>Ga0310903_10000092_pt1 | contig 13434 bp, 15 predicted proteins | sample C24D4metaG_FD_203914 | JGI IMG/M metagenome (GOLD analysis project Ga0310903, IMG submission 203914) | Lab incubated soil microbial communities from West Virginia University Organic Research Farm, Morgantown, WV, United States - C0D3 | ecosystem: Environmental > Terrestrial > Soil >...
GTTAATGCGGACGAGATTCAAATTAAAATGGCTCAGGGCGCTAAGCCTGGTGAAGGCGGACAATTGCCTGGCCTTAAAGTATATCCTTGGGTAGCCGAGGTTCGTGGTTCAACGCCTGGCGTAGGCCTCATCTCGCCTCCGCCGCATCACGATATTTATTCGATCGAGGATTTGGCAGAGCTTGTTCATGATTTGAAAAATGCTAACCCGCGCGCTCGCATCAACGTGAAGCTCGTATCCGGTGTCGGCGTAGGAACAATTGCAACCGGCGTAGCAAAAGGCCGTGCGGACGTCATTATGGTCAGCGGCTACGATGGTGGAACAGGAGCTTCTCCAATGGGCTCGATCCGTCACGCGGGTCTGCCGTGGGAGCTTGGTCTTGCAGAAACGCATCAAACGCTAATGCTGAACAAATTGCGTGACCGCGTTGTCCTTGAAACGGATGGCAAAATGATGAATGGCCGAGACGTTGCGATTGCTGTGCTGCTTGGAGCTGAAGAATACGGCTTCTCGACTGCTCCGCTCATCGTACTTGGTTGTGTCATGATGCGTGTATGTCAACTGGATACATGTCCGGTAGGCGTTGCAACACAAAATCCGGAATTGCGTAAGAAATTTATGGGCGATCCTAGCCATGTCGTTAACTACCTGCGCTTCATTGCTGAAGAGCTGCGTGAAATTATGGCAGAACTTGGCTTCCGTTCAATTCAAGAAATGGTTGGCCGCGTCGATATTTTGGAAACAAAGCAGCTTCGCGAGCATTACAAAGCGAAAGGCATCGACCTTTCAGGCTTGCTGTACGAAGCGGATCTTCCGCACGATGCAGTACGCTATAACGTTCAAGAGCAAAACCACGGACTTGAGCTATCGCTTGATATGCAGCAGCTCGTTCCTCTTGCGCAAGCAGCGCTCGAGAACGGTGAACGCGTACGCGGTACGTTCCCTATCTTGAACACGAACCGTGTTGTCGGAACGATTCTCGGCAGTGAAGTGACTCGCCGATACGGTGCAGCCGGTTTGCCTGAGGATACGATTTCCTACCATTTCGTTGGAACGGCTGGCCAAAGCTTTGGCGCATTCGTACCGAATGGAATTACGCTTTCCATCGAAGGCGATTCGAATGACTATGTCGGAAAAGGTTTATCGGGCGGCAAAATCATCGTAGCACCGTCTCCGAAGGCAACCTTCGTTGCAGAGGATAACGTTATTATCGGTAACACTGCGCTGTATGGCGCAACTAGCGGCCAAGCTTATATCCGCGGTGCTGCTGGTGAACGCTTCGCTGTACGGAATAGTGGAGCTAACGTTGTTGTAGAAGGCGTGGGCGACCACGGCTGTGAATATATGACTGGCGGACGCGTCGTTATTCTCGGTAACACGGGACGAAACTTTGCGGCTGGTATGTCCGGCGGCGTCGCATATATCTATGATGAGAAAGGCGATTTCTACAACCATTGCAATTTGGAAATGGTACTGCTGGAGCGTCTCGAGGATTCACTGGATATTGCTGAGCTGCGCGGCTTGATTGAATCACATGCTCAATATACGGAGAGCGCAATTGCCTCCCGCGTATTAAACGATTGGGATGTATCGCTTTCGAAGTTCGTTAAAGTTATTCCGAAGGATTACAAGCGTATGCTTGAGCAAATCCGTAAGGTTGAGGATAGCGGATTAGTAGGTGAAGCTGCATTGCTTGCAGCCTTCGAAGCGAACAAAAAAGAGCTTGCACGCGCAGGCGGCAAGTAATAAGACCAAGCTTATATAACCATATATTTCAATAAAGGGACTGTCCCTAAAGTAGCATAAACTACTTCAGGCGACAGTCCCTTTTGTTTTTCGACAAAATGCCACCAAATTAGAAAAAAGCCGCGCCCATTAACCGACATATTCCATCCGATGGCTCGGTTATAATGAGGTTAAAATAGACTTCCTTATCAATATTCTGTTAAAAGACGGTCGAATATTGCGTTCATCTCCGCTTATCCCTCAATTCTGCAAGTCGGCTGCCGATGCTCATCGAATTCCTCCTGTCATAGAACGATTGCTAGTTTTAAATGAATATGGAAATGTAACCATTGAATGCTTCTGCTGCAAAGCATGAGAACATACTATCATTTTTGCTAATAGGTATGATGGAGGAATTGAGCATGGCTATGTACTCAAATGATGCCTCGCGCGCTCACATCAGGCTTCGCTTCACAGAAGGCGTGAAGGCAGAGCTTAGGCTAATTAGTAATGATGGACAGCTGCTTACACCCTCGACGACTACTGTGCTCCTGCTTAACTTAAGTCAAAACGGCTTATGTTTTTTATCAGGGCTGAAGCTGCCCATACAGCAAAACTATTCCGTTGAATTCCGAATGACGATTTCGAACGTACAAATTATTGTTCGCGGACGGATCGTTTGGAATTCAAAGAAAGATAATCAATATGCTCACGGTGTGCTATTTGAATGTTCAGATACGCTTCGCTCATTAATTATCGGTGTGATGAACCAAGAAATATTGGAAAGACAGCCGCAGCAGCGAAAGATTCATTATTTATACAGCAGACTATTAAATAAAAAGCGTATGCATTACAGCGGCTAGCCCAATCAATTGCAGATTGGCAATCGCATGAATGAAGGGGGACAAGCTTTGAAAATCATATTATTATCAGGCGGGTCTGGGAAGAGACTATGGCCCTTATCAAATAGCAATCGTGCAAAGCAATACTTATCGGTGCTGGGAGGCCCGAGAGGCATGGAATCGATGCTGCAGCGGCTATGGCGTCAGCTTGATGAAGCTGATTTACAGGAGCATACTCGCATTGCGACCTGTCGTCAGCAGGTAGAGCTCTTACAGAGGCAAGTGGGTGAAAAGGCACCGCTCATTATTGAACCTGAACAACGTGACACCTTCCCGGCAGTGGCGCTCGCTGCTGCCTATTTGTATTCCATCGCCGGTGTATCTTTAAGTGAAACGGTCATTATTATGCCAGTGGACGCATATGTTGGTAGTGATTTCTTTACATGCATAAGAGGGCTTCCTAAGCTGTTCAGGGAAAGCCGGTCGGAGATGCTGATGATTGGGACAAGGGCTAGCTTTCCATCAGAGCAGTACGGCTATATCATTCCTATGGCAAGCACTTATAGCGACGATGAGGTGTTGTATGAACGCAAGGTACGTACATTCAAGGAAAAGCCTCATGAGGCGGAAGCGGAATCGTTAATTAAGAATGGGGCATTATGGAACAGCGGCATCTATGCCTTTCAGCTTGATTATTTGATCTCGATGCTTATGGAACGCGGCCTGCCTATTCATTATGATGAGTTATACAAACAGTACGGTAAAATGCCGAAATCAAGCTTTGAAGCTGAAGTCACACAAAAAACGTCTTCTCGATCAGTCATATGCTACGATGGAGAATGGAAGGATCTCGGGACCTGGAAAACGTTGTCGGAGGAATTATCCTTTGAGCGGTTGGGAGTTGGCGAAGTATCGGATGATAGCGAGCAGTCTCAGCTTATTAATGAGCTCGACATTCCTATCTCGATTATCGGTTTAAATAATGTGATTGTAGCCGCAAGTCAGGATGGAATTCTTGTGACTAACAGGGATGCAGGTCCCGTGCTAAATGCAAAGCTTCTGTCTATGAACGAGCGGCCTAAGTATGAGGAACGACTTTGGGGACACTCGAAGGTAATTGATTCAGCAGTTCTGGCATCAGGACTACATACCGTCACGAAGCGAGTCTTTATAGCTGCTGGACAGAATATCAGCTATCAAATGCATTTTAAACGAAGAGAGGTGTGGACTATTCTGTCTGGAAAAGGACTGCTGATCTTGGACGAGGCGTATCGCGTTGTTGAACAGGGTGACGCAATTATCATTCCAGAACGCTCCAGACACAGTATACGTGCTGTTACGGATCTTGAGCTAATCGAGGTGCAAACCGGCAAACAAATCAATGAGGAAGATGTCATTACGCTCGGAGTGACGTGGGATGAGATTACGAGTCAACTAAATATGGCATAGGAGATTAGATTATGGTCCGGAATGAGCTGGCTGTCATTATCGCAAAGGTCATTGAAAATCGAGGCTCAATCGATGTTACTTGCTACGGTGATGCGATGTTTCCTTTATTGCGCGATGGGAATGTGACGACTTTCGTTCGAGTGCGTGAAGAGGAACTGCAGATCGGAGATGTGTGCTTGTTTGAAACGAATGAGGGACACCTTTTGTTTTATCGCATGATTGATATTGACGATGAACAGCAGCCAGCAACATATACATTCCGGGGCGATACATGCGATATACCACAACAACCCGTTATATACTCCCAGATTATAGGTAAGTTGAAAGCTGTTCACCGTGATGGAAAGGTATTGTATGTGAATCACTGGCGGTCGCGTTTATTGGAGGCAGCAGTGCTTCAAATTCCGTTCTGGTCGAAGTTTTCCAGGTGGATGGCTAATCGGCGTTATGATCGAGCATCTACCATTTAACGCAGCATCCCGCATATTATCTAGAGGTTGAGACATTCATTACGAAGAGAGAGGAAGCGATCTATCGGATGAAATGTTCAGAGGACCGTTTTTATTGTGTTAGTTGCGGACAGATGGTTTCCAGTCCTGAGGCGGATATATTGTTTCGAACAGGATTTTTCCGAGTGGTGCATCCAATGGGTTATTGCTTATCATGCAGCATGGAGCAGGATAAGCTGGATGCTAAAGAAGGATCGCCGGGTAAGACCAGTAACTACGACTATAAAATGTTCCTTCGCGCAGACGCGAAAGCTGCCGAACATGTTATACAACCCTATCGGACGAATGATAATGAGAGCCTCTGTCCTACAGTGTAGCTGTAGAGCAGAGGTTATTTTTTGCGAACTTCCAATTGTTTCCTAGATCGTTTATAATGAATAGGATTTGGATTTTTAGAGGAGGAACACTGGACATGGAGCAGCCCATAGTTAAATTGCAAAATGTGACTAAAAAAATCGGTAACAGAACGATTATTGATAGGTTGACACTTGATTTACCTCTAGGAGAAGTATTCGGTTTCCTCGGTCCTAACGGCTCGGGCAAGACGACTACGATTCGGATGATGGTTGGCTTAATGTCGCTTACTGACGGTGAAATAACAATTGGCGGACATAGCATCACGAAGCATTATGAAAAAGCGATTCGTCATGTTGGAGCAATTGTAGAAAATCCGGAAATGTATAAATATTTGAGCGGATATGATAATTTAATTCATTATGCGCGTATGATTCCAGGTATTACAGAGCATCGCGTTCATGAGGTCGTTAAGCTAGTAGGCCTAGAAGGGCGAATTCGCGATAAGGTGAAAACCTACTCGCTTGGCATGCGGCAGCGGCTGGGCGTAGCGCAGGCTATATTACATAAACCGCAGCTTCTTATATTGGACGAGCCTACAAACGGTTTGGACCCTGCGGGCATACGCGAGCTGCGTGATTACTTGCGCATGCTTTCCAAGGAGGAGGGGATTGCCGTATTTGTGTCGAGTCACTTGTTATCCGAGATGGAGCTGATGTGCGACCGGGTTGCCATTATCCAGAACGGTAAACTGATTGACGTCAGGACGATTCGCGGCGAGCATGCTGCTAAAGTAAATAACCGCGTCGTTATCGAAGTCGACCGCCCGCAGGGCGCGCTCGAAGTACTGCAGGCTGCTGGACGATCAGGGGAGCTTGAGGGTGATAATGCGCTCACGGTTGAAGCTGACAAAGAAAACACGGCAGCGATTAATGCATCGCTTGTATCTGCCGGAATTAAAGTATACGGCATTCGCGCACATGTCAAAACGCTTGAAGATCAATTTTTGGAAGTGACGGGAGGGGAACGAATTGGGTAATTTTTTGCCGCTTGTTCAAAATGAGAATATGAAAATTTACCGTCGTCCCCGCACATGGGTGATGTCAGCAATTATGGTTGTGCTAGTATTAGCCATTTCGATATTATGGCTCATTTTCGGTGGACGGGACACCTCGATGTGGGATGTCGCTTTTATGGAATCATCGATTTTGTTTCTGCTTGTAACGATCTTTACAGTCGTTATCGCTGCTGGCGGAGTAGCGGAAGAGTTTACAAGCGGTACCATTAAGCTGCTGCTGATCCGTCCATGGTCGCGTTCGAAAATATTGTTGTCCAAATATATTTCGATTATGATATTTGCTATCTTGCTCGCCATACTATTATTTGCAAGTACTCTACTTGTGAATTGGATTTGCTTTGGTATCAATGCATCGCCGGATGTAAAGCCGACTTTTGTAGGAGCTGAAGGGGAAAATCCTCTTTCCTACATGTTGAAGTATTATGGCTTAACGTTAATTTCGCTTGTCGTGTCGGTAACGCTTGCTTTCATGCTTTCGACAGTGTTCCGCAGCAGCGGACTTGCTATTGGGTTATCGCTATTCCTTCTAATGGGCATCAACAGCTTTATGGGCCTCATCGCGATGCTGGACTATAAATGGATCGATTATCTGTTGTTTATTCACTTGAACCTGACGCAATATTTAGACGGCAACCCGATGCGGCAAGGCATGACCTTAGGCTACTCGCTTGGCGTACTTGGCGTTTATTACATCATCTTCATCGCTTTAACATGGTATAGCTTCAATAAGCGCGACGTTGCCTCATAGGCAGCTTCAATTTCGCAAAAAGCCGTTCCTGCTCCTGCTGCTTCTTCGGAAGAAAGGCGGTAGACGAACGGCTTTTTTTATTCCGCACCTTGTCCGGTCAACATGTCTGCAGATCTCTCCTATGCCTACATCTCGGACAAATTATTGTCATATGATGTAGGTATCGCTAAGGTGGCGGACAGATGCAGAAACACATTTTCATATAGTAAGTCTAGTGAAAAAATGAGGATCAACAATTCGGCAGGGTCAAAATATAATGGGTGGTGATTGGCGTTGAAAGTGACAGCTACGAAATTTTCTGGCGTTATATTAATTGAGCCTACTGTTTTTGGCGATCAGCGCGGCTTTTTTATGGAGAGCTACAATCAAAGCACATTTATTAAACATGGCATCGCAAATCAATTTATTCAAGATAACCATTCCCTATCCAGTGAAATGGGTACCCTTCGAGGGCTGCATTACCAATTAGACCCTAAGGCGCAGTCGAAGCTTGTAAGAGCTACCGCAGGAGAAATTTATGACGTTGTCTTGGATATTAGGAAGGGTTCTCCGACCTATGGACAATGGCAAGGATTTGTTCTATCGGCTTCGAATAAGATGCAGCTGCTAGTACCGCGAGGGTTTGCTCATGGCTTCTGCACTCTATCTTCTAATAGTGAAGTTCAATATAAAGTTGATGAAGGATATAGTGCCGAACACGACCGGGGCATAGCATGGAACGATCCACTACTGGCAATCGACTGGCCGACATCGCATCCGATATTATCTGATAAGGACAGCAAGCATCCACTACTGGCAGATGCGGAAATTAACTTTGTATATGAAGGGTGAGTCAGACACGTGAAATTACTCGTAACCGGCGGTGCCGGCTTTATAGGGAGCAACTTTGTTCTATACATGATTAAACGCTATCCCAGCTATGAGATTGTCAATGTTGATGCGCTTACTTATGCGGGTAATCTGGAAAATCTGCGCTCGATTGAGCAGAATCCGAACTATTCGTTCGTGAAAGCGGATATCGCAAACCGTACGCAGCTGGAGCCGTTATTCGCAGCAGGCGTTGATGCAGTTATCAACTTTGCAGCTGAATCACATGTGGATCGGAGCATATTGCATCCGGAAATTTTCGTGCAGACGAACATCCTCGGTACGCAAACGCTGCTCGATTTGGCGAAGCGATATAACATCACTAAATTCGTTCAGGTGTCTACGGACGAGGTTTACGGTACGCTTGGCGCTGCGGGGCTTTTTACTGAAGAAACGCCTATTGCGCCAAACAGTCCGTATTCGGCAAGCAAAGCGGGTGCGGATTTGCTCGTTAGAGCTTATCACGAAACATTCGGCCTGCATGTCAACATTACGCGCTGCTCCAACAACTATGGTCCATATCAGTTTCCTGAAAAACTGATTCCGTTGATGATCCAAAATGCGCTGCAAGATAAATCGCTTCCGGTTTACGGAGATGGCCTCAATGTGCGCGACTGGCTGTATGTAGAGGATCACTGCAGCGCCATTGATCTGGTGCTGCACAAAGGGCGCGCCGGTGAGGTGTATAACGTAGGCGGCCGGAATGAGCGCAACAACCTGCAGGTTGTCGGCACCATTCTTGAAGAGCTTGGGAAGCCGGAGACGCTTATCTCGCATGTGAAGGACCGTCTTGGTCATGACCGCCGCTATGCGATCGATGCGGATAAGATCCGCAATGAACTTGGCTGGCAGCCGAAATTCAACTACGAGGATGGGATTAAGGAAACGATCCGCTGGTATGTAAACAATGCGGAATGGATGGAGCGGGTCGCGTCCGGCACTTATCGGAAATACTATGATACGAAATATAAGAATCGCCCGGAGGCGATCGAATAACATGTCTAAATTAAAAATCGTAATAACGGGTGCAAATGGACAGCTGGGACGGGAATTGACGGAGTGGCAATCAACTACAGCTAACATCATTGGACTCGGCCGTTATGAGCTGGACATTACCAGCCTTCCGGCATGCCGCAAGCAATTCACGCTTCACCGTCCGGATGTTGTCATTCATTGCGCAGCCTATACTGCCGTAGATAAAGCCGAGACCGAACGGGATGAGGCTTTTAGAGTGAATGCAGCAGCAACGCGCAACGTGGCAGTTGCTGCCCGTGAAGCAGGCGCTAAGCTTTGTTATATAAGCACGGACTATGTATTTGATGGAACAGGCACAGCGCCGTACAATGAATATGACCAAACCAATCCACAAACTGTATATGGGAAGTCGAAGCTTGCCGGCGAGCAAGCCGTACAGACGCTGCACGACCGTTTCTACATCGTACGCACTTCATGGGTATTTGGAAAATACGGCAATAATTTTGTGAAGACGATGCTGAAAATAGCCGGAGAACGCGATCAGCTCAAGGTGGTGTCGGATCAAATCGGATCGCCAACCTATACGTATGATCTGGCAGCCTTCTTATTGGAGCTTGTGCATACCGATTATTATGGCATCTACCATGCATCCAATAGCGGAATCTGCTCATGGTTTGATTTCGCCAAAGCGATTTTTGAAGACGGCGGTGCTCACATTACAGTGGAGCCCTGTACAACGGCTGATTTCCCAAGACCGGCGCCTAGACCGGCCTATTCGGTTATGGATCATACCGCCATTCGCAGTAACGGGCTTAAATTGCTGCGGCCTTGGCGTGATGCATTAAACGACTATCTCAAACAAACTGATCATATTGCAAAGCCAAGCTTGCCTGATTAGAAATAATCGGCGGGCTTTTTTTATTGAAGAAGTATACGTTTCTAAGCACGCGCTCAAACTAGAGACACTTGTCAGCGGCTCCTCGGCAAGGAGAAAAAGAGGTGTATTATGGCTTTGTGGTGCATTTGGCTGATTGCGGCGCTGGTCATTTATATTGTTCAAATAGCGGCTGTGTTCTTCATGGAGCATCGTCGTCCGGCACAGCTGACAGCTTGGCTGCTGCTCGTATTCGTATGCCCGATCATTGGTTTTATCGCTTACCTTTTGCTCGGGAAAGAATTTACGAAGCGCAGGCGTATAGAACGCTTTAAGCAGGAGGCAGTACGATACGCGAGCCAAATATCAGAAAAGGTCAGCGGAGCAGCCGATATGGGAAACGAGCAGTTTAAGAATCAAGAAAAGCTTTATGCTATGCTTGCGGGGCTTGTCCCGTTTCCGGTTACCCGCAACAACGAAGCGTTAGTGTTAACGAACGGTAACGATACGTTTGAAGCGATATTAGAACAGCTTGAGCAGGCCAGTCATCATATACATATGGACTATTACACGATTCGTGATGATGATATCGGCAGACGTTTTTTGCAGGTGCTGATGCGAAAAGCACGGGAGGGCGTAGAGGTTCGGGTGGTGTACGATGGAATCGGCAGCTTGCACTTGAGTGAAGTCTATATTAACGAGCTGCGCCAAGCAGGCGTTCGGACGAGCTGTTTTTTGCCGCCGCGGATCGCCTTGCTCGACAGGAAATTAAATTACCGCAATCATCGGAAAATTGTCGTTGTAGACGGTAAGGTAGGCTTTGTCGGCGGCATTAACATTGGCGATGAATATGTAGGGAAAGATTCTAAGCTGGGCTTCTGGCGCGATACACATTTGCAGTTAAAGGGCGACTCCGTCTATTATTTGCAGGAGCTGTTCATGAACGATTGGGCATTTGCGGCGAAAGAAGAGCTGGATGGGAGCGCTTATATGCCGCGGCATCTTAGCGAGGGGAAGGAACGTGTATTGATCGTCTCCAGCAAGCCCGGACAGCATGATCACAAAATCATCGAGGTGATGTTTGCGGCAATTACGGCAGCGAGCACACGGATTTATATAACCACTCCGTATTTTATTCCCGATCCCAGTTTGATCATGGGTCTCAGGACAGCTGCGCTCAGCGGTGTGGACGTTAGGCTTATCATACCGGGCAATGCCGATTCCATACTCGTGCTGCTGGCGACTTTATCGTATATACAGGACATGCTGGAAGCTGGTGTGAAGGTGTACCGGTACGAGAAGGGCTTCGTTCATGCGAAGGTGATGATCGTTGATCAAATGCTGGCAATGGTTGGGACGGCGAATGTCGATATGCGAAGCTTGTACAGCAACTTTGAGTTGAGTGCGGTGCTTTTTGATGAAGGAACGATTAACCGTTTGGAAGCTGATTTTATAGAGGATTTGCGGCATAGCCGGGAGCTGGATCGCAAAGCCTTCATGAATCGTCCGAAGCGGCAAAAGGCGGCTGAGGCTCTCCTTCATATGCTCTCGCCGCTGCTTTAACCGATGCATGGTTGAATGCAATTTCGGGCATATTTTTCGTAATGGCTTAAAAAACGAGCCGTCATTACGAATGCAGGTGCAGCTGCCCGGCATAAGCCAACATAAGCCAAACTTTTGGGAGGGTATTATTGTGACCGATACGAATAATGATCAAAAGCAAGCAGCAGTAGATCGAAAGCATGAGGGCCGGGACGATTATTTTATGGATATCGACAGGATGGTAAATGAAGGATTAGGCGGCGGCAATGTGACGCTGCAGAACGGCCTGATTGACGAATCAACAACGGATACGATGGATCAGGAAACGAGGTAAAGGCTTACCGCGTTAGGAAATGTTCATTAGAAACGGCTAGGAGGAATAAGCTGAATGGATACAGCGCGTGCGATGCAAATTTACGAGTCAGAGCAGACGTTTTTGGTCAAACTGGACGAAGATTCGGTCTGGATCGAAAATGTTGACGAAGCGAACGGAATGGCGACCGTTATGGTCAATAACAACCCTGTGAATACGAAAACGGTATCTGTTGACCGGTTGAAGGAAATCAGTAAATAATTTGCTCCTTCTGCAGCATGTTTTAAATGACACGAGGCTATCCCGCAAAATGGTGGGGTAGCCTCTTTGTGTATGAGCGGCTGTTAACCGCCATACGCATCTCTGAATGCAGTGCACAGCTGAGTGCGATCCACTTCCCATAGCTCCGCAATTTCAACGCTGACATTCTCTTCCCACCAATCGCATTGAACCTTGCGGTTGCTTTTATTTTCGTAGATCCAGATCAGGTTTAGAATAACCTTTTTAAAATAAATGTCTTCGGCTTTCTCCATCTTTTCCTTCGGTATCCACAGCTTCATCCGCTTGACGGCGCGGTACAGCTCGTTGCTGCAGGCCCGGCGTATTTTTCGCGCGGTTGGATAGCCGGCGGTATGCTTTTGCGCATCAGCTTTCATTGCGAACCGACTCCTCTCTATCCCATATGTATGCGTATGGTGAGGAGCAGGTCACTTCGATTAGCTTGATAATGCGGTCATTGCACGACGATATAGCCGACCATCGGTCCGCCGTGACGCATATCGGTGTGGGTCAAGCACAGAATGGGGTAAGTGCCCGCCTTCTCTGCCGTAAAGCGGACAATCGTTGTTTTGCCCTTCGTTACTTCGCCGCGCAGCCCAAGGCCTTCTACGACAAAAGGATGACTGTTTCCGTTTATGCCGCTAATTTGCAGCTCGATCGGCTCTCCTTTGCTGACGTTTATAGTGCCAGGGTGCCAGACGTATACTTCCAGTTCCTTGCCGTCGGCGGTTTCCGTTTTGTATTCGCCCGTCACCAGCTGGATGACACGCGCTTCCGAGGCCTGTCCGCCAACCTCTCGCGACCGGTCCCAGCTTAAGTAAACGCCGGTCAAAATGATTAACGCTGTTACAACGATAAACAATTGTATTTGCCGTTTACTTACAATAAATATTTTGGACATGAAACACTCACCTCATCTATTCGTATCATTTAAGGCTAGTCTATGCGGATGCTTGTCAGCACATGACAAAAGTGGAAGGCTGTCCGTATCGTATGTTAGAATAGCTTCAGCACTGAGTAGAAAAAGAAACCATATTTTATTAAAGGAAGGCGGATTGAGAGAAGAGATGGAATGGATTCATGGGATGTTGGATGGTGCGCTGCAGTGGGTTGAAAGCTTAGGGTATTTTGGCATTTTAATTGGACTTTTAATTGAAGTGATCCCGAGTGAAATCGTATTGGGCTATGGGGGTTACCTTGTATCGCAGGGGGAGATAACCTTCTGGGGAGCTGTTCTATTCGGTACGCTCGGCGCGATTGGTCAAAACTGGATCCTTTATTGGATTGGCAGGTACGGCGGTCGTCCCATCGTTGAGAAATACGGGAAATACATAAAACTCAAACAGAAGCATGTCGACACCGCTGAAAAATGGTTCAACAAGTACGGTGCGGGAATCGTGTTTACGGCTCGCTTCGTTCCGGTGATGAGACAGGTGATTTCCGTTCCTGCCGGTATGGCACGTATGAATTTTGGATTATTTACGCTTCTTACAGCTCTGGCTTCGCTGCCCTGGTCTATTTTATTCATTTATTTAGGAAGCACGCTTGGCGAAAATTGGGATAAGATCGATGAAAAAGCTGCGCCATATGTACAACCTGCCATTTTAATCGCAATCGCGCTGCTTATCGTATATGTGCTGTTCAAATTTGTACGTTCGCGCGGCAAATCGGTATAATGGAAAAATGTTGAATGCGTCAAATTTGGATTAACCAATAAGTAGACGAAAGAGGGATTCATATGAGCAAGAGCGTAGCAGACAAGCTCGGCAAAGGAATTAGTCCGCAGCAATTTATTGACGGCATGACAAAAAATAAAGAGCAGTTTACCGATTGGTCTGAAAAGTTCATTTGGACGGATGAGAGTGATAAGGAGTATTTCGAGTCGCTAAACAATCGTGACGATCTTCGCGTTTTGATTCTGATGGCTGATTGGTGCGGT
>Ga0310903_10000097_pt1 | contig 13229 bp, 12 predicted proteins | sample C24D4metaG_FD_203914 | JGI IMG/M metagenome (GOLD analysis project Ga0310903, IMG submission 203914) | Lab incubated soil microbial communities from West Virginia University Organic Research Farm, Morgantown, WV, United States - C0D3 | ecosystem: Environmental > Terrestrial > Soil >...
ACGAATTACAATACCTGCATCGAGGAAGTGTGGAAGGAATTCCCTTCTTTCACGCAGTTCGAGGTGCGCGCGGCACTGGCGAAATGCGGGCTCACGACCAAACATATCGAGAGCAAAATTGCCGTGCTCAGCGGCGGTGAGAAAGCTAAGGTTCGCCTTTGCAAGCTGATTAACAGCGAAACGAACCTGCTCGTGCTGGATGAGCCGACCAACCACTTGGATGTGGATGCTAAGGATGAGCTAAAGCGCGCCCTTAAGGCGTACAAAGGCAGCATCCTGCTTATTTCCCACGAACCGGAATTTTATCGCGATGTCGTTACGGATACATGGAATTGCGAATCATGGACGACGAAAGTATTTTAGACGGTAATCGGTAATGATTTCAAAAGGGGTTGCCCTCAAGTGGTTTTTTCTACTTATGGGGCAGCCCTCTTTTTTATTGGGAAAGAACGATAGCTCAATAACAAGAAATCTCGGGAAAGGAGAAAGTCCAGAGATGCTAAAAATCGGTGATTTTTCAAAGTTGAGCCGCGTTTCTGTCAAAACGTTACGATTTTATGATGCTCTGGGACTGTTGAGACCGGTTGTCGTGGACGAGAACAACGGTTACCGCTACTATTCGGAAGAACAGCTTTTGACAGTAAAGCGAATAGCCGCATTTAAAGATCAAGGTTTCACATTGGAGCAGATCATTCCCTTTATTGGGGAAAATATATCGCTAGAAGCAGTGAAAAACAAGCTGGCAGATAAACAAACAGAGCTCCACCGCACCATAGAAGAGGCAAAAAATCAGCTGAATGAAATCCAAGGAAGGCTTCAACGCGTCGAAGAATCCAATGCTTTTTATGCAGCGGCGCATTCCGTCACCATCCGCAGTGTAGATTCGCAGCTGGCAGCCTCTTTACGCTCATTAGTCCCTCTTGCACAACTCTGTCTGCTGCTTGACGAGGCCACGCAGTACGTCCGCTCATACGGCGAGGATCACGGAAGCTCATTGATTATATTAAGGCATGATCAGGATACAGAAACGAATCTGGCCGATATCGAGGTGGCCTTACCCATTCCGAACCCTATTCCCGGCAGCAACAGAGTGAAGGTCGGCTATTTGCCTGGGATTAAGACAGCGGCCTCCCTTGTGCATCATTGCGATCCCTATAGTACTTCTTGTTCTGCTTCTGCTGAGTTGGAGGCATGGATTTCATTTAACGGTTACGCCCGGGACAATAATGCCCCAATCCGGGAAACCTATTTAACGTCTGATAAAGATATGTATGGAAAAATGCGTCTGGCAGAATTACTCATTCCGGTTGAGCTTGTCAAATAGCAAGTATTTATAACATGTACCATTCTGCTTACAGCAGCCCGGTACATGTTTTTTTTCTATTTAAAAAGTCAACTCGTCTTGACTCTCCCCTATACAGGAGGGTGTAAAGTGTGGCTAAGAATAAATAAGGAGTGAAGAGACATGAAGAGACTGAATGGAAAAGCGGCATTAGTAACAGGTGGTAGCAGAGGAATCGGGAAAGGGATAGCGTTAAGGCTTGCGGAAGAGGGAGCGCTTGTAGCCGTACACTACGGCAATAACCAAGAAGCAGCGGCGAAGGTTGTAAGGTCCATTGAAGAGAAAGGCGGTAAAGCTTTTGCAGTCGGCGCGAGGCTTGAATCCGTGGCCGGCGTGAAACAATTGATCCAAACTATGGAGGAGGAACTCACTCGAATTACCGGAGACAACAGGTTCGACATTCTTATTAATAATGCCGGGATAGGAACCTCGAAGACATTGGAAGAGACGACAGAAGAAGCATTCGATGAAGTGTTTGCAGTTAACGTAAAAGCACCTTTTTTCTCGTGCAGCAAGCGCTGCCCCTACTGCGTAACGAAGGGCGCATCATTAACATCTCCTCCGGTGTGACTCGAATCGCATACCCGCATATCATGGCCTATAATCTTACCAAAGGAGCTATAAATACATTTACACTGCATCTTGCGCAATTGCTTGGACCTCGCGGAATCACGGTGAACGCCGTTCTTCCCGGAATTGTAGATACAGATGTGAATGCCTCTTGGCTTCATACGCCGGAAGGACAAAAGCTGGCGTCCGAAATGTCCGCCCTCGGAAGAGTTGGACAGCCTTCCGACATCGCGGATATCGCCGCTTTTTTATGCTCAACAGACAGCCGCTGGGTAACCGGGCAATTAGTCGACGCAACAGGCGGATCACATTTATAAGATGATAATGGACACAGGCATACACCCCTTAGAATGATACAAACTGTTCCAGTAGCGCTTTAGTTAAGGACTTGGCTAGCGGCGTATTGATGAGAAAGAGTATAGACAACTAAACATACAGATGCTAGGTTTAAGGCAGCTGGTTTAACCGCAAGCTGTTTGATGAGGCTTGTCTGAATGTTTGAATTTCATGAAGAAAAGTAGGTTTTAGAGGATGATCCATACGAATAACGAGCAGCATATTTACCGTTTTAGCGAGGCGCCCATTTGGGAGCTGCAGCGCGAATATTTTGAAGAGCAGGGCATTAAGGCTTGGCAGAGCGGGGAAGTGCCGCAATATATTACGAATAATCCAGTTATTGCAGGAGCCTATGCGGAAATGATATTTGGATTTCTTCAGGATAGAGCGAGGCTGGGCCATAGCGCGGAACCGGTTACGATTGTTGAGCTTGGAGCGGGCTCGGGCAGATTAGCGCATCATGTGCTTAAGGAGCTGGGCGAGCTGAACGATTATGCAGGTATGGCGCTTCCGCCATTTCGCTATGTAATGAGTGATTTGCCTGTCAAAAATATAACCTATTGGCAGCAGCATCCGAGCTTGCAGCCCTTCGTCCTGCAGGGAGTATTGGATTTTGCCCGGTTCGATGCGGCGCAGGATACGGAGCTGCATTTGACGCAGTCGGGCGTCACGATACGGCCTGCCGACCTGAAGCAGCCGCTGCTCGTTATCGCGAATTACTTCTTTGACAGCATCCCGCAGGAATTGCTTTATGTGGATGAAGGCAAAATTTACGAAAGCAGGGTGTCCCTGCAGTTTCCGGATGAGGCTGATGCGTCTACCGCATCGGAAATGCTGGAGAAGGCCGTCCCCGAATATCATTATCGCAGAGCCGCCGAATACGAGCAGGAGTCGTATCCTTACCGTGACGTTATTGAGCTGTATAAGAATAAACTTGAGGATTCGCATATTCTGTTTCCGGCAATTGGGCTGGACTGCTTAGAACGGCTCGAACGGTTATCGCAGGAGGGTTTTGTTCTGCTTACGGCGGATAAAGGCGACCACCGGATAGAAAATTGGGAATTCGCAGAGCCTCCTAAGCTGATTCATCACGGAAGCTTCTCCCTGACGGCAAACTACCATGCGATTCAGCATGTTTTTGGGCAAAAGGGCGCATTGTCCTGCTTCACCGGACATCACTATAAAAACTTGAATGTGGGCTGCATGCTTATGCTGCATAGCCCGGCAGGCTACGTCAATACGCGCTTAGCCTACCGCCGGTTTGTCGATCGTTTTGGACCGGATGATTTTTTTAGCATGAAGCTGTGGTTTGACGAGCATTTGGAGCAAATGGCGCTATCCCAAATTCTTGCCTTTTGGCGGTTGAGCCGCTATGATGCGCAATTGTTGATTCAAAGCTTCAAGCATATTATACTGCTGCTTGAAGATGGCGGCGAGGAGGAAATGGATGATCTCTGCCAAGGCATACATGCGATGTGGACAGGCTATTACAAGGTGGACGAGAAGCATGATATAGCACGCGACTGCGGTGTGCTGCTGTTTCAGCTGGAGCAGTACGAGGATGCTCGGGTTTTCTTCGAACGGTCGCTTTCGGCGTACGAGGCGACTGCCGACCTGCTTTATCAACTGGCGATCTGCTGCTATGAGACGGGTAGTGAAGCGGCCGCGTCGGATTATACGAATCGCGTGTTGGCGCTTGAGCCTGAGCATGAGGGAGCGCTGGCGCTATCACGCTTTTAAAGCACGATCAGCTCGGGTTACATTACCCAATGCAACAATGACCATGTGCTATCTCCGGACGGAGAAGCCGTCGCGTTTCTCGCCTATCGCAAGGGAGATGTCGCTCCAAACGACCATCCCGCGAACAAGGACGTCGAAATTCGTCTGATGGCAGGCACAGGCGGCCCATACCGGACATTGGTCAAGCTGTTCGGGGGCCAGGGTACGATCAACGTCAATTCCTGGTCGCCTGATAGCCGTCAACTGGCTTTTGTCAGCTACAAGTTAAAGGATTAGAAGAAATCCGCCCACCCGCGTACCCGGAATGGGATCGGCAACATTCGGGGGCTGTCTCAAAAAGGTCTAAAAACCTGAGAGACAGCCTTTTTTTTGTTTTTGGATATGCGCAAGCGGGTATACGAGCCTGATTCGATTATGTAAAAAAGTGATATAGTTTCATTTCACAAAACTAAATCGCTCGGTGTGGGAGAACGGCGGATTAGCTCTATTTTGCAAACGTAATCGGTCATTTTTAGATTGGAGGGATTTAAATGGTTTCTCGATATAGTCTTGTGCTGCATGAATGACTAACGAGCAGAATAGCTCAACACCCTGGTCAAAGGAATTCAATTGTATCGCGCAAATATGTTAATAATTGGAAATACTAATCATCTTATAAACGAGAGGAGAAAAATACGATAACAGCGATCATTTTGACCCAATCAAAGGACATTTTATGTTAATCTAGAAATATTATTGGGTAGGAATGGCGGAAACTTTGTTAACTATTAGGTCTGTGATTACTCTGTAATAACCAATCATGAATGGAGGAATTATATGGAATCTATTAATTCATTATCTGATTTATTGACATCCGGATTGACCAGCTCGTTCATGGAAATACCCAGTCAGGCGGCAAGAACCTTCGGGCAGTCTACCTTGTCTGCAACAGTGCCGATGAGTAAGCTATTTTCCATTTATGAAATTGATTTAGAGGTTCAAAGACAACTTATTCCCAAGAATGTGTCCGGCTTAATCGATTATATTCTCTTGTACTTGGACCACGGTCAAAATATCTATTTTCCTGGCATCATCCTGTCAGCCCGCGGTGCAGGCCACTATGCTGCAGATACCGGTACGTACAGTCTGCAGCCAATGGAGAAGTGTTATGTCGTAGACGGACAGCATCGGCTGGCCGCATTCCGTCGAGTGATGGAGACGCTACAAAGCAACCTTGCAAGGGCTAAAGATCGTAGAGAATACGAACGTGTGGAAGAGATAACTAGCAAACTACGCAAGCTCTACGAATTCCCGGTCTCCGTCATGATCTATCTCGATATCAACGCCAAACAGGAACGCCAGCTCTTTTCCGATATTAACAAGCTACCGCGAAAGATCGGTGGGAATCTTGCTGTTTTACGCGATCAACGACGGTTCTACCATATTATGGCCTCCAGGCTAGTGCAAGAATATGACGTTATGAAAAGGATCCCAACCGATATATATTCCGAACGGGGCAAAGATGAAGAACATCTTTTCTCATATTCGTTCCTGATCGAATTACTGGTGGCCTTATTCGAAGGCCGTATGAAAGCCAATGTGAAAAATAATGGATACCATTATTCAGAAGAAGTGCTGGAGCAGCATCTGGTGCAGGCATCGAAGTACTTTGACATACTGATAGACGCATTGCCGGATCCGGATCGTCGCGAAGTATGCTGGTCAGAAAATATTCAGATTGCCCTAGCGCTCTTTCTGCATAGGGAAGCGTTCAAGACATTGCAGTTCAACGTTTATACACTTACTTACGCTGCTAAAATCTTTAGCCATATCGACTGGAAGGCGGTTTACAAAGATGATGAGAAGGATCGGCTGCCGCGTAGAAGTCGGATTATGAAAGCTTACCAATATGTTTGCGATTTCTATAATGATCAGCATATCTTGCTACTGGTAGATAAGGAGGATGTAGTCTAATGGATGGCTTGCGGTTACGGATGACAATTCACCCCTATTGCGAACGTTACGGAATGGCAACGGTGTCGCTCAAGGTTCATGATCTGCTAAACTATACGGCTATCGATCCGATGGTGCAACGAAAATTAAGCGGAAGTCAGCGAAAAAAGATCGCGCATTACCTGCAGGAGCGTGAATTGGATCATATCTTCTTTGGACCCGTCACGCTCTCCCTGAGAGATGTAAGCGCATTCGCTAAAGAGGAAGACCATCTCGTCCTGCTTCATGGAGGGAAGCTCAGCATCCTTGACGGACAGCATCGGATTCAGGCGCTTGGACATACCAATGAGAAAATGCAGAAAGAAAGCCGGAAGTACGAGCGTGAAGTGATGAAGCTCAAGGTCAAATGCCGGAAATCACCTGAGAATAATGAGCTTCGTGAAGAGCTGGAGCAGACAGAGGGGCTATTAGCACAGCTCGAATCTAGGCGGCTCGACCTGTTGGAGAGTGAGCTTTCCGTCCAGCTCTATATCGGGCTTGGCGAGGAGGAAGAGAAACAGCTATTCGGTGACATCAACTCCAAAGTACAGTTAGTAAGCAAGGAGCTCGGACATGCTTTCGACGGGAGTGACCCGCTTAACACCGTCATCCAGCAGGTGGCCGATTACAATGAGCTGCTAAAGACGGCCGGCATTGAGAGCCGAAACAACTTAACGGCATTCAACAAAAATTATACTTGTTATAGCTGGCTGTATGCGACAGCCTCCATGCTTTATACGGGCAAGATGCAGCCCTCCTATGATCTGGCTCGGCGCATCCGCAAGGATCCGGCGGTTCATGTGGAGCTTCTGCATCAGTTTATGAACACAATTCTTCCGCATATGCCAGAGCAGCCAGGACTCACGAGCTTTATTTCATCTAGCAGAGTGATGCAGGAGGCAATCGCCTTATATGCACATGGCTATCTTGTACAAGATAACGGCACGTATAATCGTGACTGGGTGTCCTGCTTGAACATCCTGAAGTATGTAGATTGGTCGCATAACAATGAGCAGCTTGCCGAGAAGTTGGGAAGGATGGACAACGGTAAATTGAATCTTATTCACGAGAAGTCGCTGAGAAAACATTTGATTGTAGTGGATTATTTGAACGAATTTATATAAGATATTTCTCAAAATCGCATAGACTATTTGATGGCATTATCAAATGTCTTAAACCTGCAATATGGCTGCATGTTCCAAATGAATGGAACAAATAAGGTACATGAAGTATTGAGCTAACGGAGAATATAGTTAACAATCACCTCGACGAGGCTGCCGGCATGAAACGGCAGCCTCGTTGAACTATGGGCAGGATAGTTGAATAAAAAAATAAGGATTAACAAACTATATTCCTTAAATTATATATCGTGATATCCAAATTCGAGCAATTGACATTAATCGAACGATCATTTATTATAGGCGCATGAGACATAAAGATGAAAATAAAAGCGACAGCATTTTTAATGCAGCGATCCAGCTGATAAATGAACATGGTTTAGCGGAAACTTCGATGTCCAAGATCGCGAAAAAAGCCGGCGTATCTGCTTCAACGATTTACGTCTATTTTGAAAACAAGGAGGATATGCTGAATAAATTGTATTTGAGTATCAAAAAGAAGATGAGTCTTGAAGTGTTTTATGAGTACGATGACTCTTTCTCGTTACAATCAGCTTTTGAACATGCGTTGAGAAAGTTTTTAACCTTTATTTTGACCAATAAAGATGAATTTTTATTTATTGTGCAATTTTCAAACTCACCTCTCCTTCATAAGTTATCTCTAAAAGAAGGAACAGAATTGTTTGAGCCGCTCTTTAGCTTATTTGACAAAGGTAAGAATCAAAATGTTTTCAAGCAAGTGGATACGAACCTGCTCCATATGTTCATGTTTAGCCCGGCAATGGAATTTGCTAAGCAGTATTTTGGCGGTCAAACAGAGTTGAAACAGGAAAGCTTGAGCGAATTAATTCAAATGAGCTGGGATGCGTTAAAAGCCTAATATGAGACTTTCAGAGGGAGGAAATTCCAGAAAAACAAATCCCTCTGATTAAAAAATATTTAATTTTAATCGAATGATCGTCTATTATAAAGAGGGTAATAAAGAAGTGCAGGATAATTTTTTGCTAATAAATAAACGAACGTTCGATTTTAAATTGATTCAAAAATGAAAGAGAGTGTTTTGAATTAGAGTTACTGGAAATCCGAATTAGAGCTTCAAAATACGACAATAATTACTACATCCTATAAATGAACATTTAGAAAGAGGTTAGAAAATGAACTCAAAATATAACAACTTATTAGAATCCTTCACACTTAAAAATGGGATCACCCTTAAAAATCGGGTCGTTATGGCACCTATGACCACTTGGTCTAGTAAAGACGATTACACAATTTCAGATGATGAAGTGAAGTATTACAAAAAAAGAGTGAATGGCGTAGGTCTAGTTATAACAGGATGTACGCATGTCCAACCAAACGGTATAGGTTTTACGCATGAATTTGCAGCTTATGACGATAAATTTATTCCTAGTTTACGGAAATTGGCGGATGCGGCGAAAAATGGGGGAGCTCCTGCCGTACTTCAAATTTTCCACGCAGGTAATAAAGCACTGCCGGTTTTAACTCCAAATGGTGATGTGGTTAGTTCCAGCGCTATAGAGACTGAAGCCACTGCATTTGCTCCTTCAGTTTTGCCTAGAGAACTATCACACGATGAAATATTGGACGTGATTCATGCGTTTGGAGAAACAACAAGACGAGCCATTGAAGCAGGGTTTGATGGCGTTGAAATTCATGGCGCGCATGGATTTTTACTTCAAAACTTCTTTTCTCCTTTCTTCAACAGACGTGAGGATCAATGGGGAGGTTCTCTAGAAAACCGCTTGCGTTTCCCATTGGCAGTCGTTCAGGAAATGAACAATGTGATTAAAAAACATGCAACAAAACCGTTTATTTTCGGCTACAGGATTTCTCCTGACGAATCAGAAGAAGGCGGTCTAAGAATGATGGATACCTATGCATTGATTGATCGACTGAATGAAGAGGGTGTTGATTATGTACATGCTTCATTGGTTAATGCTATTTCGTCAAAGCCAGTCGATAGTCAAGATGAAAAAACATATGTTGAATTAATTGTTGAACATGTAAACGGCAGAATACCTGTAATGGCTGCTGGTTCTATGGTAACTCCGGATGATGTTGAAACAGCATTAGATAAGGGGCTATCTCTAGCTGCGATTGGCCACACGTTAATCATGAATCCAGACTGGATTGAAAAGGTTCAAAATGGACAAGAGTCTGAAATCCAAACAGCGATAAAGGCGTCAAAGGCTAGTCAGCTTGAGCTTCCGAAGAAACTTTGGGGTGTAATTCAAGCTTCAGGCCCATGGTTTAAGATCGAAGAATAATATCGTAATAACAAAAGTTTACTGTTTTTTATCACGTTTTGATAAAGGGGATATTATTATATGTCAAATATTCAAGATATGGTTGTCATTATTACAGGTGCCTCAAGTGGAATTGGAGAAGCTACTGCAAAAGAACTTGCATCTAAAGGTGCGAAGTTGGTACTTGCCGCTCGTCGTGAAGATCGTTTAAAAAAGCTGCAAGAAGAAATTCAAAATAATGGCGGGCAAGCTATTTATAAAGTGACGGATGTTGCCTTAAGTGAACAAATGGAAGAGTTAGCTGATTATGCGCTTAAAGCGTTTGGAAAAATTGATGTAATGGTCAATAATGCAGGAGTCATGCCGTTATCACCTGTTTATGAGAAAAAAATCAATGAATGGGATTCGATGATTGATGTTAACATCAAGGGTGTACTTTATGGTATCGCTGCTGTTCTTCCGTCCATGAGAGAAAGAAAAGAAGGGCATATCATTAACGTTTCCTCCATAGCTGGTCACTTAGTATTCCCTGCTAGTGCAGTTTATAGTGGTACAAAGTTTGCTGTACGTGCCATTACAGAAGGTCTCCGTATAGAAGAGTGTAGCAACAATATTCGTACAACCATCATCTCGCCAGGATCTATTGCTACAGAATTAACAGAAGCAATTTCAGGTTCAGAATTAAAATCTGCAATTGATGAAAATATGAAAATTGCAATCGAGCCTGCTAGCATTGCCCGTGCCATTGCCTTTGCAATTGAACAACCATCTGATGTAGCGATTAATGAGATGATTATTCGTCCAACAGTACAAGAGCTCTAAAAAATACTTTTGTAATGAAGCAGCCCTCTTTTTTAGGGGCTGCTTGTTCATTACCTTATATTTTGCAAATAATGAAAATAAATCGCCTTGATAATTTGGGTCCCTGAATATCTCGGTCCACTAAATTTTTCTGCAATTTACTCAAGAACGCGTACCTGAGCTGAATCTTGCCTTTTTGGTATAGAATGATAACATAAGATACGATTTCATGAGGGGGTTGCAGCAGTATGAACAAAACAGACCGTTTGTTAGCCATTGTGCTTGAGCTGCAACGGAAAGAGGTTTTGCGAGCTGAGGATTTGGCGGCTACATTCGAGACAAGTGTGAGGACCATATACCGAGATATACAGGCTCTTAGCGAAGCGGGAGTGCCAGTGGTAGGGTCTACCGGCCGGGGGTATTCCTTAATGGAAGGGTATTTCCTGCCGCCGATCAGTTTCACAGTGGAAGAAGCCGTGACTTTACTCATTGGGATGGATTTTATTGAACAAAGATTTGACACCAACTATGGCATCAAGGCCCAAGCTTCCCGCAGGAAAATCGAAGCCATCCTACCAGAGGATGTTCGCAGCGAGGCATGTCGGGTACGTAAGACCATGCGGCTGCTGAATTCTGGTAAAGACGCAACTTATGGACAAGAGAAAGAGTATATCGAAACGATCCGTCACGCAATATTGGAGGAGCGGAAGATAAGATTCCGTTATTCGAAAAGTGTGCCCGAAGTCGATGGGAATCGTCAAAGTGTTCGTGTTGCCGCACCTTATGGACTTGTGCTTGTTCAAGGAACGTGGATGCTTATTGCCCATTGTGATCTTCGGCAAGAAATTCGTCATTTCCGGTTGTCTAGGATGAGCGAGCTTAACGTTTTGAAGTACCGATTTAATGTACCGTCCGATTTTAATTTGTATGATTACAAGCCCAAGGATGACCGCAACATACGTGTATGCATTCTGGTTAATCGTGACATTGCGGATAAAGTGAAGGAATCGAACAACTATTACATGGAAGCAGCAGAGGATCATCCGGAAGGTTTGCTTGTCAAGTTTCGCGTTCGTCAGCCCGAGGACTTACTGTATTGGGTCCTTGGCTGGGGAGCGGATGTCGCTGTGCTAGAGCCGGAATCCTTCCGGAATCGGGTTCGCGATGAAGCTGAAAAAATGTTAAAACGCTACTGACATGCTGTTGTCAGTAGCGTTTTTATATACTCACATCAGATGATTATAAAGGAGTTGTTTGAAGAATATGAATACAACCGAAGCTTTACAGCAGTTTGAAGAAATTGCAAATCGCTATCTTCATGAATTAGATTGCTTTGGCAATGAGCAGTTGAAACGTCAGCCAAGTGAGAATGAGTGGTCGCTTGGACAAATGTATCAGCATTTGATTAACTCGGCTCTTTATATGCAACTTCGTCATATTGACCATTGCATGACACAAAGTGAGGATTCCGTTGCCTCTATAGCGGGAAAAACAAGAGAGGGTATAGAGATTTTTGAGCAAGGAGGATTCCCGCCTATACGTATACAAGTCCCTCCTTCACCACAATATACACCGGAGCAACCAGAAAGCAAAGAGCAGTTGATCCAAGGATTGAATACCGTAATCGATCGAATGAAAGAAATCATGCCGAAGCTTGAAAAGGCACCTATGCAAAATACCATGCCTCATCCGCGATTCGGTGCACTAAATGCAAAAGAATGGTTTTTGCTCATCGAAATGCACTACCGTCATCATCTTCTGCAGATGGACCGTTTGAAAAAAAATTTAGAAAGTAATGTATAAAATATGTTGATGAAGAAGGAAGAGATCGGAACGATGCCGACGAATGTAATAAGCCAGCAAAGCCGCTACTGGATTGGCGTTGTATCTTCTTCTCATGTGAAACGGGGTGTGCTGGATGGATTCGCCCAGCTCTGCCATGGCAAGTCTGCACCTTTACGTAGGATGTGTCCTAGTGATTGGCTGATATACTACTCTCCACGAACGGACATGTCGAAGGGGGAGGCGCTCCAAGCATTTACCGCCATTGGACAGGTTGCGGATGACAGAGTCTACGAATATCAGATGTCCGAATCCTTTGTGCCATTCCGTCGGAATATACGCTATATTCCGTGTCGAGAAGTGAAGATTGCCGATCTAATGGACCAGCTTACCTTCACACGCGGGAATCGAAATTGGGGGTATACCTTCCGCTATGGTCATTTCGAGATCGGATTCGAAGATTTTCTGACGATTGCTGGCTCAATGCTTGGCGCTGCGGAGACATTCAACATATTTCCCAGCTCTCATAATTAAGCTGAATTTACCACAAGATCATTAAGCTAAACATTCCTGTAGGGCCTAAGATTTGGCCTTTGTCAAAAAAGGAGCGCCTCTGTATGATGGGTTTGTCGAAAGGTCTAATAACCCAACACCATCAAGGAGGCGCTCTTACTATGAAGTTTAAACAATCAGAAGAACAAAATCAACGCATTGAAAGAATATCTACATCTCACCTTGTTGTGGGTATAGATATCGCGAAGGAAACTCATGTAGCACAAGCAACTAATTTTCGCGGCATCATACTTAGTAAGCGACATCTATCATTCTCAAATACAATTGAAGGATTCGAAAAATTAGAACGATGGATCGAGGGATTACAACAGAAACACCGTTTAAAAGGACTCATAATCGGCATGGAGCCGACAGGACACTACGGGTATAACCTGGCCAATTGGCTTGCCGATAAGGGCAAGAGCGTTGTCATGGTGAATCCGGCCACCACCAAACGAAACAAGGAGAACCGGGATAATTCTCCCTCCAAAAGTGATCCGAAGGATGCGCTTGTCATTGCTGACGTGGTTAGCCGAGGCTACTACTATGAATACTCGCGACAGGCTATCGTTTTTCAAAGGTTGAAAACGATTATGAGTGATCGGGAATTTTGGGTGTCGAATAGTGTACGGCTGCAGAACCGGATCATTCGCTGGTTAGACATTCGCTTCCCTGAGTATTTCTCAGTGTTTGAAGACTGGACCTGCAAACGGTCCTTAGCTACTTTGAAAGAATTCCCTTCTCCGCAGG
>Ga0310903_10000099_pt1 | contig 13186 bp, 20 predicted proteins | sample C24D4metaG_FD_203914 | JGI IMG/M metagenome (GOLD analysis project Ga0310903, IMG submission 203914) | Lab incubated soil microbial communities from West Virginia University Organic Research Farm, Morgantown, WV, United States - C0D3 | ecosystem: Environmental > Terrestrial > Soil >...
AAAACGAAATAAAGAAGCTGCGGCGGGAAAATAACAACTTAAAGCAATATTTTGTGGAGTTGGAATTGCTCGCTCAAAGTGACGTAGGCATGATGCTTGAAAAGCTTGCTACACTGGCTAAACACGCTAAAGAAAATGAAAGATCATAGCCCGCGCCGCCATACGGTTGTCACTCCTACGACATTCGGATTCAAGGAAAAGGCAAACAGCGACGTTACAACGCGCCAAATGACAGCGGAAGAACGGGCGCGGACAGATTTATTCATTCCGACGGGTAGGGCTTCGGTGAGTGTCGGGAATTTCGCAAGAAGAAACCAAAATGAAAAGGATGATAAACAATGAAAATATTTGTTGAGAACGTGGCAGTTAACACGAAAAAAGACGGGGTAACAACGGAAGTTATCGGAAAAATGTTTATCGAATCCGATTCAATGCAGTTTATGGTTAATGTTTATAACGGCCTTCTCGACAGCAAGGGCAACGACAAATATAAAACGTTGGGTTATTTTCCGAGCATCGAACATTGCTTGAAATTCATCGTCAAACAAAAAGTTATGGCTTCAACCGCTTCAACGCTGTCAGAACTGCTAGAAGAGTTCGAACGAATCAACGCATTCATTCATGAGCAAGTGAAGGTTTAACGCCTGTATCGAGCTTTACAGCGGTCAGACAACCAAATAAAACGTTAAGGGGATATGAGAAATGAAAGTACAAATCAAAGCACACTTTAACAAGCAAACTAAGGACAGCAAGAAGGAATTAGTACAATTCTACGTTACTGGCGAGGACGAAAGACGCCCGGAATTGAACGCAATGACACGCGAGGTTGTTATTCTGAGCCTTGAAGAAGTTCCCGGCGTGGAGCTGAAAGCAGCTTTCGAGAAATCAGCTAAAGACGGCAAGAAAACGACGCTTGATTTCATTGTTAAAGGGGATTCTTCCGCAGCGCAGACATTCGAGTTTTATAAAAAGGCTGGCTCGGACGTAGTCCTGAGCATTGCCGCAGCTCAAATGTCAATTGAAGAGTTTAAGCAAGCGAGCCTTGATGATGAATATGAGGAAGAAGACAGCGACCCGAATCAAGCGGCGGTTGAGTTCGAGGAACTTGATTAATGAGCCGGAAAACTGAATGGTGGTTGTTGTTCCTGTTGACTATGCTTGTCGTGCAAGGTTATATCATCATTTGTTTACTTGTGGAGGGCTTGAGCAAATGAAAAAATGGCTGCGGGGTTGGAACTGGACATTCATCATGGTATGGTGGTTCATTCTTTTGATTAATTTCGTATGCTTGTACACTGCTTATATGTTAATATTTAGTATAGTAGATTGATAGAAGGAGGGCTAAAAGTGCAGCTGCACATGGACTTTGAATTGCCCGCATTGGACGAGAAGAAGACAAGGCAAGCCGTCATTGATGCAATGGACAAGTATCGCATATGCAAATACTTAACGGCTGACGAACGGGAAGCATCAACAACGGCATCATATAGCGACATGCCGAGAAGCAATACAGGCGTAACAAGTGACCAAACCGCGTCAATTGCCGTTCACAACGTTTCATTGATCGAACAGAGCAAACTATACTGCGAACGGGTAGAACGTGCGGTGAGCCGTCTGGACAAGCGTGGCCGCATCCTAATGACTGAACGCTACATGAGAGAAGAGGACATAAAGGATATTGACATCTACATGGAGCATTTAAAAGTTAGTCCGGTAACGTACACTAAAATCAAGTGGCGCACATTTTATAAGTTCGCGTTGATTATGAAAATTGAGGTGGTAAAGGAATGAAGTGCGAAGAATGCAAAGAGGTTGAAGTAGGTGAGCCGGAATACTGTTGCGACGGTAGGGAATGCGGCTGCTACGGGCAACCGATTCACCCAATGTTATGCGAAGATTGTTGGAACGATTATGTAGACAATAAATAATCATTAAACACCCGCTAATACAGGGGTGTTTTTTATTTATAATCATGATTAATAATCAGTAATATATTATTTATTATTTATTTTAGGTAATTTAAGGGAAATTTAATAGCAGAATAGCGTGTATTTCTTTTTATACGTGGTATATTTGTAGTATAGGAAATTGAGAAACGAACACCGAAGGCGCATGAATGCACCGCATAAAGCCGCTTGGACTCGGCAAAAGGAACGCGGTGAAAGATTCGCTCCAATTTCCTAAATACAACAGAAAGCCCGTCGATATGTAGTTGATGACTATTGATACGGCTGTATGTTGTCCAATACAAAATGTTCGTGCAATCCAGCGTTTGCGCGGCGCTCTGACGTGTTAAGCCTTCGGGCTTCTCCTGCTTTTCACCTATAGCCGATCCCGCGCTCTTGGAGTGGCAATCCAACGAGGGATAAAGGGGGCGGAACGCCTTCTCCTAGTAACACGGTTCGCGGGATGATTCACCTTTATAAATTTTCATTGACAGCTTTTAAACAACTGAGTATGATGGTCTTGTCTTCTTCCTCTCTAGTCACTAAGTATAACAATCTTTAAACCTAATGCGCGTTCTACGCGCCACATTGCCTTTAACGTGAGCGAAGCGTTAAACGTGCCTTTGAACTGCTCCAACTTATATTATTTATCCAAAAGTCGGTCATAAAAGGCGCGGCTTTTTTTTATTGCTCGAAAGGGGCTGATCTGATGAAGCGAACGGCGAAAGATGATGTTGATGAAATCAAAGCAAACTTATTCGTCATAGCTGAGCATTTGGGCTTTTACAAACTGCTGGATTGGATTACAGCTAAATTGAGCAAAAGGGGCTGAACGCATTGGAAATAGTGAGCGATACAATCGAACGCATACAGGTTGTGCAATTCGACGGAAGTAGGGCGGAACGATTGGAAGTAACTGCAACGATGGAAACGGAAGGTTGGCGAGAACACCGTACACGGCTTACTGACATTGGCGTTTGCGTAGAGTTTAGAAAGTTGATTGATGGCTAAAAAGAAAGCAGCACCAAAAGAGAAAAAGCCGACAAGCAGCAGACCGGAAGTGCAAACGCTCGACGTTGTTTATAAATGCGGACATGAGGGACTTCGAAGAGAAATCGTATATCCTCATGTTGGCGTTTCGCATACGTTGAGCTGGTTGAAAAATAACGTGAAATGCGGTGAATGCTATGCTGAGATACAGGCATTACGAGGGCAAATTTGCAACATTCCTCATGACGGCAATGCACACTAACGGCGAGCGGTTGGTTATTTACGTGTTCGAAGATGATGGCGACATATTAGCTATAGATTACGACGAGTTTTTCGGTTACACAGACAGCGGCGTTATACGATTTGAGCTAGTCGATGGCTAAACCTTTTGCAAAACGTTTTTACAATAGCAAACAGTGGAAGCAATGCAGAGCTGCTTACATTGAAAAAGTGAATGGTATGTGTGAACACGAAGAATGTGGTCAGCCGGGGTACATTCTGCATCATAAAATTGAGCTTAATCCGAAAAACATAAACGATCCTTGGATAGCGTTAAACCATGAGGTTTTGCAGTTCTTGTGCCTATATCACCATAACCTTCACCACATGGGCACAGCGGAGCCTATAACGGCTCGAGGAACGGCGTTTGATGAATACGGGAATTTAATCCTTGTTGGGGAGGGTTTTAAACGTGGGTAATCGCAGTCTTGAAGGTATTTGCAAAACGCGCTGCATGATTGATACTTATCTTGAGGAAACAACCGAGTTTGACGAAGACGAGAATGCTAAATGCAAACATTGTGGCGCTAATGATTTATGGCTAATTGACGCTTAACAAATAGGGGGCTAATATCGTGAAACGTTCCGAAATGTGCAAGCTAGTAAGTTTAGTATTTGTCGTTTCAACGTTGATCGTAAGCACCAAGGGTAGACAGCTATGAAGATCATATACGGTCAGTGTGGGAGCTGTAACAACATCGCTGAGTATGAGAAAGAAAGCAAAAACAAGCCTTATTGCAAGAAGTGCGGCAGCAAGTCAATATGGCGCGTTTACACGAATGAGGAAATTGATCGAATTATGAGGGGTGAGAAGGTTGATTAAACCTATAGCGGGCGATAAAAGAGGGATGTCACAAGTCGGTTGCATCATCGTTGACGAACTGCACGATTGTTACTCTAAAGAAGAAGCTTTACAGGCGCTTGCTGCAATGGATCGTAAAGTTATCAATGACACGTTGAGGGGTGAGCGGGTTGAGTAAGAAAATAGTTTACGGATGTTCTAAATGCGATTGTGTGGGCATTTTTCACGAACGTGACGGAACATCTTGCCCTGATTGCGGCGGTTACATGAATGCGATTAGAGAAGCGAAGTACGGCGAATTTGTAGGCGTTCAAAGAGAAGCGAGAAAAGTAAAAGCGAACATTGACCAAAAGCTTTCTTACTTGGATAGGCTCATTAAAATGCTCGAATCAAACAAAGCCGAACACGAAAGAATTAACGTTTTGTGCAACAGCATTGAGCAGGATTTGGGAATTAGTCCGGCAGATTATGAAGTTATTGATACTTCGACTATGGACATGCCGAAAGGTTTTATTAAGGTAGACCGCACACTTACGCAGGATGAAATAATGTTGTTTAAAGATAAGGGTGTTCTGTTTAAAGGCGCTTTCTATGTGTGTTCATCATGCGGTAGTAGAGACGGTATACATTCGCGTATGTGTTCGGCATATAAGCCTAATGAATAGGAGAGCACCCATTGTTATATGTGTGCTTGCATGGTGGGTGCTTATGCCTGTGCTTATGTTCTTTATTGTTGATTATTTATCTAATTAGAATAGGGGTGCATGATGAAGAGGATTATGGCCTTCTTGAATAGGGAAGTAAAGATATCTATGTCGATGTTCATTTCGTTTGTGTTGACGTGGATCACTTTAGTTATCTTGATTGTAAATGGTTTAATTATATTAATATAATGACGAACGAGAAGCGCTTTTAAAGGCTTCTTTTTTTGTGGGGTGTAAAGGTATTAGGTATGGTGCTAGGAGGGCTTACACGAGCGCTGAGACCCCCCCGGTGTTGATTTTGGACGTGCTTTGGTAGGAGACCGCGTCCCCTCATTCGTAAAATACACAGGCCGTGTGCATGACCCCCTGTCAAATTGGAGGTGAAAATATCTATGCCAAAAGAGCGAAAACTACCGAGCAAAAAAATAGACGGGCGAACAATTGGGGCCAAGAAGACGAAAGTTACGAAAGAAGTAACGCGACTTTCAAACATATTCGCTAAGTTGCCGCCGGATTTGTTAAGTGTGGCTCAAGGTCTTATACAGCGGGCCGCTCACATGAGGATCACGCTTGAGGATTATGAAAAGGACATTGACGAAAACGGGACGGTCGAACTTTTTCAACAATCAGCAAGCGCTCCGCCTTATGAGCGTTCGCGGCCTGTTGTCAGCAATTACAACTCGTTAGCGAAGAACTATCAAACCATCATGAAGCAGCTAACAGACCTCTTGCCGAAGGGTGACGACGGCGGATATGATCCCAAAAAGACTGATGACGGCTTTGACACTTTCGTAGACAAAAAAACATCGTAGAAAGGGGGTGAGGACTTGGGGGCATTGAAAGAGTATCCTTTGTCGCATAACCCTATAATCGAATACTGGCATCAGATCGAAAATGGGCTTGTTGTAAGCGAAAAGGTGCGTAAAATGTATCGCCAGCTCGCCGCCGACATTTACGACGAAAGCTCTGTTTACGAATACAGCGCCAAACATGCCAATCATGCAATCGAGTTTATAGAGAACTTCTGTAAGCATTCAAAAGGCTCATGGGGCGGCAAGCCTATCGAGCTTGAACTATGGCAGCAAGCCTTTATTGCCGCGATGTTTGGTTTTATTCATAAGATCGACGGAACGCGCAAATACCGGGAAGCGCTTATGATTGTCGCGAGGAAAAACGGTAAGTCAACCGTGGCTTCAGGTATTGGTTTATACTTGCAGATTGCTGACGGCGAAGCAGGGGCCGAAGTATATGCAGCCGCTAAACTTGTGGCGGCTTAAAATCGGGCAAAATCGGTGGAAGCTAAAATTGACCAACCAAAACCCTTGTGTTATCATGGTTTTAAGGGGTGAGGCTATGAAAATTGGAATCTATAAAATAACTAATTTAATCAACGGTAAGGTGTATATAGGTCAAACTATCAATTACGGAAAAAGGTTACGGGCGCATAAATCTAAACTGAAAGCTGGGAAGCATCACAATGAACATTTACAGCGGGCTTGGGATTTGCAAGAGGGAGAAAACTTTTCCTTTGAAGCTTTAATCGAATGTTCCGTTTCCGAGCTTGACGCGTTGGAGATTGCGAAAATAAAAGAGTATGACAGCATTAATTTGGGTTACAACATGATTGACGGCGGTCAGAAATTCAGAAACTTTTCTGTTGAGTTAAAAAGGAAAATGAGCGAATCGTTAAAAGGTCGCAAGTTTTCCGACGCTCACAAAAAACGGATTTCCGAAAGCCAAAAGGGGAAGACGATCAGACCTGAATCAATAGATAAAGCTAGGGCTACCGCTAAGAAAAACAAAAAACATATAGGGGACAAAAACCCTAATGCTTTAATTAGCGATAAAGTGGCAAAGCAAATCATACTTGAATTACACGCAAATTTGCCTGTATCCTTTTTAGTTTTGAAGTATGGCGTATCACAAGATACGGTGTATAACTTGATGTACAACAAAACTTATACACATATCATGCCGGAGATAAGAGAAGTTATTAAAAGCAGGGTTCAGACGAATTTTGAGGATAAATCCGTTAAGATTGTGGAGTTATACACTTCCGGTATGTCTCAAAATAAAATAGCGCAGGAGCTTAATACAAGCAGGAATACCATTAGGCGCGTGCTTAAAACGACTGGACTAGATACCAAAATTCATTCAAATCAATATGCCAATACCGAGGTAAACAATCAGATTTCGAAAGGCTGATTGTCACCGTAACGCGTAGCGAGTGAAAAAATATAATCTCGCCAAGAGTGCCCGACAACCAATAAGGTTGTCTTTTTTATTGGTTGAAAATGTACGCTAAACTGGGTTGGAACTGACCAACTGATGAAAATGAGGGAAACCTCCAGAGGTGCCGGATAAAAAGCCGCACGATAATAACAATTGACAAAAAAAGATCAAGCAAAGCTAGTTTGGTTAGAAGCTAAACGAATGGTGAACAAGTCACCATCGTTGCGGAAACGTATTAAGCCGCTCGTGGCTGAACTTGTCGGCCTACCGAATGACAGCACATTTAAACCGCTTGGAGCCGACAGCGAAACGCTTGACGGTCTGAACGTTAGCGGGGCCATGCTCGACGAGATTCACGCGTGGAAGGACAAGAACCTATACGACGTTATTGTCGATGGTACAAGCTCGCGTGAACAGCCGTTAATCGTCATGATAACGACAGCTGGAACGGTACGTAATTCGGTCTATGACCAAAAGTACGATGAAGCAAAGGACAAGATTAATAGACTTGAAACAGGCTATGCAGAAGGTGAACAGGACCCGCACGAACGTTTCTTGCCTATCATTTACGAGTTGGATAACCGGAATGAGTGGGTTGACCCGAATTGCTGGAAGAAAGCAAACCCCGGACTTGGAACAATTAAGAAACTTGACCAGTTAGAAACAAAGGTCGCTAAAGCAAAAGCGAATCCGCTGCTAATCAAGAACCTTTTGACCAAGGACTTCAACATTCCCGAAACGTCCGAAGAAGCTTGGCTAACATATGAGGAAGCTTACAACGATGCGGCCTATGACATAGAGTTTTTACGCAACACATACGCGGTAGGCGGCGCGGATTTATCGAGTACGACGGATTTAACGTGCGCTACGTTGTTGGTTATGAAGCCGAACGATTCAACCATTTACGCCATTCAGCAATATTTCTTGCCCGAAGAAAATTTCGATCAGCGTTGTAAAGAGGACAAGGTACCATACGATTACTACCATGAACGCGGCTGGCTGACGTTATCACAGGGCAATAAGATCGATTATAAGGACGTTACAGCATGGTTCGTTAAGATGCACCAACAGTACAGTATAACGCCTGTATGGATCGGTTATGACCCGTACAATTCGAAATACTGGATTGATGAAATGGTAGAAATGGGCTTTGATATGCGCGTAGTCCGGCAAGGTGCTTTAACGCTATCCCAACCAATGAAGGAGATAGCATCCGACTTTGCGGGGAAACGCGTGAACTATAACCACAATCAGCTAACGCTTTGGAACCTTACGAACACGTGCGTTAAATACGACGATAACGACAACATACGACCTATAAAGGGCAAGAACCAACGTGCGCGTATCGATGGTACGGTTTCAATCCTCAACGCTTATACGATCCTTTACGAGAACATGACGGACTTCAAAGCACTGATTTAGTCGGAAGGGGGTGGAGAGACTTGGAATCAGAATACAAAGCTATAAAGGTTGAATTTCATATGTCGGATGGAACGATAAAAACATTTGACATTAACGAGCATCCTTATCTTTTGCTATACGAGAGCGACGAAACAATCGAGTGCGTTGCCGATTTATCCCCCGAATTTGTACAAGAATTACTTATCATAAACCCCGCGCTTCGATTCTCTGAGCAGTACGAAAAAGGCGAAATCGGATAACGGCAAAGGCATAAGGGAGGGGGGTGACAAATTGAAGGAAAGACGCTCATTGTTCCAAATGATATTTGGCGGCAAGCAAGCGCCGCGCAATCATACGTACATGCAAATGCTTAACAGTGCCCCGAGCTTTTATGACTTCTCTGGTGAAGCTTACGACAGTGACACAGTGCGCGCTGCGGTTGATGCTTTTGCAAGGAACGTCGGCAAGCTCAAGCCGAAGCATATAAGGCGCGTTGAGGGCGGCATACAGACGGTTAAAAATTCAAACGTTGAGTATCTATTACAAGTTCGTCCTAACCGCTTTATGGACGCGTACAGCTTCTATTATCGGCTGGCGACTCAATACAAAATGAATAACAATGCGTTTGTCTGGATTCGGTACAAACCGAATAGCAGCGTGATTGAAGGGTTTTACCCGCTCACATCATCAAGCGTTGATTTGGTTGAGGTTGACGGCGAAATGACTGTTAAGTTCCGCTTTTATGACGGGAATGAATACGCAGCGCCATACACGGACGTTATCCACTTGCGGCGCCATTTTTATAAGAATGATATGTTCGGTGAGACAAACAAAACGGCCTTAACGCCGATTCTGGATTTGATTTCAGCGACTAATCAAGGGCTGAAAAATGCGGTTAAAACGTCGGCTATCCTGCGGGGTATCTTGCGCTTCACTTCCATGCTCAAGCCGGAAGACATGAAGAAGCAGACGGATGATTTTAGGACTAACTATTTGGACGCGTCGAACAATGGTGGCGTAGCTGCTACGGATGCAAAAGCCGAATATCAGGAGCTTAAAACGGACCCGAAGATGATTGACGAAAAGCTCATGTCGGCTATGGGCGAAAAAGTTTATGACTACTTCGGCACGAACAAAAACATCATCCAGTCAAAGTATACCGAGCAGGAATGGAACGCCTATTATGAGTCCGAGATTGAAACATTCGGCCTACAGGCGGCGCTTGAGTTCTCTTATAAAATTTTCAGCAGCGGCGCACAAAGTCACGGAAATGAAATCATATTTGAAGCCAACCGCCTACAGTACGCATCGAATGACACGAAAGTTAAGATCATTGAGACGCTTGTTGATCGCGGCATGATGTCAATCAATCAGGGCTTAGAGGTGTTCAACCTTCCACCTATTGAGGGCGGCGAGAAGCGTATCATGAGCCTTAACTTTATTGACGCGGATAAAGCTTCCGAATACCAGTTAGGCAAGGTTAACAAGCCGCCTGACGCGTCGCCGAAAGGGGGTGAAGACAAAAATGACGATAAGCAACGACCGACTGATTAGGTTATTCGATGTTGAAGCCCGCTCAATGGGTGAAGCTGAAAACCGGGAACTTATTGCAGAGGGTTACGCTGCTAAGTTTAACTCCCCTACAGTATTGTTTGAGGTTGATGGCGTTGAGTATCGAGAGGTTATACTTCCCGGTGCGTTTGACGGTGCGGACATGTCGGATGTAATCTTTCAATTCGACCACAAAGGCAAGGTGTTAGCGCGTAACAGCAATGGCACACTTGAATTTAATACGGATGCCGTGGGGCTCAAGATAAAAGCCCTTCTGCATGGAACGAAAGAAGGCCGAGAGCTTCACGAAGAGATTGACGGTGGTTACGTCAACAAAATGAGCTTTCGCTTCAAAGTTGGCGAAGAACGTTATGACCGCGCAACCCGCACTCGTACCATTGTTAAGTTCAAAAAGATTTATGATGTGTCAGCCGTTTCTATCCCAGCTTATGATGACACTTCCATATCGGCCCGCAGCTTTTTTGAAGCAGAAGCCGAAAAAGAAAAACGAGAAGCCGCCGACGCCGAACAACGTCAACGGCTTATTTTATTGCTCAAAACATTTTCCTAAATTGAAAGGTGGAATTTTTAAATGAATCGTCTACAGCAAATCGAAGCACGCATGAAAGAAATCCGTTCGGCTCTTGAGGGTGACGGACAGGTAGATGTAGCAGCACTAACAGCAGAGGTTGACACGTTGACGGCTGAAAAAGGCCAAATCGAAGCGCGCAACGCTTTGATGAATCGCATTCCTTCCGGCGTTACTGTTGTTAACCCTGAGCAACGCGCTAATGAAGAAGTAGCGGACAAGTTCGCAACGGTTGAATACCGTAACGCGTTCATGCAGTTCGCTAAAACAGGTAAGGCCGTCCCGGCTGGATTCGAAGCGCGTTCTGATGCGTTTACCGCTGTAACTGATGCGGCTGCGGTTGTTCCAACTACGATTTTGGACGAACTTATCAAGCAAATGAAAACATACGGACATATTTTCGCCCGCGTTCGCAAGCTCGGCATTAAAGGCGGCGTTGATGTGCCTATCTTGTCGCTTAAGCCAACTGCAACATGGATCGGTGAGACTCCTACTTCTGACCGTCTGAAAGTACAAGCGAACACAAAAGTTCAATTCTCGTACTACGGCCTAGAGTGCAAAGTTGCAACTTCCTTGCTTGCTGACACTGTTACGCTTGCTTCCTTTGAATCGACAATCATCACTTTGATTGTTGAAGCAATGACAAAAGCTATTGACCTTGCAATTATCAAAGGTTCGGGTACAGGTCAACCGCTTGGAATCACACTTGATTCCCGCGTTCCGGCTGGAAACATCATTACTCTTTCTTCCGCTGATTTCGCATCGTGGGAGGGCTGGAAAAAGAAATTCTGGTCTAAAATCCCGTTGTCCTACCGCGCTGGCGGTTCGTTTATTACGGCGGCTGGAACGTTCGAAGGCTACATTGACGGCATGACAGACGCTAACGGTCAACCTGTTGGGCGGGTTAACCAAGGCATTACAGACGGCCCGCAAGAGCGTTTCAACGGCCGGGAAGTAATTTTGGTTGAGGATGATGTTATTACTCCTTACGAAGCAGCTGCAACAAACGACATCGTTGCCGTGTTCTGCAAACTTGGCGACTATGCAATCAACAGTAACTTGCAACTTGCTATGTACCGTTGGTTGGATCACGACACAAACCAATACGTTGACAAGGCGCTTCTAATCGCTGACGGCAAGATTCTTGACCCTAACGGCGTTATGATCGTCAAAAAAGGTGCTTAATTGAATTAATTAGGGGAGCGCTCTTGTTGGGCGCTCTTACTATGATTGGAGGTTTGCTTAATGGGTTCGTTTAAAAACAAAGGGCTAAAGCTCGGAACTGACGGTTCTGTCGTTGTGGATCGTCTTTCGGCGGCACGCATCGAAATTCCGGCAGCGGCGGCGGTTGTGGCTAATACAACAGCGGTTAAAGCTGCGGTAAACAGCGCAGGCTCAACACTCGTTATTACAACAGGCATCACAAACCCCGCTTATCCCCGCGCATTGACGGCTACGGCTGGTGGTACGGCTGGTGACATTAAGGCCATTCAAGTGACCGTAACTGGCACGAATTTTAATGACGAGGTTATCACAGAAACGCTCCCGGTGTTTACCGTTGACACTGCCGGGACGGTGCAAGGTTCTAAAGCCTTCAAAACTGTAACTCAAATCTCTATTCCGACTCATGACGGGAATGGAGCTACAACGGCTATCGGCTTCAATGAAAAAATGGGTTTGCCGTTCAAATTGGCGCGTAACAGCGTCATTGCTGCTTATCTCAATAACGTTAAAGAGGGTACAGCGCCAACCGTGGCGGTATCTTCTACGGCTCTTGAGAGCAATACAGTTGATCTTAACAGTGCGTTAAACGGCACTATCGTACACGTAGATTTGTTGGTGTAAGCCATGGCTATGCTGGACGATGTTAAAAAGGCGCTACGCATCAGCCTAACCACAACGGCATTTGACGGCGAGGTTGGCGACCTAATAGCAGCGGCGCGGGATGACTTGCGGCTTTCGGGAACGTTGGAAACGAAAGTTAACGACGATGCCGACACGTTAATAAAACGGGCCATAACAGTCTACTGCAAAGCTAATTTCGGTTACGACAACGCCGACGCGGCGCGCTTCCAAGAATTTTATGACTCCATCAAACGCCACCTAACACTCTCACAGGAGTATACGGTTGAGGTGGTGGAGGAATGAGCAATTGGCGCGACGTTGCGGGACTCATACCTATTACCAAGGTGAAGAACGAATACGGCGAAAGGGTTCCGGGCGACGGCACACCGCGTGAAGTTTTTTGTAACGTGAAATCGGTAGGCAGTCGGGAATTTTATCAGGCTGCCGCCGTTGGTATGAAGCCCGAAGTCATTATAGAGATGTACAAGGGCGAATACGACAACGAACCGAAATTGAGCCATAACGGCACGGTCTACCACGTCATACGGACATATTCCCGCAACGGTGAGAAGATCGAACTTACATGTAGCCGTTACCCTATGGGGGGCTGACGATGGCTAGAAGCTTCAACGAGATTAAAGGAATGTTTGCGCTCGAAGTCGCTGTAAGGCGAATAGGTGAAGTGCCTAAGAAGGTTGTAACAAAGGCAGCTCGTGCAGGGGCTAAGATTGCGTACAAATCGGCAAAGGCTAACGCACCGCATAAAACATTCGCACTCCGAAACGGTATTATTATGCGTGTTGAAAAGCAAAAGACAGTAGGCAAGCGAGTATTTGACATTAAGATG
>Ga0310903_10000114_pt1 | contig 12789 bp, 12 predicted proteins | sample C24D4metaG_FD_203914 | JGI IMG/M metagenome (GOLD analysis project Ga0310903, IMG submission 203914) | Lab incubated soil microbial communities from West Virginia University Organic Research Farm, Morgantown, WV, United States - C0D3 | ecosystem: Environmental > Terrestrial > Soil >...
GAAAGCAATTATAAGCAATACGACTGATAGTAAGCCAATGATGAAGGATGCTATGCCTAGTCCAGACTGCTTCTTCGGACCTTCTTGAACGGCAAGCTCGTTTGAGAAGACCGGTCTAGCTGCATAAGGGTCATCAGGGGAAAGATTGTTGGCTTCATTTCTCGGTTCATTATCCATTTAGATCGTCTCCTTTACTAATTACGGTAAAATTATACACAATTTTGAAAGGAATGAAAACCACATGTTTCCAAAATATTTTGCAATTGGTGCCATAAACGCTGCGATTGCGATCGCGCTGGGTGCCTTCGGGGCACACGGATTGGAGAAGCATTTGTCAGACCATTACATTGAAATTTTTGAAACGGGCGTTCGATATCATATGTACTGTGCCCTGGGACTTATGCTCATTGCCTTGTTCGCCAAGCAAATCGGAGCAAGTAAGCTGGCATTGAACGGAGGACGTCTTATAGTTGCAGGAATCGTGCTTTTTAGCGGCAGCCTCTATGTGCTCTCGCTTAGCGGCGAAAGCAAGCTGGGCATTATTACCCCTTTTGGCGGCGTGGCACTTCTTGCCGGCTGGGCATGTGTTATCGTTGCAGCATTCAAAAAAGCATAATTATCAGGTTAAAAAATATGTCATAAATTGCGTTGGCGGCAGAATAAGTTGTAAAGTAACAAAAAAATAATTAACTTTAGTAAATATTTCTATACCGGAACGGATACATCGTTTATAATAAAATGGACACTCACTTGACTCGAAAAAGAGGAAGGACGTTTGTGCGTGACGAAACGGATGGATGGGTTTCCTGAAAGTAGCAAGAGACAGCCGCTCAAGCAATCTTTGAACGGATCGTTGTTCATTAGCGTTCTGCTAACAGCTCTCGCATCGGTTTGGATCGCTGTATCTTTTTTATTGATTTCTAACTCGATGTACAAATGGACCGCCGCCGCAATAGCCGCATCGTTATTCGTAACCGCAATAATTGTTTATATAAAACGCAATGAGAATTTCAGCTTCCAAAACTACCACACAGCAATCGTTGAAACTTTGCTTCGCTCGGATGCCGTTCCGCTTGCTGTATTGGATAGAAGAGGGTTAGTGCTCGAGATGAACGAAGCGTCGAGCCGCATGCTTGGGTATCACCGCTCTGAGATGATCGGAGCGCCGATAACACGAATGGTCGAGCCCGTCAGCCGCCAATCGCTGCATGAAACGTTTGAGCAGGCGCTGCTCGGAGAAACGAAGCAGACGAACATTAGCATTACGCATGGTTCCGGTTTCCCGCTTGAGCTTCAAGTTATTTGCTCTCCGGTGATTCAAGATGATGAAGTCATCGGTACCTTATTAATAAGCCAGGATTTAAGCGATAGGAAACGGAATGTTGAACGGATCCGCTACATGGCTTATTACGACGACATGACCGGCTTGCCGAACAGGACATTGTTTCAAATGAAGCTGACCGAGACGCTGGCAAGAGCCAAGGAAGAAGAGCGTGTCGTCGGGATATGTTATTTGGATCTGGACCGCTTTAAGCTGGTTAACACATCCTTCGGACGTGAGTCAGGCGATATTCTTCTTATGCAGGTCGCCGAGAGACTGAACCGAGACCTCTCCGACAACGATTTTGCAGCCCGTATGGAAGGCGATGAATTCGCCCTTTTGTTTTGCAACTTAGAATCGGATCATCATTTGCTTGAGCTTTCGAAGCAGATCCTCAAGTCGATTGAAGAGCCTTATGAGCTAAGTGGTTTCCCCTTACATATTACAGCAAGTATAGGTTCTGTCACGAACAAGAGCGAGCATGACGACAGCTATGCGCTGATCAAGAAAGCCGATATGGCGCTTGTAAAGGTGAAGGAAAGCGGAAAGAATGACTGCCTGCTTTATTCGGAGAGCTGGAGCAACTCATCGCTTGAGCGCCTTACGCTTCAACATGAGATGTACCGTGCCATTCAGCGGGGGGAGTTCATTCTACTTTATCAACCGCAATATGATTTGGGTTCAGGAAAGATGGTTGGCGTAGAGGCGCTTGTGAGATGGAATCACCCGCTCAAGGGAATGATACCGCCAGGCAGCTTTATTCCATTGGCCGAGGAGAGCGGAATGATCGTTCAGATTGGCGATTGGGTTCTGGAAGAGGCATGCCGCCAAAACAAAGCATGGCAAGATGCGGGTCTTCCGTCAATTCCGGTATCCGTTAACTTATCCATTAGGCAGTTCGTCCAAAATGATTTGGCAAGCAAGGTATCCGCTGTGCTCAAAAAAACAGGTTTGGATGCAAAATATTTGGATTTGGAAATTACGGAGTCGATGACGATGGATGTTAGCCATGTATCGCGCTGCTTGTTGGATTTAACGGAATTAGGCGTCAACATTAGCGTCGACGATTTCGGCACCGGCTATAGTTCATTCCATTATTTGAAAAATTTCCCGATCGATCGTTTGAAGATCGACCGCTCCTTTGTACGCGATATTCAGCAGGACCCGAGCGATGCGGAAATCGTTGCGGCCATTATTGCAATGGCGCATAATCTGAACATTCAGGTTATAGCAGAGGGTGTGGAGACAGAAGGGCAAATGGAGTTTTTACGGAAGCATAAATGCGATGAAATGCAGGGCTACTTCTGGAGTCCTCCCGTATCAAGCGAAAATATTAAACAGATGCTTTCCCCTGGTTACATATGAAAAAACCGTTCTTTGGCTGTTTTGACAGCGAAAGAACGGTTTTTTACGTTTCAACGTCATTAATAAGAGAAGTCTTCAATTTCGTTTAACCGGAACGTATATACTTGCTTCTCGTCGACATGGTAGACCGTAATGAAGTTTTCGGTTTCATCCACATTAATGATTCTGCAAGGTATGCTGAGCTTTATGCCTAGTCCTTTATTCACGATCAGCCGGATTAAGGTGTTGTTTTTCATGAGCGTTCTTATTTTTTCAAAATAGCATAAAGTTTCTAAGGGCTCCTGTGCGGGTTTGGCGGCGTTTGCAGTCTGGCTGGATACGGGAACAGGATGAACGGAAGTTGCGCCGCTTCTTCGTTCATCGATTTGCTCTCCAAGCAAGATGCCGGACAGTATGCGAAAATCGGCGAAAGTAGAGTTGTTTAAATTGTGCAGTAATTGCTCCAGCGCAGCTGCATTATTTTTCCCTTCAACAAGCACCTCAATATTGAAAACAAAAGATGATTGGTCTTGGGATGAGGGATGTTTTTTCATAGGACCTCCGAACTTGTAATATAGTACTAATATATCACTAAATCGGCCTTCCATGTAGTACTATAAATGCACATTTAGCCAACACTGTAAAATTATTTTTGCATATAATGATGTTGCAGTGCAATGCCTCTTATTATTAAAACGAAGGGGGTGGATCCTATATGATGCGGATGGTTCCTTTTACACTTGAGAATGGGGAAACCGTTCTAGGCGTTGAAGTGAAGCTGCCCAAAACAACTTTGCTCGCGATTATGACGGACAAAGGATATATTATGTGCGGTGCGCTTGATGTTTCACTACTTAATAGCAGGCTTAAGGACCGGGAGATACTGGCTGGTCGCGCAGTTGGAGTAAGAACGTTGGAGGAGCTGATGGAAGCCCCTTTGGAGTCTGTTACATTAACAGCGGAGACAAAGGGCGTCGTTGTAGGCATGAAGGGCTCGGAAGCGCTGCAGTTAATGCTCTAAAAGAACGGAAAAAGGCCCTAATCAGCTTAGTGGTCGGTGATACTCAGCCGAGCGCATCTGATTAGGGCCTTAAATCAAACCATTATTCGAAGAGCTGTCGCAGATTGACATCGTAAGGAGCTTGCACAATGCCCTTCTCGGTGATGATAGCTGTTACATATTCATTAGGCGTAACGTCGAAGGCCGGATTGTATACTTTAATGCCTTGCGGTGCGGTACGCTTGCCGAAGCCTTCTGTAATCTCTTCCGCATTGCGTTCTTCGATCGGGATTTCCGCGCCGGTAGGGGTGTTCAAATCGATCGTTGACAGCGGACAAGCTACATAAAACGGGATGCCGTGCGCTTTTGCCAAAACAGCTACGCTGTATGTTCCTATTTTGTTAGCGACATCGCCGTTTGCGGAAACGCGGTCGGTACCGACGATAACCGCATCGACCCAGCCTTTGGCCATGATCATGCCGGCCATATTATCGCAAATAAGCGTTACATCGACGCCAGCCTGCTGCAATTCGAATGCGGTCAACCGGGCTCCTTGAAGGACAGGACGCGTTTCATCGGCATATACACGCAGCGTAATTCCGCGCTCTAGAGCTAAGTAGAACGGCGCGAGCGCCGTACCGTATTTGGCCGTGGCCAAGCCGCCGGCATTACAATGCGTAAGTACGCCCATGTCATCCTTAAACAGCGACAGTGCATGCTCGCCGATCAGTCTGTTCGTTTCTTCATCTTCGCTTTGAATTGCGATCGCTTCCGTCAGCAAAGCAGCCTTGCACTCTTCAATTGACAAGCCCTGCTGGATGAAGGAAGCAGCGGCTGCTTTCATGCGGTCGAGCGCCCAGAACAAATTGACGGCAGTTGGCCTCGACGTAGCGAGGTATTCCGCTTGTTTGCCTACTTGAGCGAGCCACTCTTCCGCTGTTTGCCCGTCTCGGCTGCCGAGCACTACCCCATAGGCAGCTGAAATCCCGATTGCCGGCGCTCCGCGGACCTTCAGATGGCGAATCGCTTCCCACACATCCTCTGCCGTCGTTAAAGGCAAGTATACGATTTCCTCGGGCAAAAGCCGTTGGTCGAGCAGATCAAGCCTGCCTTCGGTCCAAATAACCGATTGTAAGCCAGCATAATTTGTTGTCATGATGTCATTCCTTTCTGTCTTCAATCAATTACTAACAGCCGATAAGGCAGTATCGATGACTTCCTCGATGGATTGCGCCTTACGGTTATTGCGAATGAGCGATGTTCCAATAGCGAGCGCCAGGCGCTGCGCTCTTTCGCGGGCAGCCGCATCCGGAATGCGGTCAATGTCTACGACATGCGACAGGCCGACGATGCGGCGGACGATTTTGCAGCCTGCAAAACCGATAGCATCCTGCAGTAAGCGATTCATGTAATAATCCTGATAGCCCGGCGTTGAAGTAGCTATGCGGTCAATCCCATGCTCATTCCACAAAGCACGGAACTTCTGATCGAACAAGTTCCACACATCGCGCACAGTTTCCGTTAAATAACGGCGGAAATCGCTGCGCTTGTCCGCATCCGGCGTCCAGTGCTCTTGGCCGGCAAAGTTAAGGAGCAGATTCGCGATAACAGCACCGATATCGAAGCCGATCGGCCCGTAATAAGCAAATTCAGGATCGATGACCTTTGTGGATTCAGGCGTTACGAATACACTGCCTGTATGAAGATCTCCATGAAGCAAAGCTTGTGCATTCGTCAAAAATTTGTCGCGCAGTATCGCCACTTCGAGATGAAGCCCGTTATCCTGCCATAGCGCTTCGGCAGCGTCACGGATGGCCGGATCGAAGCTGTTGTTTGGAGAGTTCGTATAAGGATCGTCAAAAATAAGATCTTCTGTTATTTTGCACAGCTCGGGATTAATAAAAGCTTTTACGCGAAGCTTTTTATTTTGCTGATTCATTCCGAGATCGGAGGTGTAAAATAATGTGCGGGCAATAAATGTTGAAATATCATCCGCAAATTTGGGATAGCGCGTACCGCCGATCAGTCCTTGCCGCATGATGATGTGATCGCTGAGATCCTCCATTACGGTCAGATAAAGGTCCGGATCATATTTATAAACGGCCGGAACGAGTCCAGGCGCGAGCTCGCCCTCCAAAATAAGCTTCTCGCTCTCGATCCGCGCACGGTCGAGCGTAAGCGGCCAAGACTCGCCTACAACTTTAGCATAGGGTAATGCTTGCTTCATAATCAGGCTCTTGCCGCTTGCAGAGTCTGTGATGTGGAAAACCAAGTTTAAGTTGCCGTCGCCGATTTCACGGCTGCTCAGCGTTGCTCCCTCCGGGAAGAACCCGTCAAGCGCAAGGGCTATTTGAATGGCTTCTTGTTCAGTTAAAGGATGATATGCAGACATGGCTGTCCACCTCCGGTTAATAGTATCGGGCAGCAATGCCCAGTATTCATCTCAACATAGTATAATGTATATTATTTCGCCTTGGAATACCCTCATTTGATATAATGTTATCAATTATAGACAAAATGGATGGAGGAAGCTTGATGACTAAAGAAAATGAACAGCAGCTAATCGCTTTGAAAGAGTGGGCGGTCAGCGTAAAAGCACTCGCAGAGGGAAAACAAATTATCGTTATGCGCAAAGGCGGAATAATTGAAGAAACTCGTGATTTTCAGCTTATAAGCCCAACCTTTTATTTAATGCCCGCTTATGAACATCAGAAAAAGCATCTTTTAAAAGAGCAGTATGAAGGTGAACTGGATGAGACGCTTGCAGATTGGTCGCCAAATATGGAGACGATTAAGCTTGAATCATACGCTGAGGTTGTCGAAGATATTGAAGTAACCGACCAGGAAACGTTGGACCGTCTGCGTGATTTGCATATATGGACAGATACGTTTGCCGAGGAAAGATTGAGCTGGAAGCGGACGAAGCCGCTTCATGTATTGGTTCTTCGAGTGTTCCGTTTAACGTCGCCGATAGAATTACCTATGCGTTCCGCTTATAACGGATGCAAATCTTGGGTAAGACTGGAAGATGAGTTTTCCGTTCCCGAAAAGGCTCCTGTGCTGGAAGAGGAAAAGTTTCAAATGGAAGTTCAGAAAATTAAGCAGGCTCTGGCATAGCTGAAATTTGTAAGTTCGAACGGCTTATACAAGCCTAAGGCAGAAATTCTTATTTCGCTGTGATAAATAAGATGTGTAGAAAGCTCAAATTTACGCATTCTTATACTCAACATAAGTACATATTTGGCGAAACAGAGACATCCTGCATTGATTTATAACAAAAACTATATTAAAATGATTATTGAGAATCATTGAGAATCACTCTATAATTATTTAGGCTAATCTATATAGATGTGATGAACGACTTAAACCAACCTTGGAGGGATCAGCATATTATGGCAACGCATTTTGTCATCGATGGCCTGAAAGCGGCAATTGAGGGAAAAGAGATTTTAAAAGGAATTAACCTTGAAATTAAAGGTGGAGAAATTCACGCGATCATGGGCCCGAACGGTACCGGTAAATCGACACTGGCATCCGCTTTGATGGGACATCCTAAATATGAAGTAACGGAAGGTACAGCAGTACTCGACGGCGAGGACATTCTAGAAATGGGCGTTGACGAGCGCGCGCTTGCTGGTTTGTTTCTGGCTATGCAATATCCAAGCGAGATTCCAGGCGTAACAAACTCCGACTTCTTGCGCAGCGCGCTTAACGCTCGCCGCGGCGAAGGCAACGAAATTTCCCTCATCAAGTTTATCCGTCAAATGGAGAGCAAGATGAAGGATCTTGAAATGAATCCTGAGTTTGCGCATCGTTATTTGAATGAAGGCTTCTCCGGCGGCGAGAAAAAACGTAATGAAATTTTGCAGATGATGCTGCTTGATCCAAAAATCGTTGTTTTGGACGAAATCGATTCGGGTCTCGACATCGATGCGCTCCGCATCGTATCGCAAGGCGTAAACGCTATGCGTTCCGAAGATCGCGGTTTCCTTATTATCACTCACTATCAACGTTTGCTTAACTACATCACTCCGGATTTCGTTCACGTTATGATGCAAGGCCGCATCGTTAAATCCGGCGGTCCTGAGCTTGCAGAGCGTTTGGAAAACGAAGGTTATGATTGGGTAAAAGAAGAACTTGGCATCGTAGATGAAACGGTCGGCCAGGCTTAAGCGGAGAAGGGGGCATAACGGATGAGTACACAACTATCGACGCAGGCCAACCGTCAAGCTGCTGAAGCGCTGGCACGCAGCAAAGGCGAACCGGATTGGCTCGTTGAATTGCGCGGAGAAGCGGCTGAGCTTGCCGGAACACTCGGCTGGCCAAAGCCAGAGAAGGTTCGTATTGAACGGTGGAATCTGACTGCAGTAGGGAACTATGAGCAGCCGACAACGGTTGGAGCAATCGGCGATCTGCCAGCGGTCGTTCGCGAATTGGTTACAGAAGGAACGGAGAATTTGCTTGTACAACGTAATTCCGGCATAATTTGGAATCAGTTTTCAAGTGAATATGCAAGTAAAGGCGTAATTTTTACAGATATGGAGACAGCTTGCAAGGAGCATGGCGAGCTTGTCCAGAACTATTTGTTCAAAGCTGTAGCGAAGGACGAGGACAAGCTGACAGCCCTTCATGCAGCAATCTGGAACGGCGGAGTTTTCGTCTACGTTCCAAAAAATGTTGAAGTAGAGCTTCCGCTGCAAGCTATTTTCTACAATGATGATGCAGAAGCGACGTTTGCTCCGCATATCCTTATCGTTGCGGACAATAATAGCCGTGTGACATATGTGGATTGCGTCGTATCGGAACCGGGCGCAGGCAATGGTCCGTTCGTACATCCATCCATCGTTGAAGTATTCGTGAAGCCGGGCGCTCACGTGCGTTTCAGCTCTATACATCATATGGGCGAAACGGGCGTCGATATGTCGATCCGCCGCGCAATTATTGAAAACGACGGCCAAATGGAATGGATTATCGGCGATCTGAATGACGGAAATACGTTGTCCGACACGAAATCGATTCTGAAGGGATCGGGCTCAACATCGGATACGAAGGTTATCAGCGTAGGCAAAAACGCGCAGCAAAACAGCTTGACAACACAAGCTGTACATTTCGGCAAAAGCTCGGACAGCAACATGGTAACCCGTGCCGTAATGAAGGATTCCGCTTCGGCGATTATTAACGGTATTACAAAAATCGAGCATGGCGCAACGAAAGCGAACGGCGTACAAACCGAAAAGGTGCTCATGCTGAGCCCTAAGGCGCGCGGCGACGCCAATCCGATTCTACTTATAGATGAAGACGATGTAACTGCCGGTCATGCGGCAAGCGTAGGGCAAGTTAACCCGGAGCAGGTTTATTACCTGATGTCACGCGGTATATCTAAGCAGGACGCTGAACGATTAATTATTTACGGCTTTTTGGCTCCGGTCGTATCGGAAATTCCGGTCGAGGCGGTACGCGGGCAGCTTCAGCGTTTGCTCGAAAGGAAGCTAGAGGGATGAACATAAATGCGATACGGGAGCAGTTCCCGATATTGCATCAAGATATAAACGGGCATCCGCTTGTTTATCTGGACAGCGCGGCATCTTCGCAGAAGCCGCGCTCCGTCATTGATGCGGTTAATCGGTACTATGAGCTGGATAACGCGAACGTTCATCGCGGTGTGCATACACTTGGTTCCAGGGCGACTGATGCCTATGAGGGAGCGCGCGAGAAGGTAGCGAAATTGCTAAATGCGGGTGCGCCGGAGCAAATTATATTTACGCGCGGCACAACGACGGCGCTCAATCTGGTTGCATCGAGTTATGCACGCTCGAATTGCGGAGAAGGCGACGAGATCGTCATCACGCCAATGGAGCATCACAGTAATTTGATCCCTTGGCAGCAAGCGGCAAAAGCGACAGGCGCAACCTTGAAATATATTCCGATGCAGCCGGACGGCACGATTTCTCTTGAAGATATTGAGAAGACGATTACGCCGCAAACGAAGGTGGTTTCTGTCACCTATGTCTCAAACGTTCTCGGTCTCATTAATCCAATCAAAGAAATTACGCAAATTGCTCACCGCAACGGCGCAATCATGGTTGTTGACGGCGCGCAAAGCACGCCGCATATGAAAATCGATCTGCAGGATTTGGACGTTGATTTTTATGCTTTTTCCGGTCATAAAATGTGTGGTCCTACAGGCATCGGCGCATTATACGGCAAGAAATCTCTGCTTAACAAGATGGAGCCGATCGAGTATGGCGGCGAGATGATCGATTTTGTTGATCTTTATGAGTCCACGTGGAAAGAGATTCCTTATCGCTTCGAGGGCGGCACTCCTATTATTGCGGGCGCTGTTGGACTTGGGGCGGCGATTGACTTTTTGCAAGAAATCGGACTCGATGAAATTGATCGGCATGAGAGACAATTGGCAGCCTATGCATACGAGAAGCTGTCATCGCTTGATGGCATTACCTTGTACGGTCCAAAGCAAAATCGTGTTGGTCTCGTAACCTTCAATTTGGAGGACGTTCATCCTCATGATGTAGCAACCGTTCTTGATTCCAAAGGCATCGCGATCCGGGCAGGCCATCATTGCTGCCAGCCGCTTATGCGATGGCTGAATGTATCGGCAACGGCAAGAGCAAGCTTTTATTTGTATAATACTGAAGATGACATTGACCGCTTAGCCGATGCGTTACTACAAACAAAGGAGTTCTTCGGTCATGCAATTGGATGATTTATATCGCAGAGTCATTATGGATCATTATAAAAACCCGCGGAATCGCGGCACCATGAATGAAGAGTCGGTGACGATCAATCTTAATAATCCGACCTGTGGCGACCGTATTTCACTTCAGCTTCAAGTTGTTGAGGGCAAAGTTACCGATGCGAAATTCAGCGGTGAAGGCTGCTCAATCAGCATGAGCTCTGCATCGATGATGACAGAGGCGGTTAAAGGAAAAACATTTGATGAGGCGCTGGCTATGGCTGAGAAGTTTTCAGCTTTAATGAAAGGCGATCCCGTCGAATTTGATGAATACGAGGAATTGGATGCACTTTCGGGCGTGAACAAATTTCCTGCAAGAATTAAATGTGCGACTCTAGCGTGGAACGCCTTGCGCAAAGGGATCGAGCAGCAGCAAGAATCACATTAAACTAGATTTATGAGGAGCGTGAATGACCATGGCTAAATCAATGCCGGAAATGGAAGATTATAAGTATGGTTTCCGTGACGAGCACAAAGCCGTATTCGAATCAGGCAAAGGATTAACGGAAGAAGTCGTGCGTACGATTTCGGAAATTAAAAACGAGCCGCAGTGGATGCTTGATTTCCGCTTGAAGTCGCTTGAGCAGTTTTTCAAAATGCCAATGCCTAAATGGGGCGGCAATATGGATGAGCTTGATTTTGAGGATATCCAATATTATGTGCGTGCTTCCGATAAGCAAGGTAAGACGTGGGAAGAGGTTCCTTCCGAAATTAAAGAAACGTTCGATAAGCTGGGTATTCCAGAAGCTGAGCAAAAGTTTCTTGCCGGCGTATCGGCTCAATACGAGTCCGAGGTCGTTTACCACAGCATGCAGGAGGATCTGGAGAAGCAAGGCGTTATCTTTACGGATACCGATACAGCGCTTCGCGAGTACCCTGAGCTTATGAAAGAATATTTTGGGACCATTATCCCTCCTAATGACAATAAATTTGCAGCTTTGAACAGTGCGGTATGGTCGGGCGGAAGCTTCATCTATGTGCCTAAGGGCGTGAAATGCGAAGTTCCGTTGCAAGCCTATTTCCGTATCAACTCCGAGAACATGGGTCAATTCGAGCGTACGCTTATCATCGCTGACGAAGACAGCTCCGTTCACTATGTTGAAGGCTGTACGGCACCGGTATACAGCACGAACTCGCTGCACAGCGCGGTAGTTGAGATTTTGGCTAAGAAAAATGCGCGCGTTCGTTACACGACGATTCAAAACTGGGCACCGAACATTTACAACCTCGTTACAAAACGTGCGGTTGCGGATGAGAATGCAACGATGGAGTGGGTAGACGGAAACATCGGCTCCAAGCTGACGATGAAGTACCCGGCAGTCGTATTGCGCGGCCGCGGCGCGAAAGGTATGGTATTATCGATTGCCGTTGCCGGCAAAGGCCAGCATCAGGATGCAGGCGCGAAAATGACGCATCTAGCTCCTGACACTAGCTCGACGATCATTTCGAAGTCGATCAGTAAACACGGCGGTAAAGTAACGTACCGTGGACTTACATCCTTCGGACGTAACTCCGACGGCGCGAAATCGAACGTGAAATGTGATACGCTTATCCTCGATAATGAATCGACTTCGGATACGATTCCTTACAACGAGATTTTTAATGACAACATCACGCTTGAGCATGAAGCAACGGTATCCAAGGTTTCCGAGGATCAGTTGTTCTACCTGATGAGCCGTGGTCTTAGCGAAGCGGAAGCAACGCAAATGATTGTTATGGGCTTTATCGAACCGTTCACGAAAGAGCTGCCGATGGAATACGCGGTAGAGATGAACCGTTTGATCAAATTCGAGATGGAAGGCTCCATCGGTTAATACGAACAGCAGCAAGGCCTCGTATGCAGTGAGTGATATCACTGCACACGAGGCCTTTTTTTTTCACAGCCAGATCAGAAAAAATAACCCTTGGCAGCGATCGAGGATCGGTACGGAGGGTTCAGGCTTGGGCTGCTTATAGATAGACATGCCGGATTTCGTAATCGCGCTCAATGGACATGTCGATGAATTGGGAGTCAATTTGGATGAGCGGACGGAAAAATTCGGTTGGATGCGTCATAATAATAATTCCAATCCCGCCATTTACAAGCTCGACCCGTTTGCCAATGAAATTAGGGATCATATGCTTGATAAACGTCTGAGTCGTGAAAGGATCAAGCTCCTTGAAACTTAGACGGTATAATTCCTTCAATACGAACAGCAAGTCGCGTCTCTGCTGATAAACCCGCTCTGAGATCATCGCGCTGTAAATATCCGCTACAGATATGATTTTGGAGATGGGATGGATTTCATCGCCGGTAAGACCGTAAGGATATCCCGAACCGTCATTTCGTTCATGGTGCTGAAGCGCCCCAATTGCAATGTACGGATCATC
>Ga0310903_10000117_pt1 | contig 12755 bp, 7 predicted proteins | sample C24D4metaG_FD_203914 | JGI IMG/M metagenome (GOLD analysis project Ga0310903, IMG submission 203914) | Lab incubated soil microbial communities from West Virginia University Organic Research Farm, Morgantown, WV, United States - C0D3 | ecosystem: Environmental > Terrestrial > Soil > Agricultural...
GTCGCAACCGTCGAGCGGAATCTATCGACGATGATCGAGCGTGCGCAGGCGCGCGCGATGCGCGTGCTGCTGTGCGGCATGGAAACGCCGCCGATTCACGGCTGGAACTACACCGTCGACTTTCATCAACTGTTCCCGCGCCTGGCGCGAAAGTACAACATTGCTCTCGTGCCGTTCCTGCTCGAAGGCGTGGTGCTGAATCCTGATCTCAATGGCGACGACGAGATTCATCCGAACGCCGCAGGTGCGCAGCGGATTGCAGAGACCGTCTGGCCATTTCTGGAGCCGATGATAGTTGTGGGGTCGGGTCTTCAGACCGGACCATTATTTCGGTAACGCGTACGCCACGATCCCGACCGGGCCCTCTGGATTCGCACCTGCGACGTCCACCGTATTGCGTGCGGCGCCTCGGGCGCCTCCACCCGCGGCCGTGACCAGAAGGTATTGCCGCCCATTCATCTCGTACATCGAAGGTGCACCCGTCGTTGCAGCGCCAAGTGGCGTCTCCCAGATCTGGTTCCCGTCTTTGCTGTCGTAGACGTGGATCTTGTGGTCTCCGGCGGTGGCGAAGACGAGTCCGGTGGCCGTGACGATTAAGCTCGTCTTGACGTTCGCGGCGGTGCCGGTTCCCTTGATGCCCTGACCGACCAGGCGCAGATCGTCACCGAGTCCGACCTGCCACTTGATCGTCCCCTTATTCAAGTCGTACGCAGTCAACGTCGTGTAGGGCGGCTTGACGATGGTTGGATACAGGCCGAATCCCTCAGTGACGTAACGTCCCTCTTGAATCGGTTCCCCGGCGCCGCGTCCGCCGCGGCGCAGTTCGCCGGCTTTGAGCAGTCGGATGATGGTCGGCGTGTTGAGGCCGATGACGTACACCGTTCCGTCGTCCGGGTTTGCCGCCGTGCTGCCCCAGTTCGATCCTCCCTGGTTTCCCGGCATGTGAATGACGTCATCGAATCCGATCGGTGTGTACGGGCCATCGTTTCTTGCCTTGAGGATCCGCTGCTTGAACTGCTCACGCTCCTCGGGCGTGAGGATGTAAGGATTGAGATCCTCGACCGTGAACTTCTGTCGTGAGAATGGCGGCGGTGCAGTTGGGAAGGGCTGCGTCGGCCACAGCGCTTCGCCGGGCACGGTCGTGTTTTGCGGCACCGGTCGCTCTTCGATGGGCCAGATTGGCTTTCCCGTGACGCGATCGAAGACGTATAGGTAACCGGTCTTGCTCGCAACCGCGACGACGTCGATGGCGCGGCCGTTCTGTCGAATCGTTGTCAACTGCGGCGCGGAGTTGTTGTCGTAATCCCAGATGTCGTGATGCACCATCTGGAAATGCCACAGGCGTTTCCCGGTTCTCGCGTCGAGCGCGACGATGGAATCGCCAAACAAGTTGGCGCCGTGACGATTACCACCATAGAAGTTGTACTTGGGGCTCGCCGTGGGGACGTAGACGATTCCGCGTTTTTCATCGATCGTCTGTTCGCCCCAGTTGTTGGCGCCACCGACCGTCTTCCATGCATCCTTCGGCCATGTGTCGTAGCCAAACTCGCCGGGCCGCGGGACGGTGTGAAACGTCCAGACTAATTTGCCGGTTCGAACATCGAATGCGCGCACGTCACCGGGCGCCGATCCGTACTCCTCATTGGTTGCCGATCCCATGATGAGGAGGTTTTCGAACACACGCCCGGGCGTGCGAGTCTGCTGATTGATCGTCGCCGGGTCCCGATCCAGGCCGACGCGGAGGTCGACCTTTCCATTGGTCCCGAACGCGGTGATGGGCTCTCCTGTATAGGCATCGAGTTCCTGGAGCATGTTCTGGGTGCTGAAAATCAAGCGTCGATCTTTCCCATCCTTGCTCTCCCAGTAGTTCACGCCGCGACTGTTGAAGCCCTGCACCCCTTCGTGGATCCAGATCTGCTTTCCGGTGGCAGCGTCGAGTGCGACGAACGAACCATTGGGACCACGCCCGTACACCATTCCGCGGATGACCACCGGATTGAAATCTGTCTGACCGGCAGGGTAACTCCACGCCACCTGCAACTGATTCACGTTGGCGCTGGTAATTTGCTTTGCAGGGACAAATCGCGAGCTGTCCGGTCCTCCTGCGTAGTCACGCCATTCGCGCTGGCCATCAGGACCGGCAGCAAGCGTGGCACTCAGGGCGATCGCAGAGATGACGACCGCTGCGACTCGCGCATTTGTTGACTGTCTGAACATCGATGCTCCTTATACGCACCCGTGCGGGTAAGCCATCAAACAGTACACCATCCTACGGCGTGGTGGTTGTGGTGGTTGCCGTCTGCATCAGGATGACGAGTATGAGTGTGCGTCATAGTGCTGAGTACTACGACCGGCCGGTGACGCGATTACATCGCGTGTACGACCAAATCGTGACAAACTTCCTCAGGGGGAGTTCAATGAAACAGATTGTTGGATTGGTTCTTGGTGTGTCGATAATCGCTGCGCCGGTCGCGGCGCAGACCGGCGGCGGCGCGAGTGCTCACGTGGCCGTCTTGAAAGCGCAGGCAGAAACGGTCCGATCGTTGGTGCTTCGCACCGCCGAAAAAGTGCCGGAGGACGTGTATAGCTTCAAGCCCACTCCCGAGATCAGGAGTCTTGGCGGTGTGATCGGTCACATCGCGGACGGAAATAATCTGCTCTGCGGCATGGCAAATGGCGAGAAGCCAAACTTCAATCAGGCGAACGAAAAAAAGACGACGCGCGCCGAACTCGTTGCGGCGTTGAAGGCGTCATTCGCCGCCTGCGACAAGGTGTTCGATGCCACGACTGACGCGAATGCATCGACGGCGGTGGACCTGTTCGGGCAAAAGCAGACGCGCCTCGGCGTGCTCGCGTTCAATAACAGCCACATGTGGGAGCACTACGGCAATCTCGTCACCTACATGCGGCTGAAGAACATCGTCCCGCCGTCGAGCGAATTGAATCGCTAATCACTGATCACTCATCGTGAATCGTCGAATCACCAATCCTCGAATCCCGAATCGTCGAATCGCCAAATCTCGAATCGGATTCGCGGATTCAGGGATTCACGATGAGTGATCAGTGATCAGTGATTCAGCGACACCCGCACCCAGTCGACGACCATGACGGCTTTGTCGGCCCTGACCAGATCAACAGTCGATTGCGGCAGTCCGACATACGGTTCGGCGACCTTGTTCACGGACTGCGGATATTGGCCGCCGAGTGCGAGATTGACGATCAGGAATTTCGGATTGTCGTACGCCCAGCGGCCGTAGCGCTCGACGGTCGTCCGGGGGACACGGTACTGTTCTTTTCCATCGACCCTGAACACCAGCGCGTCGGTTGACCAATCCATCGAGTACACGTGCCAGCCGGTGATGTCACCGCCGTCGGTGAAATGCTGACGGCTGACGAGCGGTGTGTTGCCGGAATACCCCGGGCCATGGAGCGCGACATTGGTCCACGCCGGATCGCCGACGTTCTCCATGATGTCCATCTCGCCGGTGTCGGGCCAGCGACCCGTTCCGAGTGCCCAGAACGCCGGCCAGAGCCCGGCGCCGGAGGTCAGTTTGATTCGCGCCGCGGCGGTGCCATACGTGAACTCAAATTTCGATCGCGATTCGAGGCGGCCGGAGATGAAGTCGAAGGCACGCCCTTCAGGTGTTTTGAAGCCCGGCCGGTGGCGCGCGCGGATGATCAGGGCGCCGTTCTCGGCGCCGCTCGCTTCCGGGGCATGACCAACCGTGATCGTGTCGGTCGAGTCGACATACGCCTGCTGTTCGTTGTTGACCGTTCGGCCGGTCACGATCACGTTCCACTTCGAGCGATCGAGGGTGCCGGTGGAGAAGTCGTCGAAGAAGAGTAGCTCAGGGTTCGGGGTCGGCGTTTGAACGTGCCGTGCTGACGCCGTCGCCATAAGAATCAGGGCGAGCAGAATTGTCCGCAACATCTTCTCCATCGCCGCGGGTCATTATGACAGCAGCTCGTTTCGTGTGCCGTCCCGTACTGGCCGGTTCGCACTCCCGCGCGCGGTGATAGAGTCCGAGATGCGTCTAACGTTCGGCGTCATTTCCGGATGCGCCGATCAGCGCAGGCCAGTTCAGTACAACGGTGATCGGTGTGCCTTTCTCAATCTGCGGAATCAGAAAACGCTGACCGTCTTTCGCCACCGCCCAGGCCCGATTGTTGCCGGGCCGAAGTCGAGTCGGAAAGAGTTTCCCCGGCACGCCGGCAGAAAACCCCTTTGTAGTGTCGATGCTCGCCGACATCATCGTCCCGTCGGGGGCTACGAAAAACAGTTCCTTGCTGTCGCCACGCCATCGCGGGCCCCAGCCGCCGTCGCGCGAGATTGAGTAGTGTCCCGGTCCCACGGGGAATGACCGTACGTACACTTCGACTCGGCCGGATGAGTTCGACTGATAGGCGATCCATCGACCGTCCGGTGAAAAGACGCCGTTCGATTCGTTGTACCGAGTACGCAGGAACTCTCGCGGTTTGCCGTCACCATTCAGCTCGAACGTCTCGAGATCGTTCCCCATTCCGGAACCTGGCTCACTGTGCGTGTAGACGATGAATTTTCCATCCCGCGACCAGTCGGGAGCGACGTTGCCGGGTTTGAGTGGAAGCAGCTCGTCGCGACCGCTGCCATTCGCAGGGCGGACGAACAGTCCGTACGGGCTTTTCTGCGGTTCGGGTCTGTTCGAATTGAACACCACCCTTCCATCGGGGGACCATGAGGGGTCGAACTCCCATGCCGGATCATCGGTCAGACGGAACGGGGCGTTGGCGCGCGTCAGGTCGATGAGCCAGATGTCGAACTCTGCGTTCGATCCAGGACGTTCGACCATCTGCGAGATGGCTACCCGTTGCTCGTCCGGGCTCAGGTCCATGTTGAAGTACACGCCCGGATCGCCGGCGGTGCCCTTCGGTTGTCCCTGACGATCGAGCCAAGTGAGCTCGGATGGGATCCTCGCGGTGCGGTTGTAGGCCAACGTCCCCGCGGAAGAAATCGAAAACATGCCGCGTTGCCATGGCGCGTTGACGCCGGCTTGGCGTGCGATGGTGACGGGATCTCCCTTCGATTTGAGTGCCTCGGCATCGAAGGGTTGTGCCATCAGGTTCCCTCCTCGGATGAAGAACAGGTAACCTGCCGCGTAGGCGCCATGCGATTCGCTCGGACCGAGCGACACCGTCGCCCCACCGCTGAGGGATCCCACCCGCAGCTGGTCGGGTCCCTGACCCTGAGAGAGATATAGGAACCGATCGCCATCCGGAAAAAACTCCGGCCAGCGATGCACGGTGTCCGCCGCGCTCAGCACAGTAGCCGGCGCAGGGTTCCCGCCGGCATGGTTCGCTGCAATCTGCTTCAGCGCGCCGCTGTTGTCGGCGAAGACGATCACGTCGTGCGCGCCCCACGTCCCCCCCGACCCAGACGCCCCAGGCATGGACGTGCTGCACAGGATGATAGGGGAGCCGCCATTCAGCCTGATCGTTTTCAGCTGCAGGTCGGCAAAGAATCCGAGTGACTCACTGTTCGGTTTCCAGAACGGGCCGACCGCGCCTTCCGTGCCGGGAAGCATCCGGAGTTCGCTCGTCGCAAGCGAACGGACCCAGATCATCGACGTGCCGAGGTGTGACGCAGCGAATGCGAGGTGGCGCCCGTCCGGTGAGATGGCAAAATCGGAGGCGTTACCCGAGTAGAAGGAGCCCAGCGCGGGGGCGACCGGAAACTCTACAACCTCGGTGGCAGGGGTCGGCCTGTTTTGAAGATAAAGCATAGTCAGCGCGATCAACGCGAGGGCAAGCGCGGCGGCCAGCATCCACGCAAGCCGCTCACGCATCGTTCGAGCCGCCACCGGTCGCGCTGTGCTCTCGGTTGACGACGGGGTTTCGAGTTCGATGAGCGCGTCGGCGATGTCGTGCAGGCGTCTGTGCGGATCTTTTCGCAGGCAGCGCTCGAGCAGCGTCCGGATTGCCGCCGGTGTTTGCGCCGGCAGCTGCGTCCAGGCCGGCTCATGATCGAGCACTCTCGCCAGCGTGTCGGTGATCGTCGCACCCTCGAATGCCCGCTTTCCCGTCAACATCTCGAACAGCACGCAGCCGAACGCCCAGACGTCGGTGCGCTTGTCGACCGTGAGTCCGCGCGCCTGTTCGGGGCTCATGTAGGCCGGCGTGCCGAGCGTTCGCCCTTCGGCGGTACCCGCCAGCGAGATCGTCGGGTCGTCGGGGGTATCGAGCGACTTGGCCAGGCCGAAATCGAGAACCTTGACCCGGACGTCGCTCGACAACGGACCGGCGGCGGGTTGCAGGACGATGTTGGCCGGTTTCAGATCGCGATGGATGATGCTCTTCTCGTGCGCGGCGTCGAGCGCCTCGGCGATCTGGCGGGCGATCGCGAGCGTCTCGGGCACGGGCAGCGGTCCGCGTTGCAACCGGGCGGCGAGCGTTGGTCCTTCGATCAGTTCGAGGACGATCGCGGTGATCCCGTCCGACTCCTCCAGTCCGTGGATCGCGCCGATGTGCGGATGGTTCAGCGTCGCCAGCGTCCGCGCTTCGCGCGCAAAGCGCGCGCGCCGGTCCGGGTCGGCTGTGAAGTGTGGCGGCAGAATCTTGATCGCCACGTCGCGACCGAGCTTGCTGTCATGCGCGCGATAGACCTCGCCCATGCCGCCAACTCCGAGCGGCGAGAGGATCGTGTAGGACCCGAGCTGGCGATTGATCATCGCAGGATTATCCTTGTCCCTTTTCCCTCATGCCTGTTCCCTGTCCCTTTCGTTCGGCGCGAGGTCCGTCATCAGCCAGTTCTGGCCGAACTTCCATTGCAGTGCGTCCCTGGACGTCTTGTGGCAGCGCGCGACCGTGAACGGTCTTACGAGCGTGGCTTGATATTCACGTTCACGTGAAACACGTTTTCGGGATCGTATTTCGCCTTCAGCTCACGCAGTCTCACGTAGTTGGCACCGTACGCGATCGCGGCGGGATCGCCGGCTTCATCAGCGTCGAGGTAGTTGACGTAGCGCGCCGTGCCGAGATACGGACCGAGCGCCTTGTAGGTCTCGCGGCACCACGCAATATGCCGATCGGTCTCCTGCGAATCCATCCACTGCGAGATGATGACAACGTTGAAGCCGGTGATACGCATCGCGCAGGCAGTTTCCGAAACCGGCACGCGGCTGGCGGCGCCATGGAAGTGTTCGATGACGATCTGACTCATGGGTGAGCCGCATTTCGAGAACGCGTCGACCATCGCGTCGATGGCGCCATCGCTGAGATCGGTCAGGAAGTGCGACTTCCAGTAATTCAGCGCCCCTTTTGGCAGCGAAGGATCCAGCAGGCCATTTTGCTGGCAGTAGGAAATCGGCCCCATGGCGTCCATCACGGGCGGTCCGAATGACTTCAGCGGTTTGACCGCCGCTTCACCCTGCGCGAGAGTGCCGCAATGTGCGGCGAGCATCGCCGCGAGCTTGTGCCCCGATCCATCCGGCGCGGTGACGAGGCCCGCGGCCATCATCATTTCATCTGGCAAGGTTGCGCAGGTATCGCGGAAGAAGCGAAAGACGTCTCGCGCCTTCTCAACCGGATGGGCCACGAGTCCGCCGGCGATCATCGGCCCGACTGGATGCAGCGCGTACTCGAGCGACGCCGCAATCCCAAAGTTGCCACCGCCGCCCCGGATCGCCCAGAACAGGTCGGGATTTTCGTCGGCGGCGGCGCGCGCGACCGATCCGTCTGCCATCACCATTTCAGCCGACCGCAGGTTGTCGAGGGCCAGACCATACTTCGGCATCAACCATCCGAGGCCGCCGCCCAGCGTCAAACCGGCGATTCCCGTTGTGCCGACGACCCCGCCTGTCGTCGCGAGGCCGTGAACCTGCGTCTCGCGATTGAACTCCTTCCACAGCACGCCTCCCTGCGCTCGCGCCGTGCGTTTGGCCGGATCGACGTGAATACCCTTCATCGGTGCGAGATCGATCATCAGCCCGCCATCGATCGTCCCTCGTCCGCCAACGTTGTGACCGCCACCGCGTACGGCGATCTCCAGGTTCATCGATCGCGCCAGCTTGACCGCATCGGCGACATCGGCGGTACCGCGGCATCGGGCAACGATCGCCGGTTTCTTGTCAATCAATCCGTTATGCACTCGCCGCGCGTCGTCGTATCCGCTATCGGTCGGTTGTAGAAGCTGGCCGGTAAACGTCGGTGCGAGTTGTTCGAGCGTCGTGGTTGAAGGCATGGCTAGGATTATGCCCCTTTTTCGATTTACCTATCTCGTGATCGATTTCGATCTCCGTCGGACTGATTGCTGCGATCGAACACGACTCACTCCTCCTGACAGTTGAATTCACACGTTGCTCACCGGACATCGGCTGGCGGCGATCTTGCTCGACCGGACGCGACACAAGGAGGATAGCGGAATGCGGTTCAGGCTCATGCTCGCCGCCGCTGGACTAATCGCGGCTCCCATCGTGATACTCGCGCAGAACGGCGACCTCACGCACCAGCAACAAGCGACCGCTGACGCGAAGGTCGATTTCGGGGTGCTCGTGACCGCTCCAATTCCGGGAACCGGATGCGCACAGACCGGATTCGGCGGACCGGCCGACCCGTGTTCGTACAAGTTGCACCACCTCACGCCGGAGGAGGTGACCATCGAAAAGGGAGGCGAGGTCACCTTTCAGATTCACGGCGGCGGCCACGCGATGGCAATTTACGAGGTGAGCAAGAACACCACGCGCGACGATATCGGGCAGTACCTCTGTCCCGGTCAGGATCCCGAGACGATTGCTGATCCCACTCAGCACCCGTGCAACTTGAGCGCCGCCAATGCGAACGCTCTTCACAACATTGCCGACGGGAAAGGCGATGTCGTCATCGTCGCGTCCGCAAACCCCACCAGCGCAAACGCGCACCCGCTCAATCGTGTGTGGTCACCGGAGGGCAGGTTGATGTCGGCTGGCGGTGTTCAGTTTCTCAATGGCGGCACCACCGATCCAACCGGCACGAGTCCGACGGGCGGTCAGCTGATTACCTATCGATTCTTGAAGACCGGCCGCTACCTGGTTCATTGCATGAATCGCGTCCACTTCCTGAACGACTGGATGTTCGGGTTTGTGAACGTGGTCGGGGAGTAAGGGAGGAGAGCTGAATCGACGGGTTTTTCTCCTTTCTCTTTTCGTTATCGGAAGTTTTCGATGCGTATCAGGTCTTGCGTCATCACGGCGACTCCCGCCATCACTATAGTTTTGCCGTCCTGCGTGACGGTCAGGCCTGGTGATCCGCTCGCTAAACGAAGGCTGTGGATCAGGCGATCGTGGCCAGTGGCCGTCTCGAGCAATCGAACCTCGTACGTAAAGGGCGCGCGGAGTCCTTGCCGCAGGGGCATGTAGTAAAGGCCCTTTTCGCCAGGGACGTAATTCCAGAAATTGAGTTGAATGCCGAGCGATCGCTCCGCTCCGCCTGCTATTGGCTTCGAGAAGACAGTCTGCACGCCATTGATAGGCCTCAAGTAATAAAGCCTGAGCCCGTCCCACGATTCGAAAGCGTACTCTCCGCCCGTGGTCGTGACCGGCTCGGCGGTTCCCCCCGCAGCTGGCGCGCGCCAGACCTCCGGTCGTCCGCTCCGCGTGGATCCGAAGTAGATCCATTTCCCGTCGCGCGACCAGCTGGGCACCTGGTCCCGTGAGCCGGGCTTACCCGGAATCATCTGAACCGGTCCACCCGCAGGGTCGATCAAGTAGACATGGCGCAAGCCGTCGTCGCCCTGGCCGTCGAACGCCAGCCGGTCGTCGTTCGGCGACCATCGTGGAGTGCCTTCCGGCCGGTATTTTCCGTTGGTCAGCGATCGGCGATTGGACCCGTCAGCTTGTGCGATCAAGATTTCGTGGCCCTCACCCGCGCGATCGGAGGCGAATGCGATCTTCGAGCCGTCGTGGGAAAAGGATGCGTCCTGCTCGTTGAAGGTCGACGCCAGAAACTCCTCAGGCTCCTTTCCTTCTTCGAGCTTGAACAGATCAACGTTGAGACCGCGACGCACGAACGCCAGGCGCGATTCCGCGGCGGAGACTGCGGGATTCGATGCGACGCCGGCGATATCGATTCGTTCGGGTGAACCACCCCCAGAAGCGGGCAGACGCCATAGGTAAGGAGGATCAGGCGCGGGATAGCGCGATCGTCCGAACAACAGCGATTTGCCGTCAGCCGTCCAGGCGAGGCCGGACACATAACCCAGATACGAGGTCAATCGTCTTGGGGCGGCGGCAAGCGTCGGTGGATTCGAGGTGAACTCTGCGACGTCGACGAACCCGTCATTGATCAGCGCAAGTTCGGTGCCCTGAGGTGAAAACACCGCCACCCGCAGCTTGTCGTCGGGCTTGGCTTTAAGCAAGGCTATCTTGGCGCCGTCCTGCCCCAACAGGAAAACGCCGCTCTCGGTGCCGCTCGTCACCTGGGTGACCGTCAGCCACCGTCCATCCGGGGACCATGAAAGCCTCGGATCGACCGTTTCGATAGGCCCGGCACCAGAATAAGGAAGCGCCGAGAAGTCGGCGAGCTTCCGCTCCGAGCCGCCGAGCGGTGACACCAGATAGATGGAAACGCGACCGGATTCCATTCGAGCGAATGCGATCTGGCTGCCGTCAGGTTTCCACGCCGGTGAGATATCGCGCGCCGGATCTTTTGTAATGGGCAGAGGATTATCAGCGCCGACGATCACGACGTAGATGTCCTCGTTGTTCCCTTTCTCTCCGTCCCACGAGAACGCGACCTGCTTGCCATCCGGTGAGAACGTCGGTGACGCCTCGATGCCCGGGTACGACGTCAGCGGCATGACGCGCGGCGGAGGAAGATTCGAGTTCCTCGTCGACCACAATGCCCATGCACCGGCGGACAGAGCCAGCACGACCACTATGGCTGCGATGAGCCACGCCGCGGGTGTGCGCGCGGGCGAAACAGTTTCGACGTTCGCCTTGTTTCCGGCGAGCACTTCGTCGAGCTCGAATTTCGCATCGGCGATCGCGTGGAGGCGGCGTTTCGGATCCTTTTCGAGACATCGAGTCAGAAGTCGTCGAATGGCGGCCGGCGTCGATGAAGGCAGAACACTCCAATCCGGATCGTGTTCGAGGATCTTGACGATCGTGTCTGACGTCGTCGCGCCGCGAAACGCCGGACGACCGACGAGCATCTCGTACAGCACGCAGCCGAACCCCCAGACATCCGTGCGTGCATCGATCGCGAACCCGCGCGCCTGCTCTGGACTCATATACGCCGGCGTGCCGACGATTCGTCCGACGGCCGTGTTATTGATCGAGATCGTCGGATCCTCCTCGAGGCGCTGGCGCGCCGACCTCGCCAGGCCGAAATCTAGCACCTTCGCACGAATATCGGTCGTCGAGATGTCCGTGGTTCCCTGCAGGATGACATTGGCGGGCTTCAGATCACGATGGACGATGCCTTTCTCGTGGGCCGCGTCGAGCGCATCGACAATCTGACGCGCGATCGTGATGGTTTGCGACAGTTTCAGCGGGCCGCGCTCGATCCGATCGGCCAGCGTCATGCCCTCGACCAGCTCGAGAACGAGGGCCGCGACGCCATTCGATTCTTCCAGCCCGTAGATGGCGCCAATATTCGGGTGGTTGAGCGTCGCAAGAATTCGCGCTTCTCGATCGAATCGGGCGCGCCGTTCGGGGTCTGCGGCAAAGGACTCCGGCAGGATCTTGATGGCGACGTCGCGTCCGAGTTTGCTGTCGCGAGCGCGATACACTTCGCCCATTCCGCCGGCGCCAAGTGGCGCCACGATCGTGTAGGGGCCGAGCTGACGATTGAGCATTTGGTGTTTTGCCGGGTGGGAAGATTCTACAGAAGATTCTCCGCGGCCGCTGGGTTCGTCGTCATGTAGATCCATGTCGCTCGCCGGCGATTTCGTCGGAGATCTGAAATAGGCCGTACGCCTTCAGCGTCGGAGTCCGGGTTTCACGTTCCTTCTCCTCTCCACGATCGCGATAGCCATCGGCGCCACCGGGATGATCAGTGAAGCGACGCGGCAGCCGGCGTTCAGAATGACTTTGTTGCTGGCGTTCGGGATATTGCGATCCGACTTGCGCTTGGAGCCGAACCCGCATCACTCGTCGGGATGATCGTCCGCCGGGCAGTGATTGCCGCCGTTGCCGGTGTGCTCATCGGTGCCTCGGTGGCATTGCTGGTTGGAAACGCGATCGAAGCGGCCCTTTGCCCTTTTTTCTTTCGAGTATTATCCCTGTCACCATGACCGTCGCCATCAAAGGCATCCGCTGGTGGATGATCACCCTCCTCATGCTCGGCGCGATCATCAATTACCTGACGCGCAGCACTCTTTCGGTGGCGGCGCCGACCATCCTCAAAGACCTCGCGATTACGACGAAGCAGTATTCCTGGATCGTTGGTGCGTTCCAGGGCGCAATCATGCTGCAGCCGTTCTGCGGTTACGTACTCGACACCATCGGCCTCAAACTGGGGTTTGGCCTCTTCGCTCTTGCCTGGTCGCTGATCAGCATGTCGCATGGCCTGGCACACAATTGGACGGCGCTCTTCTGGCTGCGGGGGCTCCTGGGTCTGGCTGAAGGCTCAGCGAATCCGGCGGGGATGAAGGCGACGTCGGAATGGTTTCCCTCTCACGAGCGCGGCCTCGCCGGCGGCGTCTTCAACATCGGTGCGTCCGTTGGATCGATGCTCGCGCCACCGCTCGTCGCCTGGGCGATTCTCACCTACAACTGGCAGTCGGCATTCGTTCTTACCGGGTC
>Ga0310903_10000121_pt1 | contig 12710 bp, 7 predicted proteins | sample C24D4metaG_FD_203914 | JGI IMG/M metagenome (GOLD analysis project Ga0310903, IMG submission 203914) | Lab incubated soil microbial communities from West Virginia University Organic Research Farm, Morgantown, WV, United States - C0D3 | ecosystem: Environmental > Terrestrial > Soil > Agricultural...
ATTCGCGACGGCCACCGGTTGAAAGCGGTCATTCCCGGCGGATCGTCAGTGCCGATCCTGTTGCCTGATCAGTTGGACATTCCGGCGAGCTTCGACGATGTGCAGAAGGCGGGGTCGATGCTCGGCTCGGCGGGCATCATCGTCATGGACGAGACGACCTGCATGGTCTGGGCGGCTCGCAACCTTCTCTACTTCTATAAGCACGAATCGTGCGGCAAGTGCACTCCCTGTCGTGAAGGGGGAGACTGGCTGTACAAGATCCTGACGCGCATCGAGAACGGCGAAGGTGAGATGCGCGACATCGATCTGCTCGTCAGCGTCGGCAACAACATCGCCGGCAAGACGCTCTGTGCGTTCGGCGACGCTGCCGCCACACCGGCGCTGACGACGGTGAAGCATTTCCGCGCCGAGTTCGAAGCTCACGTCCGCGAGGGCCGCTGCACGGTGCCGGCCGACTGGCGCGCGTCGCGCATGCCCGTGGGGGCGCACTGAGATGAGCTGGCTCCCGTCGCCGGAGATCATCGCGCGGCTCGTTCTGATCTTCGTCGTCTTCAACTGCCTCGTGCTGTCGGCGGCGTTCATGGTGTGGATGGAGCGCAAGGTGTGCGCCTACATTCAGGATCGCTCGGGGCCGAATCGCGTCGGGTTCGAAGGCGTTCTGCAGCCGTTCGCCGACGTCATCAAACTGCTGTTCAAGGAACAGTTGAAGCCGAAGGCGGCCGACACCGCCCTGTTCGCGATTGCCCCGATCGTCTCGACCGCGGCCGCGTTTGCGGCATTCTCGGTTGTCCCGTTTGGCACCGAGGTGAACCCGTTCGGATTACTCGACCGTCCGATTCCGCTCGAGATCACCGACGTGAATGTCGCCGTCCTCGTGATCTTCGCGATCACCTCGATGGGCATTTACGGGATCGTGCTCGCCGGCTGGAGCTCGAACAGCAAGTACTCGCTGCTCGGCGGACTGCGTTCGTCGGCGCAGATGATCAGCTACGAGCTGTCGTACGGTCTGGCGATGGCGGCGGTGATCATGATGGCCGGTTCGCTGTCGCTGCGCGAGATCGTGATGAACCAGTCAGGGACCTGGTTTGGATTCATCCCGCGCTGGTACATCTTTCTTCAGCCGATCGGGTTCTTCATCTATCTGACGGCCGGCGTCGCGGAAACCAACCGCGCGCCGTTCGATTTTCCTGAAGCGGAACAGGAGCTGGTTGCCGGGTATCACACCGAGTACAGCTCGATGAGCTTCGCGATGTTCTTCCTCGCGGAGTACGTGAACATGGTGACGGTTTCCGCCGTCGCCACGAGCCTGTATCTCGGCGGCTGGCTGGGTCCGATTCTGCCCGACTGGCTGGCGTGGATCTGGTTCCTCCTGAAAGTGTTCCTGATCCTCTTCTTCTATGTCTGGATGCGCTGGACGCTGCCGCGGTATCGGTACGACCAGCTGATGGAGTTCGGGTGGAAATGGCTGCTGCCCCTGGCCGTGCTGAACCTGTTCGTGACGGCAGCGTTGGTTCTGTGGGTCGGATAGATATGGACGTTCTTGCTTTCTATGCCTTCGCCGCGATTGCCGTGCTTGCGTCCCTGCTCGTGATCGGGCAGGGGAACCCGATGCACAGTGTGATGCTGCTCATCGTGTCGTTTGGCGCGCTGGCAGGGCTCTACGTACTGCTCGATGCGCCGTTCACCGCCGTGACGCAGATCATCGTCTACGCCGGCGCAATCATGGTCCTGTTCCTGTTCGTCGTCATGCTGCTGAACGTGCCGCGCGAGGAGCCGGCACCTGCCGGAGTCGCAACCCTGCTCGGTCCGACAGGCATGCGGATCGGTGCCGTGCTGTCGCTGCTCCTCGCAGGCGAGATGCTCTGGGCCCTCGGCCGCGTCGGGCTGGGCTGGTTGAACCAGGGGGCCGCCGCCAGTTCGGTCAGTTCGGTGAGGGCCATTGGCAGCGGCATCTTCACCGATCATGCCTTCGCGTTCGAAGCGACCTCCGTGCTGATCCTGGTCGCGATGCTTGGCGCGGTTGTGCTCGCTCGGAGGGAGCATTCCTGATGGTCCCACTGAATTACTACCTCGCCTTGTCGGGTGTGCTCTTTGCGATCGGGACGGCCGGCGTATTTCTCCGCCGCAACCTGATTACGGTGCTCCTTTCAATCGAGATCATGCTGAACGCGGTCAATCTGACCTTTGTCGCCGTCGGGCGCTATCGCGGATCGGTCGACGGGCAGATCATCACGTTCTTCGTCATGACCGTGGCCGCTGCCGAAGCGGCAGTTGGGCTGGCGCTCATCATCGCGCTCTTCCGTCACCGCGAGACGCTGAGCCCGGACGCCTTCACCGCGCTGAAATGGTAAGCGTTTGTTGAGTCGCGCTGACTGATGCTGTTACTGATTCCGCTGTTTCCACTCGTCGGCTTCGTCATCAACGCGTCGGTCGGGCGCCGGTTGACGAAATCGATCTCGGGCGGCCTTGCCTGTGCCGCGATGATCGCGTCGTTCGCGGTGTCGGCGCTCCTGGTGTCGCAGATTCTCGGCCACGAGGCGGCGCCGCTCGAATTCACGCTGTTCGAGTGGATGGCATCCGGCACGCTGCGCGTGCCATTCACACTGAGACTCGATCACCTCTCCGCGGTGATGATTCTGGTCATCACCGGAATCGGCTCGCTGATCCACATCTACTCGACCGGCTATATGCACGAGGAGAGCGACAGCGAGTACGCGCGCTACTTCTCCTATCTGAACCTGTTCGCGTCGTTCATGTTGGTCCTCGTGCTTGGCGGGAACTTCCCGGTGATGTTCGTCGGCTGGGAAGGTGTGGGTCTGTGCTCGTACCTGCTCATCGGGTTCTGGTTCCGAAAGCAGTCAGCCGCCGACGCCGGCAAGAAGGCATTTGTCGTCAATCGTATCGGGGACTTCGGATTTGTCCTCGGCATGCTGCTGATCTTTGCGACCTTCGGCACGCTCGACTTCCAGCTGGTCGCAGCGGCGGCCGACTCGCGAGCGATCGAACACGGCGCGATCGGCGTGATCACCGCGGCGACGCTTCTGCTGTTCCTTGGCGCGACGGGAAAGTCGGCGCAAATTCCCCTGTATGTCTGGTTGCCGGACGCGATGGAAGGTCCGACACCGGTGTCGGCGCTGATCCACGCCGCGACAATGGTGACCGCAGGCGTTTACATGATTGGGCGAAACGCGGTGCTCTTCTCGCACGCACCGATCACCTTGTCGATCGTCGCGGCCATTGGCGCGGCGACCGCGTTGATGGCGGGCACGATCGGCCTCGTGCAAAACGACATCAAGCGAGTGCTCGCGTATTCCACGGTGTCGCAGCTCGGCTACATGTTCCTCGCCATGGGAGTGGGTGCGTACGCCGCCGGAATCTTTCACCTCTACACTCACGCGTTTTTCAAGGCGCTGTTGTTCCTCGGGTCCGGTGCGGTCATTCATGCGCTCGCCGGTGAGCAGGACCTGCGCAACATGGGTGGACTGAAAAAGTATCTGCCCGTCACCTATTGGACCTTCCTCATCGGCGCGCTCGCGATTGCGGGTGTGCCGCTCTTGTCCGGGTTCTTCAGCAAGGACGAGATTCTTTTCAAAACCTTCACCTCGACCAATCCCTACCGCTTGCTTCTCTGGGGCATCGGAATGGTGACGTCGCTCTTGACCGCGACGTACATGTTTCGTCTCGTCTTTCTCGCGTTTCATGGTGAGAGGCGCAGCGCAGCGCATCACGATTCGCATGGCCATGGGCACGGACACGCGCCACACGAGGCGCCTCCGTCCATGGCGATTCCGCTCATCGTGCTCGCGATTGGGTCGGTCCTTGCCGGGTACGTTGGTGTGCCGCATGCGCTCGGCGGGAGCAATCGAATCGAGCAGTTCCTCGAACCCAGCTTTGCAGTCACAGAGGCGCGCGGTCGGCTCGAGGCCGGCGGCGGTGTTCAGAGCACCGACGCGGCCGGCGTCGTCCGGCCGGTTGCCGTGCAGGACAGCCACTCCGCAGACGCGGGTGAGTCGACCCACGACAATACGTCGACCGAGCTGATGTTGATGGCGCTCTCGAGCGGCGTCGCGATCGCAGGAATCGGCATCGCCGCGTTCTTCTGGCTCCGTAACCGCGCTGCCGTCAATGCGATGACGGCTCGATTCCGCGGTCCGTATACGGTGCTGCTGCACAAGTATTACGTCGACGAGTTGTACGACGCGGCGGTTGTGCAGCCAATCAAACTGCTCTCGACCGGCGGCCTCTGGAAGGGCGCCGACGCGGGTTTGATTGATGGCGCGGTGAACGGCGTCGGGCAAACCGTGCGCTCGACGAGCAACGTCCTTCGTCGCGTGCAGACCGGGTCAATCCGGACGTATGCGGCGTCGCTCTTCCTTGGCGTTGTTTTGATTCTTGGCTGGTATCTGCTGAAGTTCCGATGATTCTCTCGCTGATTGTCTTTCTTCCGCTCGCCGGTGCCCTCCTGGTGCTTTTCGCCGGAGGCAGTGGCGATCGTCCCGACCGCGAGGGCCTCGTCAAGACGCTCGCGCTCGTCGTGTCGCTGGTTACGTTCGCCGCGACGCTCGTCTTGTGGTGGATGTTCGATCCGACGAACGCCGACTATCAGTTCGTCGAACGCCACGCATGGATGCCGATGTTCGGCATTCAATACTTTGTCGGCGTCGACGGCATCAGCCTGTTTCTCATCGTCCTGACTGGCTTCCTCACGCCGCTCGCTCTGCTCTCATCCTGGGACTCGGTGCACAAGGGCGTGAAGATGTTCGCCTTCTTCATGCTCGCGCTCGAGAGTTCGATGCTCGGCGTGTTTGTCGCGATCGACTTGTTCCTCTTTTACATGTTCTGGGATTTCGTCCTGATCCCGATGTATTTCCTGATCGGGATCTGGGGCTACGACCGGCGTGTCTACGCAGCGGTGAAGTTCATCCTCTACACCATGGCCGGCAGTGTGTTGATGCTGATTGCGATCATCGGCCTCGCGTGGGCCTACGACGCGATGACCGGAGCCCCCAGCTTCAGCCTGATCGATCTGCAGAAGCTGACGCTGTCGTGGCCGATGGAGCGATGGTTCTTCCTCGCATTTGCTCTTGCCTTCCTGATCAAGGTGCCGCTCTTCCCCTTCCACACGTGGCTTCCCGATGCGCACGTCGAAGCTCCGACCGCAGGATCGGTGATTCTGGCCGGAGTGATGCTCAAGATGGGGACCTACGGCCTCGTCCGTTTCGCGTTCCCGTTGTTTCCGTCCGCCGCGATGCACTACGCGCCGTGGATTGCAGCTTTTGCGGTGATTGGGATCATCTACGGTGCGCTGGTTGCGATGGTGCAGCCCGATCTGAAGAAACTCGTCGCCTACTCGAGCGTCAGTCACCTCGGATTCGTCGTCCTCGGCTTGTGCGCGATGAACGCGCAGGGGCTGCAGGGTTCGATTTACCAGATGCTCAATCACGGTGTCAGCACCGGCGGCCTGTTCATGATCGTCGGCATGCTGTCTGACCGGCGTCACACACGCCTCATCTCCGAATTTGGCGGATTGAAGGCGGTGATGCCCAGGTTTGTCGCGGCATTCCTGCTCGTCACCCTCTCATCCATCGCCTTGCCGGGCATGAACGGGTTCGTCGGAGAGTTTCTGATTCTGCTCGGCGGATTCCTGTGGAGTCCCAAATTCGCCGCCATCGCGGCGACCGGCGTGATTCTCTCGGCCGTCTACATGCTGTGGATGTTCCAGCGTGTCAATTACGGAGAGGTGACAAACAGTAAGAACACGTCACTCCCGGATTTGCTCCCGCGCGAATGGGCGCTCATGGTGCCAACCATTGCGATCGCCATTCTCATGGGCGTCGTGCCGAACGTATTCCTCCGACCGATGGAACCGGCGGTCAAGAAAACGATCGAGCGGGTGACGGGAAGGAGTTTTGCGACTGCGCACGCGGCTCCTGCCTCTCGGCCGCTGGCTTCTGGGCAGAAGCAAGTGGCGACGACGGCTCAGGAAACAGCCACCGGCCGGCAGCCAAGGGCCAACAGTCAGCAGCCGACTGCGAAAGCCAACAGCCATGAGTAACTACGCCGCGCTGATCCCTATCGCCATCGTGGCCCTGTCGGCCATCGCGGCGATGCTCGCCGAAGCGTTCCGCCAGCGCGATGAACGGATGCCGATTTATGGTCTCGGGCTCATCGGGCTTGGGGGCGCGGCAATCGCATCCGGGGTGCTCTGGAACAGCGACGCGAAAAGTCTCGAGGTCATCCGATCCGATAATTTCGCGCTGTTCATCAATATCGTCCTCTGCATCGTCGGCATTCTGACGATGTTGATGTCGAACGATGTGATCGAACGAGAGCAGATACCGTCTGGGGAGTATTACGCGCTGACGCTGTTTGCCATCTGCGGAATGATGATGATGGCGGCGGCGACCGATCTGCTTGTCATCTTCGTTGCGCTGGAGGTGCTGTCGCTCGCCGTGTACGTCCTGACTGGCATCCGACGCCAGAGCGCGGCCGGCGCGGAAGCGGCGTTCAAGTATTTTCTGCTTGGCGGCTTCTCGAGCGCGTTCTTCCTTTACGGCGTTGCCTTCGCCTACGCGCTCTCAGGTTCGACACGCATCGAAGCGATCGGCACGGCGCTGTCGGCGCAGCCCGCCGGCACGCCGCCGAGCACGATCGCGCTTCTCGCCGTCGGGCTGATGGCGGTCGGCTTCGCGTTCAAGGTTTCAGCGGTGCCGTTCCACATGTGGACGCCCGATGCGTATGAAGGGGCGCCGACGATCGTGACGGCGTTCATGTCGACCGGCGTCAAGGCGGCGGCGTTTGCCGCCTTTGCGCGTGTCTTCCTGTCGCCGCTCGAACCGCTGCAGGCGCACTGGATCCCGGTGCTGTCGGTGATCGCCGCCGTCACGATGATCGTCGGCACCGTGGTCGGTGTCGTCCAGACAAACGTCAAGCGGATGCTCGCGTATTCGAGCATCGCGCACGCAGGATACCTGCTGCTCGGCATCATCTCCGCGAACCGGGACGGCAAGGCGTCTCTTCTTTTCTACCTGCTCGCCTATGCCGTGACCAACATCGGCGCGCTCGGGATCGTGGCGCTGCTTGGCACGGCGCAGGAGCAGCACGACGAGCTTCGCGATTTCGCCGGGTTGTGGCGATCGCGGCCGGCGCTCGCCGGCTTGATGACCATCTTCCTGCTGTCGCTCGGTGGAATTCCGCCCACTGCCGGCTTCATTGGCAAGTGGTACATCTTCAGCGCCGCCGTCCAGGAAGGTCACTACTGGCTGGCGATCATTGGCGTGCTGACGAGCGTCATCTCGGTGTTCTTCTATCTCCGGATCGTGGTCATGATGTACATGACCGAGGGGAGCGAGATCCCGCGACCGCGCGTTCCTGCTGCCGCGATGGCCGCTCTTGCACTTGCCGTCGCCGCGGTGTTCTATCTCGGCATCCTGCCGACCCGCGTGATCGACCTGGCGTTGAATTCGATTTCGACGATCTTCTGAGCCTTCCGCCTTAGGGGGAAGATCCTGCTTTAGCCGGAAGATCCTGCCGCGCATATAATTCACAGCGTTTACTCCCCGGAGCTTGATCGCATGAACAGACTCTTGTCGATCGTGGCTGCGTCCGCGATCGCCGCGACCATTCCTCTCTCCGGTCAGAATGTTGACGGCCTCGATGCGAAGTCGCTGAAAGGCCTCGAGCTGCGAAGCCTCGGGCCCGCGCTCGCGACCGGCCGCATTCAGGACGTCGAGATCGATCCCGGAAATCCGAGCGTGTGGTACGTCGCCACCGCGTTCGGCGGGCTTTGGAAAACCACTAACCGCGGCATCACTTTTACGCCCCTCTTCGACGAGCAGGCCTCGTTCACGCTCTGCTGCGTCGTCGTCGATCCAAAAGACTCGAACGTCGTCTGGGTCGGCTCGGGTGAGAACGCCAGTCAGCGCTCCGCCCATTTTGGCGACGGCATCTACAAGTCGACCGATGCTGGAAAGACGTGGGCCAACGTCGGGCTGAAGTCATCGGAGCACATCGGCAAGATCATCATCGATCCGCGCAACTCGAACGTCGTCTATGTGGCATCGCAAGGACCGTTGTGGTCTGCCGGTGGAGAACGCGGTCTCTACAAGACCACCGACGGGGGGGCCACGTGGAGGGCTGTTCTGACCGTCAGTCCGGACACCGGCATCAGCGACGTCGTCTTCGATGTGAAAAACCCCGACGTGCTCTATGCCTCTTCGTATCAACGACGCCGTGCAGTCGGCCAGATGATTGGCGGGGGTCCGGAGGGCGGAATCTTCAAATCGACGAATGCCGGAAAGACATGGACGAAGCTGACCAACGGTCTGCCGAAAGACGACGTCGGTCGAATTGCGCTCGGTGTCGATCCGCGAAACCCGAAGCGCGTCTATGCGCTCATCAGTGCGAAGGCGCCGCGAGGGCGAGGTGGCTTTGGTCAGCAGCCGGCGAGTGATACGCCGCCAGGGCCAGTCGTCGATGAGGCGGGGTTTTATCGCTCGGACGACGCGGGCGCGACGTGGGCGCGCATCGGTCGCACCGTGGCCACGGGAAGAGGAAGGGGTGCCCAGGGTGCCGCGGGTGCCCAGGGTGCCCAGGGTGCCGCGGGTGCCCAGGGTGCCGCGGGTGCCCAGGGTGCCGCGGGTGCCGCGGGTGCCCAGGGTGCCGCGGGTGCCAGTGGTGCTCAGGGTGCGAGGGGGGCCGCACCGGCTACGGAAGGCACTGGCGATTGGTATCGCGGTGGTGGCGCAGCCTACTACCAGGAGATCTTCGTCGATCCATTTCGCCCGGACACCATCTACTCGGTCAACACCAATCTCGATCGAAGCACCGACGGTGGAAGGACGTGGCGCCAGACCGGATGGGAAGACACCGGCATGCACGTCGATCATCACGTTGTCGAATTCGATCCGAGCGACAGGAATCACATTCTGATTGGCAACGACGGCGGCCTCTACGAAACCTACGACGAGGGTGCGACCTTTCGTTTCTTTGCCAGCATCCCGGTGACGCAGTACTACCGTGTCTCGGTCGACAACGCGAAGCCGTTCTACAACGTCTGCGGCGGCGCGCAGGATAACTGGTCGGAATGCGGGCCGTCGCGGACGTTGAGCAGCTGGGGAATACGGACGAGTGATTGGCATGTCGTCGGCGGCGGCGACGGATTTCAGACGAGAAGCGATCCCGAAGAGCCGAACATCGTTTACACAACATCGCAGGACGGCAATGTCCGCCGCATCGATCTTCGGACCGGTCAGTCGAAGAGCATTCGTCCGTCACTTGCGGGTGCCCAGGCGAGTTCAGATGAAGGGGGAGCGGGTGCCCAGGGTGCCGGGGGTGCCGGGGGTGCCCGGGGTGCCGGGGGTGGCCAGGGTGCCGGGGGTGCCGCGGGTGCCCAGGGTGCCGAGGGTGCCGAGGGTGGCCGAGGTGCTGCGGGTCCACAGGGACGTGGCGGACGGGGCGGAGGACGCGGTAACGCGGATCGCGCGAACTGGGATGCGCCCTACATCATCAGTCCGCATTCGTCGCGTCGCTTGTACTGGGCGAGCAACTACGTTTACCGCTCTGACGATCGCGGCGACAGCTGGAGCCGCATCAGTCCGGATCTCACTCGACAACTGAAATGGGAAGAGTTGCCGATCATGGGAAAGGTGTGGCCGGCCGACTCGGTGGCGTATCACGAATCGACGACGGCGCTGAGCAATGTCGTCTCGCTCGATGAATCGCCGCTGATGGAGGGATTGATCTACGCAGGAACAGACGACGGGTTGCTGCAGATCACAGAAGACGGCGGGAAGAACTGGCGCACGGTCGAAGATTTTCCTGGTGTGCCGAAGTGGACCTATGTGTCGGACATTTTCGCGTCACTTCGCGATGCGAATACGGTCTTCCTTGCGCTGAACAACTGGCAGCGCGGCGACTATAAGCCATATCTCGTCAGGAGCACGGATCGAGGACGGACGTGGACGAGCATTGCGGGCAACCTGCCCGACCGTCATGACGTGTGGTCGGTGATCCAGGATCACGTGAATGGAAATCTGCTCTTCGCGGGCACCGAGTTCGGGCTGTTCACCAGCGTTGACGGCGGCGCAAGCTGGGTTCAGCTCAAGGGCGGAATGCCGACGATTCAGGTTCGTGACATGGCGCTGCAGAGGCGTGAGAACGATCTGGTCGTCGGAACGTTCGGCCGCGGGTTTTATGTGCTCGACGACTTCAGCCCACTGCGGGAGATCACGCCGCAGACGTTGACGGAGGACGCGCGGCTCTTTTCGCTGCGCGACGCATATCTCTTCAATCCGACCGGCCTTGCACCGGCTGGCACCGCGGGGATTGGCGCAATGGCTGGTAACTGGACAAGTCCTAATCCTCCGTATGGCGCCGTGCTCACGTACAACGTCAAGAACACGCTCGCCGACGACGCGAAGCTGGTGATCACGATCGCCGACGATACCGGCCGGCAAGTCCGCCGGCTCGAGGTCGACAAACAACCGGGGTTGCGCCGGATCGCCTGGAATCTCCGCGGTGATCCGCCCGCAGGTGGATCGAATCAGGGTCAAGGACGCGGTTTCGGTGGCGGGCGCGGTGGTCCACCGCAGGGCCCCCTCGTGACGCCGGGGCGATACCGGGCGACGCTCGGCAAGCTGGTTGGCGACACAGTTACCGCGATCGGACCACCGCAGTCGTTCACCGTGGTGCAGATCGCGCAATAGCATTGGCAAACAGGGGAAAGTTACTCCCGTTTCTCCAGTTTCTCTTGTTCCTGATTTGACAGCTTTGTGTCGGCGATGGGAGACTCGCGCCGGTCCTGCCCCTCGTGATTCCCGAATAGAGGCTCGTTCATGCACACGCTTCGCCGATTCGTCCGCGCCGGTCTGGCAGCCATGCTGGTTGCGCTTTGTGTCACCACGGTGTTCCCGCAGGCACAGGTGGAACAACCGCGAATGATCAATCAGTCAAGCGATGCGCTGCTGAAACCATTTCGCTTTCGATCGATCGGTCCGGCAAGCATGGGCGGCCGGATCGACGACATTGCGGTGTCTGAATCCGATCCGAGCATCATCTACGTCGGCTACGCCGTCGGGGGAGTGTTCAAGTCGGAGAACAACGGCACCACATTCACTCCCGTCTTCGAGACCTACGGCACGGCATCAATCGGCGACATCGCCATCCACCCGACCAATCCGGACATCGTCTATGTCGGCACTGGCGAAGCCAACAACCGGCAGACGTCGTCGTTTGGCGATGGCATCTACAAGACGACCGACGGTGGCAAGACGTTCACGAACATCGGCCTCAAGGAGACGCAGAGCATCGCGCGCATCGTCATCGATCCGAAGAATCCGGAAACGGTGTATGTCGCGTCGCCGGGGCATTTGTTCGGACCGAACCCCGATCGTGGCGTGTTCAAGACGACCGACGGCGGAAAGACCTGGAACAAGGTGAAGTTCATCGACAACGACACCGGGTTCAGCGACATTGCGATTGATCCGTCGAACCCGAACATCTTGTATGCCGCGAGCTATCAACGGCGGCGAAGCGGCTGCTGCTTCAACGGTGGTGGTCCTGGCAGCGCGCTCTGGAAGACAACCGACGCCGGGAAGACGTGGACAAAACTGACTGGATCAGGCCTGCCGCCCGGCACCTACGGACGGATTGCGCTCGACGTCTCGCGATCGAATCCCAGCGTCGTCTACGTGCAAATCGAAGCGGGTGCAACCGGTGCTCCGGCTCCGGCACGCGGGGCGGATCCGAGTGCCAGTACAGAAGCCACGCCGCCGGGCGCAGCGGCGGTGACACTTCCCGGCGGCACGGCACCAGCGGCTGGGGCACGGGGGGCGAACCCGCAGCAGGCAGCAGCAGCTGGAGGCGGTGGCGGTGGTGGGGGTGGCGGTGGCGCCGGGCGCGGCGGTTACAACTGGTGCAACAACGCCGGTCCCGGCCGCGGGTTCGGACGAGGTGGCGAACAGGGTGTGGTCCCACCTGTCGATCCCTCTCGCGGCGGGGTGTTCCGCTCAGACAACAAGGGGACGTCGTGGACCCAGGTCAGCAACTGCAACGCGCGCCCGATGTACTTCAGTCAGCTGCGAGTGGATCCCTCTAACGACAAGGCTATTTATGTTGCTGGTCTGCCGGTCGCGAAATCGCTCGACGGCGGGAAGACATTTGCTACGCTCGATGACACCGGCGGCCACAGCGATCCCGGTCACGTCGATCAGCACGCGATCTGGATCGATCCGAAGAATCCGAAGCACCTGTTGATCGGTAACGACGGCGGTTTGAACATCTCTTGGGATCAGGGGAAGACGTGGGATTACGTCAACACGATGGCCACCGCGCTCGCATATTGGGTGTCGGCGGACATGCGACATCCGTACTTCGTCTACACAGGACTGCAAGACAACGGCAGCTGGGGTGGCCCGAGCGCGACGCGAAGTCTTAATGGCATTCTCAATTCGGATTGGTTCGGTATCGGCGGCGGCGATGGATTCCAGACGGCGGTCGATCCCACGGACTTCAACATCGTCTACACGGAATCTCAAGACGGGAACACGAATCGGTACGACCTGCGCGGAACCGGCCGCTCAGGGAGCATTCGTCCGCGTGGGCCTGGCGAGAGGGGAAGGGGATTCGGGGGTGCCAGGGGTGCCTCGGGTGCCGAGGGTGCCACGGGTGCTACGGGTGCTACGGGTGCTACCGGTGCTACGGGTGCTACG
>Ga0310903_10000127_pt1 | contig 12406 bp, 7 predicted proteins | sample C24D4metaG_FD_203914 | JGI IMG/M metagenome (GOLD analysis project Ga0310903, IMG submission 203914) | Lab incubated soil microbial communities from West Virginia University Organic Research Farm, Morgantown, WV, United States - C0D3 | ecosystem: Environmental > Terrestrial > Soil > Agricultural...
TCGGCGGCGGCAGCGCGGGCTACGTACGCGACCGCGGCGCTAGTCAGCGCGGCGCGTTCCAGAAATTCGCGGCGTGTGAGGGTTGAGGTCATGGGTGGAGGATATCATCCAGCGCTACCCGCAGCGACTCGAGGCTCAAATACGCGAATCCGCCGCAGCAGCAGGTCGATGAACCACAGACACAGCGCTGCAATAGTCAACGCCGGCCAGAGCGGACGACGTTCACTGTGCCGATCGGTGGGTGCGGCGGAGAGCTGCGACATCTCGGGCTTCCAGGTTCCTCCGGTCGCCGACGCGATCGATCGTAGGAGTGCTTCATCGGTCGGCCGAAACCGGTATTCCGCGGCCGGATCGGCTACGACCACGCGAGAAACCGTTCCGCCTGGATCTGTCGTCGTCAGCGTCACCGGCCGGATCGCGTCGGCCAGAACGCTCGCCTCGTACCGCCCTGGGGCCACCTGCCGCAGCGAAACAGTCGACGTACGCGACTCAGACGTCACCGTCACCGTTGGCCGAAGCAGGTCGCGATAGCCGCCGCTTTGATCGCGCGCTTCGATTGACACGCGAATCTCGCGTCTGCCCTGATCGATTGGTCCACTGACGGCCTGGAGATCCAGGAGCCGCGGCCGCTGACGCTCGATCGCATGGACCACCGCCGCAAAGAATGGACCGTACCCACGCCATTTGATCCAGTTCGCCGCCCACCGATCCTTGACGTCCGAGGCAAATACGGCCGTCCGGCCAAGACCGATCGGCCAGAAGGCGAGCAACGGGTCGCCTTCGTCGGTCGACATGACCTCGAGCGCCGTGTCTTTCAATACGGTTGCGGTGATGCCTTTCAACTTCGGCGCGTGTGCAGCGTCTACCGCACCCAGAAAGGCAGGCGCCTTCACGATCGGGGTAATGTTCTTTTCGTCGAACGACGGCGTCGCTGCGTTTTTCGCCTCCTTCACGAACACTTCGGGAAGTTCCTTGGCGTTTTGCACCGTGTAGTCGCGTCCCTTGCCCCAGACCGCAATGTTGTGGAGCAACTCGCGATCGGCCGCCGGCCCGACGGCAACCGACGACACGGTAATGTGAGCGTCCGACATCTTGCGCACAAGCGATTCATGATCGTCTGGCAGCGATCGCCCGTCGGAGAGCACCACGACATGCTTGGCCCGCGCCTTCGTCGAACGCAGTGCGAGGTACGCCTGTTCGACGGCCGGGTAAATGCGCGTCGGACCAGAGGGAACGATGCCGGCAATCTTCTCGCGGATGCCCGATCGATTCTGGCCGACGGTGCTGAGCGGGACGTTCCAGTCGTACTGATCGTTGAAGGTGATGACCCCAACCACCTGCTTGTCGGTCAGCACGTCGACGGCCGCCTGCGCGGCCGCCTTGCAGAGATCAATGGATGGTCCCGCCATGCTCCACGATCGATCGAGGACGAGTACAAGCGCCACTTCCGGTTCGTCTTTTCGTTCGAATGTGACCGGCGAAATCCTCTCGATCGCGCTTTTCTGGTAGCCGGCTTCACCAAACACCGACTCGCCTCCGGCGACGAGCAGTCCGCCTCCCCCTTTTTCCACCCACTGTGTGAGCGCAACAATTGAGGCATCAGGGATCGCGGAGCGCGCCACGTCGCTCAACACGACGACATCCCACGCATCGAATGCCGCAGCGGACGCCGGAATGCCAGTAGGCGGCTTGAGGACGACATCAAAGCCTGCATCGCGCAGCGCGCCGGTCAGGTAGCGCGCGCTCTGCGGCGCACCCTCGACATACAGGACACGTGCCCGGGGCATCACCTCCGCGGCAACTTCGAGGGTATTGTTCGCCGCAAGCGGGTCATTCGCCACCGTCAGCGACGCGGAAAGCACGTGACTTCCCGCTGAGTCGATCTGCCCCTCGAGCACCACCGGCGTCAATCCCTGCCGGAGCGTCACCTCGCGAGTCGCCACGATCGCGTCGTCGGCCCGGAACGTGATGGTGCCAGAGGCAGCGTGTTGCGCGCCAACCACGATCGTTGCCGCAAAGGTGCTACCCGCCGCAATTCGCGCAGGCAAATCCACGCGATCAATCCACGCATCACCAAGTGAGCGGACCACCATCGGCTCGACAAAGACAGGGATATGGGCTGTCTGGAGCCGTGCCACGGCGTTTTCGACCGTTCCTTCCGTCGAATGTCCGTCGCTGAACAGGATGACTCTCGGCGTTGAATCCGGCGCGAGTTGGCCCCGTGCGGCGTTCAGTGCCGCCTCGAGATCGGATCCCGATCGATCGACGGATTGCGTGTTGGCTGCGGCATCGATCGGCGCCATTCGCCGGAGGGCCGCGGTATCTGAAACCGTCGCGGTCGTCGACCCGAAGACCAGAATCCGCGACCATGCCGGCCGGAGGCTGCTGTTCATTTGATCGATCGTACGTGCCGCCTCTTCGATGGCGCGGCTCGCTATGCTGTGCGACACATCGACGACGTACACGATAGATTGACGAGGGGAAGAGGTCGACAGGACGGGACGCGCTATGGCGAGCGCTAATGCGGTCAAGAGCAGCGATCGGGCGGCAGCCTGCAAAACGCGCTGACGCGGATTGAACGTGGTCCGCGCAACCAGCGGCGCCAGCCAGATCAGTGGCACCAGAGCGAGCAACCACAGTGCGACGGGAGCCGTCCAGTTGATCATCGCGTCACACCGTGATTCTTCGCTGCCACGTCCACCATTCGGCGAACACCAGGACAAATGCAGCAAGCGCGCACGCAAGCCACCAGGGACGTTCGAGCGGATTGCGTGGTGGCGCTGCGTTCGCACCCGGGCCAAGAGTCGTCTTCGCAACGTTGGAGCGCTGCGGATCCGCGGCGTTCACGGCCAGGGTGTTACGCGCCCCTGCACTCTCGATGGTGTAGAGGCCTGGTGCGGCAAGGACGCCAAATGACGACTCCGGCAATTGCGTCAGCGGAACCGACTCACCGTCGTCTCGCGTGATACGCGCAGACCCGACAAACGGCGTGAGGCCCGGGCGCAACGACAACTCACGGTTCGCCGGACGTCCAAGCCATTCCAGCGCATTTGCCACGAGAACCGGAAACGCCGGGGCAGTTGCGATATTCGAATCAGCGGGACCGAAGCCGACCACGACCAAGCGCCGATCGCTCGATTCGCCGACACAGATGATCGGCATGCCGCGCGATGAACGCGCGATCGGCGCCAGCGAAGTCGCTTCACAATTCCGCGCGCGGTCGATCCGAAGCGTCACCGGATCGACGCCTCGCAACACGGCATGGTCGCTTGGGAAGTCCCAGCGAGGACGGCGCTCGTCTTTTGCCGAGTCCCCTTGCATCGCCAGCCATGCGGTGTCGTCGGGCGGCGCAAAATACAGCGCCGGCTGCGCCGACAGTTTCGCGGGAGCCCACCGATCGAAAATGGTCACATCCTGACCGCCGTCTCGATACGTGTCTGGCGTCCAAAACGTGACACGAATGTCTGGATCGCCGGTCAGAAGACGACGTATCCACTCGGTGTGCTCGCCGACAACGAAGACCGAGAGCGGCCGAGCGCGGGCAATCCACGCGTATCCATCATCGTCGACGTCCAGCGCGTTGTCGGGTGCTTCGATGTGTGCGTGAAGCGCCGGATCTCCCTGTCTCGCCAGCGGAACGACCTGACGGTACGCCTCACCTGCGGCGAGATTCGTATTGCTGTCCGCGATCTTCCCCCTGCCCCGGAACATCGTGACGTGAACGGTCTGCGGCTTCGATGCGAAGTTCGCAATCTCGAGATAGGCGGTGCTGACTTGCGAATCGGTTCCGCGACGTCCCGCAGTCAGCGTGGAACGAACATCGAATGCCGTAATCGCCACGTTGTTGACCGGTTCGAACACGGAATGAATCACCACGGAAGGATCGAGATGGTGCGGAACCGCGCCGTCGGTCACGAAGTGCACGCTCTGGACACCAGAGACGGTGGGCCACGACGTATCAGCAAACGCGGAGGGCGCCAGGCGCGCAAGCGCGGATTCGATGAGCACCGAATCGTCAGTCAATCCCTGGACCAGACCCTCGGCGGTGGTCGCGATGGCCACCTGGTCGCTCGAGGCGGCAATGCGCCTCGCCTCGGCAATTGCACGATCCCATCGCGTGTCGCGCCCATGCGTCCGGGCGCGCATCGACCACGAAGAGTCGAGGACAACCAGCGTGCGGCCTTGTGCGGACGCGCCGGCGCCGCCAATCCGCGACGGTCGCAGAATCGACAAGGCAAGGACGATGGCGATGGCGATGGTCACGATGAGCGAAACCACCCGGCGAATCCGTTCCCACAGCGTCAACTCGGTGGATGCGTCCAGGACGCGCTGCCAGAGCGACAGCGATGGAATGAGGATGCGTGGCGGCCGCAGCTTGATGAAGAAAAGCGCGGCGGCCAACGCGGCGGCACCAATGAGAACCGCCCAGGCCTGCCATGCGGTCAAGGACGCGAACGTCATGCGAGGAAGCGTCCCTGGCGGAACGCGCGAAGGATGACGTCTTCGAAGGGCCTCTCCGCATCTGCCCGGACGTACCCGATGTCGTAACGGCCGCAAAAATGCGCGAGCACCTGGGCATGCGCCTCGGCTTCTTTGACATAGGCCGCGGCAAGCCGCGGCGTGACCTCGATTTCGCGGACCTCGCCAGTCTCGACGTCGACGAATCGGACGGTGCCAAATACTCCGGGATCTCGATCGCGTTCCGACGTCACATGAACGGCAAACACGTCATGACCGATCGTTCGAAGGATTTTCAGACCCGCCTGCGGTCCGATGGCATCCTTCGTCGCCGACCCGGCGCCTTCACGTGATTCGTGTGTCGGAGCGGAGCCGGGCTCGAGAAAATCCGATATCACCACGACGAGCCCGAGCTGGCGCGGTCTCGCCGCGAATGCCTTGCAGGCAGCGCGCAAGTCGGTCGGGCCTCCGGCCTCGAGCTGTTCGAGCGCGTCGAAGACACGGAAGATGCGTCCCTTGCCTCGTCCTGGCGACGACTCCCTGCCGAGATCGCTTCCGAACGGAATGATCGTCAACCGATCGAGATGCGCAAGCCCGACATAGCAGAGCGCAGCCGCAATACGGCGCGCCATGTCGAACTTCGCCGGCTCGACCATCGACCGGCTGACATCGAGCAGAAGATAAATCGACAGATCGCGCTCTTCGTCGAAGAGCCGGAGCAGAAGGCGGTTCAGGCGCCGGTAGGCTTTCCAGTCGATATGACGGTAATCGTCGCCAGCCGCGTAGGGACGATGATCTGCGAACTCGAGACCACGGCCCCGTTTCGGTGAAAGGCGATCGGCGCGGTTCTGCCCCGCCAGCGCCCGCTTCGAGACAACGTGCAGGTACTCGAGCTTTTTCAGGAAGTCGTTTTCAAAGCGGAGGGACATAGGACAGCTTCCAGCTGTCAGCTACCAGCTACCAGCTACCAGCTTCCAGCTGGACTGATTACTCGGTTGCAACACTCGCGATCAGCTCATTCACTATCGTGTCGGTGTTGACTTCGTCGGCCTCCCCTTCGAAGTTGAGGAGGATCCGGTGCCGCAAGGCGGGCAACGCGGCTGCCCGAATATCTTCGATCGACACGAAGGCCTGTCCGCGATTGATCGCGGTGATCTTGCCGGCAAGCACCAGGGCCTGCGCGGCGCGCGGGCTGGCGCCGTAGCGCACGTAGCGCGTCACCAGCGGCGTCGCGTACGGAGAACCCGGATGTGAACCAAGGGTCAGGCGGATGGCGTAAGCCTGAACCGGTCGCGCGATGGGTACCGCGCGCGCAACCCGCCGCATTTCGAGAATCTCCGGACCATCGACCACGCGTGTCACCGTCCGATCCGACACGGTCGTCGTTCGCTCGAGAATCTCGTGCAGCGCATCCTCTGCCGGGTAGGAAACCTTCAACTTGAAAAAGAATCGGTCGAGTTGCGCCTCGGGCAGCGGATATGTCCCCTCCATCTCGATTGGATTCTGTGTCGCCATCACGAGAAACGGCTGCTCGAGCGGATAGGTCGTCTTTCCCACCGAGACGCTGACGTCCTGCATCGCTTCGAGCAGCGCCGACTGGGTCTTCGGCGTCGCGCGATTGATCTCATCGGCAAGCACGACATTGGCGAAGATCGGTCCGGGCTGGAACTCGAAGAAGGTACCGCCGTGCGAGTGTTCCTGGATGATGTTCGTGCCGACGATATCAGCGGGCATCAGGTCCGGCGTGAACTGGATCCGCGAGAACTTGAGGTGCAGGGCATCTGCCAGCGTGTGCACCAGGCTCGTCTTTCCTACTCCCGGGATCCCTTCGAGCAGCACATGACCACCGGCCAGCAGGCTCGTGACGGTTCCGTTCACGATGTCGTCGTGACCGACGATCCGCCGCGCTACCTCCTGGGTGATGCGGCTGAAACGATCCCTGAATTGATCGATGGATTGAGCGACAGCGGTAACAGTCATTGTTTGCGGGTGAAGTAGGTCTGGACTCCGGCTCGACGTGTCTCAGGAATTGGAGGCGGCGCGACGGCGCGACTGCCGTCAGAATGGCCAACCGCGGTGCGCGAATAGGCGGTCGCCGCGGTTCCTCGCTCGGTCTTCCGGCGGTCCTCGCTGTGCACATCGCCACTCACATCGTCTTCATGCGCTTCAATGACTTCGTGGCGCAGCGCCTTCGCAATATCGGGCATCGTGCCGCCGCCATTGGGCGACGATGATGCACCGCCGGCACCGGCTCCCGGAGGCGCATCCGCCTGTGCGGAATCCTGCTTCGAGAGTGCCACCATTCCGACGCCCGCGATCGCATTCGCATCGCGCGCCGATTCGGTCGCGCCTGCCATGTCGACGCCACCGTTCGGTTCCTTTTCGTCGCTCTTTTCCAGGCCGGCTGAATCGAGCTCCGCATCATCCTTTGAAAGATTCTTGGCGAGCTGATCCAGTGCATCCTTGAGTTCGGACGAAGAGGTCTTGCTGGCATCGCGCTGGGCGCGCTGGGCCAGATCCTTCATCGCCGCTTTGTCGTCGAGCTGCTGGAGCCGATCGGAGGCGAGCGCGCGCGCGAGCGCAGCCAGCGCCTCCGGATCCTTGATCGACTGAAGTTTGTTCAAGGCGTCCAGCAGCGCGGCGTCTCCGGGGCGAAGCGCGGCCAGCTGTTCCTTCTCGATCGCTGTCAGAAGATCCTCGAGTTCCTGCGGCAGGTCTGCCGGCAATCCCTCGACGGCAATTGTCGGGACCTTGCGCGTGGCCGCAGCGGGAGTCGCTTCCGGGATCGCCGTGACCGCTCGCGGACGCTGCGGAAACGCGAATGCCAGGACGAGCGTGACCGCAATCATGACACCGGTGGCAATCCGGGCGCGCGGTGCGCGAACTGCCGGATAGTGTCGACCGAAGTCGATCGATTCGAGGCGCGTGGCCGCATGTTGCAGATGGAACTCGGCCCATGGATCACTCCTGCAGTGAGACGCAAACCACGCCGCACTTCGCAGCTCGCCGTGGAGATGCACTTCGGTATCGATTGCGGCGGCCGTTTGATCGGAGACACGATCGATGCGACGGCGCACAATGGCAAACACCGCCCATGCCAGGCAGGCGAAGACCAGGAGCGCGAGCGGGACGATCGGCGACGCGTGAACCCAACGAACAACCAGTGATAAGACGAGAACCAGCGCGGCAATCGCAGGCGCGATTCTCCAGAGCAGCCGGCTTGTTTCTCGTGCGCGACGCTGGCGCACTGCGACGCTAATCGCAGACAGCACTCGCTCTTCAGGTCGATTCAGGCAAACCCCCAAATATCTATTCTACTTGTCTCTTACGGCAGTTCCTTGATCCCGAGGTTCCGCCAGCGCCAAAAACCCCCCTGCACCCACCGCGACGGGCCGCCGTGGACCTGAATGGCGACCGGGCCTTCGGTAATCCCGCCAATGGCGTTATTGGCGACGTCGGTGAAGTCGGTGATCTGCACGTCGTTGAACCACACCTGGACGTGAGGGGTTTCCCCTTCCATCCGGACCCGAACCGCGTTCCAGTCGTCGCGCTTCCAGGCCTTCACCCACGGTCGATCCGCCTGATTCCCCTGACCGAACCCCGGCGGTGGTCCCTGCGGTGCGGCTGCCGCACCTCGCGCAGGTGGAGATGCAGCAGTGCCTGCCGCCGGCGCCGCCGCGCGCCCACCCGGCGCAGGAGCGCCAGCCCTTCCCCGTCCGCCGACGCCAGTCATGCCGCCCTCACCAATGACGCTCCCCATGCCTCCATTTGGCAGGAAGTCCATCGTCACCTGGTAGGCAGCACCGGATTCGGTGCTGCGGAGAAAGATGCCGCTGTCACATCCCCAATCGGGCTTGACCTCCATGTACAGTTCGAAATTCTTGTACTTCTTGTCGGTCAACAGAATCCCTCCGCCGCCAAGTGGGTTCTGCGTCGCGACGATCGCGCCGTGCATGACGAAGAAGTCCGGCGTCCGTCCATGATGGTTCGTCCGGCTGACATGCCAACCGGAAAGTGTCGTGCCGTTGAATATCGGGATGAATCCGTCCGGAACTGTGACGGGAGGCGGCGCGACGGCGGAGCCGATGAAGTTCGGAGGAAAGAACGTCGGAGGCGCGTCCGCCTGCGCCGGTTGCGGTGCCGTGGTCGGCGGCAGCCGCGTTGATGCTGGCTGCTGCGCAAACACAACTCCGACGGTCACCACCGGGACTCCGATCAATAGCAAGTGATGCACGCGCATGCTGATGCTCCTGAACAGAGCAGAGAGTATATGGCAAGTGGCAATGCCCAATGATCAATGCTCAATGCTCAATAAGAGAGCTGCCATTGAACATTGATCATTGAACATTCAGCGTCGGCCGCTGCGGTTTAAACGCGGGGTACGGCAGCGTATCCGGCAACACACGGATGCCCGTGGTCTCCTTGAACGGATGCTTCCCATCTCCGGGGAACGTCAGTTCAACAAAGAATGCCGTCCACCCTTTCGCCGGCGCGGCAACCTTTGCGACCCAGGTGTTCGGTCCACTCGGTGTGAGTGGCGTGCTGGTGTACGCGTTGCCGATCTTGTCCTGCCTGAAACTGCGCGCGTCGGGATTCGTTGCCTGCCACATCAGGACGCTGTCGGGTCGATCCTTGGCGACGATCTTGATCGAACCATCACGCTCGAACGTCCACTTGATCTGCGGACGCGGCATGTCTTTGACGACCATCCCGTAAAACGCCTGCAGATTGTCCTGCGCATCGGTCTTCTCCATCGAATGCGATGCGTTTGGCTCGTATCGGAGATGCTTTTCGCCCTTCAGGTCATCAAAGTAAAAACGCGACGAATCCGGCAGGAAGAACTGATCGCCAGACGCATTCAGCAGATACTTCGGCATCGTCAGACGGTCCCGGTACTCGTAGGGCTCTTCGATCTTCATGAGTGCGCGAAACTGAGGCGTGCCCATCCAGTTCATGATCCCCTGCTGCGTGTAGTCCTTTACCGCGTCCGACCAGTCGCCGTAGGCGCGATAGTGATGGACGAACGAGGGTTCCACGTTCAGCATGTCGATCACTGCGGGCGCAATCGCAATGACGCGTTGATCGACCGCCGCAGTCGTCCACGTGGTCCAGCCGCGCTTCGATGCGCCGGTCACGACAAAACGTGCGACACGACTGCCGCCACCGTCAGGCGTTGCCGCAAACGCCGTCACCGCATCCATCGCCCGCACGGCGCTCTTGGTCATCGGCAGGCGCGCCGGCCATTTCTCGTCGCCCGTCCGGAGATACTTGTTCCACGTGTAGGCGATGAAGTCGTCCTCACTGCGTGGCTTGTGCTCCGGATCGTCCTTGAACACGACGGGCTGGTTGGGGACCATCCGTAGTTCAGCCGTGACCGTTCCTGTCGTTTGCGCCGCCTCGAGCAGCCAGGCCGGCGGTTGCGTCGGCGCCGGACGTTCGAGGCTTCCACCAGTGATAAAGAGCAGCGCGACGTCGCTCGTCACTTTCGTCGGCCGGATCACGGTCAGCCAGTGCGTCCACAGAGGGCGCTCGACCTCCTGCTCGGTCAGCCACTTCTGAGACGTCATCTCGAGCAGCGTTGCCTTGACACCCTCGGGCGCTTGCAGATCGCGGACGGGTTTCCATGCGAAGTTCGGATCGGGGGCTGCCACATATCGATCCAGGGCAGTCTGCTCCGACGCGCGGGCGCGAGCGGACGGCTGTTGAGGCGCAGCGCCGATACCCGTTGAAGCGAGGACGAGGGTGGCCGCCATCGATAGTCGAGCGCTGTGCGAGATAACGTCGCGAAACATGATGCCTCCAGACAAGAAAGCCCGGCGTAGACGCATCCACGCCGGGCTTCAATTTACACCGTCGAATGAACGGTTACGAGCCTATCCGTGTTTTTCCGTGTTCATCCGTGGTCCATATCCTTCCGTATTCACCCGTGGTCGGTGTTCATCCGTGGCTTAGAACAGGAATCTCAGCGCGAGCTGCGTATCGCGCCGGTTTCCGTCCTTGCTAATGCTCCGACCAAAGTTCGCATTGGTCGGATCGGTATTCGGACCGCTCAGGTTCGGGTGGTTCGGGAAATTGAAAATCTCCGCGCGGAACTGGACCTTCGCCCTTCCAGGCAGCGCGAAGTTCTTGAACAACGCGAGGTCCCATTGCATATCCCCGGGATTGCGCAGCAGGTTTCGCGTTTCATTCCCAAACGTCCCCACTTTCGGACTCGCGAACGCCGCCGGGTTGAAAACGAAGTTCTGATCGGTGGCAACACCGCTGACGACGCCACCGGAGAACTTTCCATTGGAGTTGGCGTTGATGTCGCCGACGACGTCGACAGGCTGTCCGTTCGAACCTTCGCCGACGCCAGCGATGTCGTCCGTTCGAGTAATCGAGAACGGCGTCCCCGATCGCAGGAACGTCGCTCCTGAAATCTGCCAGCCACCCAGGGCGCTCTTCATCACGGATCCGCCGTCCCGCCAAAACGGCAGATCGTAGATGTAGTAGATCGACGCCACATGCTTGCGATCAAAGCTGGACGGTCCCCAATAGTTGGTGTCGTTGTAACTGTTCCAAAGAACGTTGCGTTTGTCGCTTCCGTTGTCCTCGGAATGGCCCAGCGTATACGCGACGCCGATTTTCAGGCCGTTGGTGTAGCGACGGTCGACGCTCAACTGGAAGCTGTTGTACTTCGAATACCCAGCGTTCTCGCTGACGCGAAGGGCTCCGTAACCTTTGTACGGACGCAGGGCAGCCACATCAACGCCGGGGTTTGCTTGCCTCGTGCCGGCCTGCAACTGGTTGATGTTGCGTTCTCGCGGAAGGTACAGTCCACGACGCCCCACGTAGGTCGCATCGACAACCAACCCGAAGGGGATTTCACGCTGCACACCGGCAGACCACATGTAGGACGTTGGGTGCTTGAACACCACGTCCTGGCCCTGCATTCCGAACGGCAGATTGTTCGGGCTGCCGCCGCCGCCGGGATTATCCACGCTGCCGTTCGCCACTGTGACCATCGGCTGGAACGGCGGGTTGCCGCCGAGCAGCGTCGAGTCGTTCAGCGTCACGCGGGTATGGAACACACCGGTGCTCGCGCGAACGATTGTGGCTTTATTCAGCGAGTACGACATGCCGAGTCGCGGCTCGAACGCGTTGTAATGGGTCTGGGAGAAGCCGCGCGGCTCGCCCCGGAAGAGCGCCTGCACCCTGGGATCCTGAGCCACCACCAGACTGTTGGCGTCCCCCTTGAATCCATCCCCAGGCAGAACGATGCCGTTAAAGCGGTCTCCGCCGGTAAGACGTCCCGTTGCTGGATCAATGACCGCTTCGGTCGCCTTGTTGTAGAAACGCGGATCGAAGTTCGCGATGTTATTCGTCTGCGAGTACCACGGCGGCCAGAGCGCCCAGCGCACTCCGCCTTCCACCGTCAGATTCGTCTGCGGCTTCCACGAATCCTGGACGAAGACGTCAGTCGCCAGTGCGCGCCATTTCGTAAACGCACGCTGCCCCAGCTCGGCGTAATTATTGAACAAACCGAGCGCCATGTCTGAAATGGCCAGACCGCTTCTCGCCGACGTGCTGTTCTGGAAGTCGAACAATCCATTCTGATTATTCGTTCCTCCGGGAATGGAGTTCACGTTGATCTGATCGAAGTCATCCTCGCCGGAATATTCAATCGCCACGCCACCCTTGACCGTGTGCCGTCCGTTGACCCACGTCGTTGCGTTCGAAACCAGGTGGATCGGTCCCTGCGACGATGACGGATATGGTCCGCCATCGATAGGGGTCCACGGCGCCGCCATCGTTGTCGTTGGGATCTTGTCCTCGATTTCCTTATTGGCCGGGAAGATGTACGGATAGTTGATCCCCGTCCGGCTCCGCTTGTACAGCCCGGTCTCGGTGAACACGTTGATGAACACCTGATCGAGCGAGTGTGAGTAGCTGAACTCGTTGATCAGCG
>Ga0310903_10000128_pt1 | contig 12404 bp, 10 predicted proteins | sample C24D4metaG_FD_203914 | JGI IMG/M metagenome (GOLD analysis project Ga0310903, IMG submission 203914) | Lab incubated soil microbial communities from West Virginia University Organic Research Farm, Morgantown, WV, United States - C0D3 | ecosystem: Environmental > Terrestrial > Soil >...
GCAGATCGATACCGACACGGCCGAACAATTGGCGTTTTGCTTCCGCGACGTAGGCATTACCGGGCCCGACGATCATGTCGACGGGCTTGATGGATTCCGTGCCGAGCGCCATGGCGGCAACTGCCTGAACACCGCCCAATACATAAATGTCGTCGGCGCCGCCGAAATGCATTGCTGCGACGATCGCCGGATGCGGCCCGCCCTTGAACGGTGGCGCGCAGGCGATGATGCGCTTCACGCCTGCGACTTTGGCGGTGACAATCGACATGTGCGCGCTGGCGACCATCGGATAGCGGCCGCCCGGGACGTAACAGCCGATCGAATTGACGGGGATGTGGCGATGGCCGAGCACGACGCCGGGTAGGGTCTCTACCTCGAGGTCAAGCATGGTGTCGCGCTGCTTTTGCGCGAAATTCCGGACCTGCGCCTGGGCAAATTTGATGTCCTCGATATCCCGCTTCGGCACCTGCGCGATGGCGCGCTCGACCTCGGCAGGAGAGAGGTGGAAATCTTTTGGCGACCACTTGTCGAATTTCTCCGACAATTCGCGGATCGCGACTTCCTTCCGTTCCTCGACCTGGGCGAGGATGGATTCCACGGTCTCGCGCACATTGGCGTCGGCGGCCTTGATCGCGCTCGCGTCCATTCCGCGTTTCAAATAGCGAGCCATGGTCTATCCTCCGATTACCGCGAGACGAGCGCGCCGCCTGCGGACCTCAATGTGTTGCTGTCTTGTGGCCAGTCAACACGCAACGGATGCCGCCGCGCGGGTCGGCTACGTCACCGGTATAGCGCGGGATCAGGTGGACGTGAACGTGCATCCGCGACTGGCCTCCGGCGGCTCCGACGTTGACGCCGATGTTGTAGCCGTCGGGCCGGTGCTCTTGGGCGATGATGGCTTGGGCGCGATCCAGAAGCGCGAAAACAGCTGCCTTTTCCTGCGCCGTCATGTCGAAAAAATTTGCGACATGACGGCGCGGAATGACCAGAATGTGACCCGGTGCAAGACTGTTATTGTCGTGGCGGACATAAGCGAGTTCGTCCTGAAGCAAAACCATCGCCGGTTTGCAAAATTCACAAGACGTGTCGTCAGCCATAGCGCTACTTGATCGCCTGCGGGTTGATCGGCGAACCCGTTCCACCGGTGATGATCAGCGGCGGGCCGCAGAAGAAAAACTCGTAGATGCCATCCTGCTCGCAATCCTCGGCGAGCTCCTTGAGATAAAAAATCTCGCCCATGCAGAGGCCCATTGCCGGAATCACGACCCAGTGCCAGGGCTGGTTGGCTTCCTTTGTCTCGTTTGGGCGCACTTCCACGCCCCAGGTGTCGGTGCAGATCGCGGCGACCTGCTTTTCCTGGCACCAGTAGCAGTTCTCGAATTTGACGCCAGGCGCATCGCCGCCGGCATAGCCGCCCCAGTCCTTCTCAGCGAGACAACGTTCCATCTGTCCGGTGCGGACGATGACGAAGTCGCCGCGGCCAATCGACACGTTCTGCTGCTTGGCGCACTGGTCAAGCTCATCATTCGAAATGCTTTCGCCGTCTTGCATCCACTTCACGCCGCGGAAGCGCGCGATATCGAGCAGTACGCCGCGGCCGACCATCTTGTCCTTGGAATGCTCGATGCCGAGCACCGAGAGACCGCGCGAGTCGATCAGCTTGGCGTCATAACCGTTGTAGGCTTTGTCCTCATAGAAAATATGGCCCAAAGCGTCCCAGTGCGTCGCGCCCTGGACGCAAAGCGTCAGCGTGTCGTCGGCGTAGCGGATCTTGTTCCAGTCCTGCTGGCCTGCGATCGCGTCGGTGCCGGTGGCGAGCATCTGATGGATCGGGTTGAAGCGTCCGCCGAACAATCCGGTCTGCGGACCGGTGCGGTCCAGGGGAATACCGAGCGCGAAGACCTTGCCGGAGCGGATCAGGCTTGCCGCCTTCACGATATCCTCGGGCATGACGTGATTGAGCGTGCCGATCTGGTCCTCTTTGCCCCAGCGTCCCCAGTTCTTGAGCTTCTGCGTTGCCTCGGCGATCGCTTGTTTGCCGACCTTGATGTTCATATAGCTGTTCCTTCCGGTCTTCTCGTTATTGCCGCGCGGTCCTTGTCGAAGGATGCCCGCTCCCGTTGCAATATTGCGCTGGCCGCCGGTGTTTCAGCAAGCGGGGTGCGGCGTTGCCGCTTTTGACGAACACGCATTGCTTGCGCATGATCTGGCCCGCAAGCATTCGTTCAAAAAGCCGGCCATCCAGGAGGATATTCATGAAAAGCAATTTGATCGCTGCCGTCGCAATGACGGCCGCGCTGACGCTGCCTGCCCAGGCGAACAACATCGTCGATGAGTGGGCAAGCACCAAGGCGCCGGCCGCGCCCACGCTGAAGCCGGTGACCGTGGACCCCAAGACGACGGCACTACTGATGCTCGATTTCATGAATCAGAATTGCGGTCAGCGGCCCCGGTGCGTTGCCTCGATCCCGGCGATGAAAAAGCTGCTCGATGCCGCGCGCGCGGCCAAGGCGACCGTGGTGTACAGCCTGATTGCCAACACCACGGCGGCCGATGTGATCAAGGATGTGGCGCCGGTGGCAGGCGAGGCGTCGGTCCTCTCCGGCCCGGACAAGTTTCTGAAAACGGACCTCGAGAAGATCCTCAAGGAGAAGGGCATTACAACGGTCATCGCCGTTGGCACGTCTTCCAACGGTGCGGTGCTCTACACGGGGAGTGGTGCTGCGCTTCGTGGCATGAATGTGATTATTCCGGTCGACGGCATGTCGGCGGTTGATCCGTATGCCGAATACAGCACGATCTTCACTTTCATGAACGCGCCATCGGTGTCGGCCAAGACGACACTGACGAAAAGCGACATGATCAAGTTCTAAAAGCGCCTTCGCGGGATCGCTCAGACCTTCCCCAGCGCACGCAGGATCTTGTCCGGCGTGAACGGCATATCGGTAAGCGGCTGCGCCCCGAGCGGGCGCAGCGCATCGTTGATCGCGTTCATCACGGAGGCAGGCGCGCCGGCAGTGCCGGCTTCGCCGGCGCCCTTCGCCCCGAGCTCGCTGTCTGCGGTCGGCGAAACAACGTGGCCGCATTCGATGTCGGGCATCTCGGCGGCCATCGGCACGAGATAGTCGGCCATGTTGCCGTTCAGCAGCTGGCCGCGCTCGTCGTAGAGACAATGCTCGAACAAGGCGGCGCCGATGCCCTGCACGACGCCACCGCGGATCTGCTCGTCGACCAGCTGCGGGTTGATGATGGTGCCGCAATCTTCCACGCACCAGTGCTTCAGCAGCTTCACGAAGCCGGTGTCGACGTCGACTTCGAGATAACTTGCCTGAATGCCGTTCGTGAAAGCGAACGGCCAGGCGCGCGGCACATAATGGCGCGTCACCATCAGTTCGGCCTGGAATCCGGGCGGCAGCGTGTCCGGGCGGAAGTAGGCGACGCGTGCCAGCTCTTCGAGCGGCAGGCGCTCGGTGCCCTTATCCTTGTCCACGACGATGCCGTTGCGAATGTCGAGATCGTCCGGCTTTGCCTGCAGCATGGCTGCGGCAACGGCGACGACGTTGGCCCGCAGTGCCTTGCCGGCCTGCCAGGCCGCTTCGCCGCCAATGCCGGCAGCCCGCGACGCCCAGGTGCCGCCACCGTACGGCGTGTTGTCGGTGTCGCCGGTGACGACCCGCACCTTTTCAATCGGCACGCCGAACGATGATGCCACGCATTGCGCGACGACGGCCTCTGCGCCCTGGCCCTGTTCGGTGACGCCGGTGTGTACAATGATCGCGCCCTGTGCGTCGAGCTTGACCGTCGCGCCGTCCATCGAAGTGATGCGAGCGCCGCCGACGCCGTAAAAAGCGGCCGACGGATTGGTCACCTCGATGAAGCTTGCAAAGCCGATGCCGCGATAAACGCCTTTTTCACGCAGCCTCTTCTGTTCCGCGCGCAGGCCTGCGTAGTTCATCATCGAATCGAGATGGGCGAGCGCCTCATGGTGCGACAGCAGCTCGAATTTCAGGCCTGCGGCCGACTGCGTCGGATAGGCATCGTCGGGAATGAGGTTGCGCCGGCGCAGCTCGAGCGGATCCATGCCGATCTTGGCGGCAGCCAGCTCGACCAGGCCTTCCGTAACCGCAACGGCAATCGGATGGCCGACCGCGCGGTACTGGCACATCACGTTCTTGTTCTGGAACACGACGCGGGCCTGCGCGCGATAGTTCGGGCATTTGTACGGTCCGCCGACCAGGTTGACGATCTGGTTGGCCTCGATGCCGCTGGTGCGCGGATAGACGGAGTAGGGGCCGATCCCGGTGAGGTCGTCGATCTCGAAGGCATTGATGGTGCCGTCCTTGCCGACGCCGATCTTGGCCTTGATGCGGTGATCCCGCGCATGGATGTCGGTGACGAAGCTCTCGATGCGGTCGGCGACGAATTTCACCGGGCGCCTGAGCAGCTTCGACAGGGCGACCGTCGCCATTTCGTCGGCGTAAGTGTGCACCTTGATGCCGAACGAGCCGCCCACATCCTTGGTGAGAACGCGCACCTGGTGCTCGGCGATGCCGAGATGCTTGGCGAACAGGTTCTGCATCATGTGCGGAGCCTGCGTGCCCTGATAGACGGTCATCCGCTGCTCGCCCTCGTTCCAGTCGGCGACGATCGAGCGTGGCTCGTTGGTCACGCCGGTGTGGCGGCCGAAGCGGAACGTGGTCTCGACCACGACATCGGATTCCGCGAACGCCTTGTCGACCGCGCCAACATCAAGTTTGCGCTCGAAGCAGAGATTGTCGCCGAGCGAGGAATGGATCACCGGTGTCTTGCCGTCGAGCGCGACTTCCGGGTCGGTGACAGGGGGAAGCTCTTCGTACTTCACTTCAACCAGCTCGCAGGCGTCCTCGGCTTCGGCGCGAGAATCTGCGACCACCGCGCAGACAGCTTCTCCCTGCCAGCAGGCACGCTCGACGGCGATCGGTGACTGGGGCGCGGATTTCAGCCCCTTGAGGTGGGTCAGCACTCCCACCCATGGCGTCATGACTTTTGCAAGCTCGGCGCCGGTGACAACCGCAACGACGCCCGGCGACTTCTTTGCGGCGTCGGTCGCGATCTTCACGATGCGGGCATGAGCGTGCGGCGAGCGGACATAGGCCACGTGCGCCATGCGCGGCAGCACGACGTCGCTGACATATTGCCCGCGGCCCTGCGTCAGCCGCTGCAGGTTCGGACGCGGCACCGACCGGCCGATGTATGAATTCGGCCGGTCGAGGGCACTTAAAACGGGCGGGGAGTCATCGACGATTTTCATAGATGCGCAATCTCACAGAAACCGGGTCGGCCACAGAATCGTGCGCCACATATGTGCGGATGGGCTGTTGTCGAGGCCAAGGCCTTCCTTCGGCTGCTTGAAATTGCGCCCGATGATGTCCACGAAATCGTCGAGATTGACCTTGGCATTTGGATCGAACGAATAAATGTCGTTCATGCAAATGAGGCGCGACGTCATGTACCACTTGTGCGCTCGCGCGCGCTTGTATTCCTCGACGATGTAGGGTTCCGGCTGGTAGTCGGGCCCGAACAGCTCCTTGTAGAGATCGGGGTAGCCATAGCCGACCGACTCGTCGGGAAAGAAGCGTAGCGCCTGGTGAGTCTTCACCGCCCAGGCCACTTCCTTATCGACATAGGGCTCGATCATCTGCGCGCCCCAATAGCCATGGTCGCAGCGAATGAAGCTGACGATGGCAATGTCATGCAGCAGACAGGCGAGCACTACTTTTTCCGGTTGTCCTCCCTTGAGGGCGTGCGTGGCGCTCTGCAGAAGATGCGCGGTCGACGCGAAGCGGTGGCGGAAGTAATCCACGAGCGTCGGCTTCTCCGGCATCGGCGGCAGACGCGGGTCGTTGCCCATCAGGAAAAACTTGCCCGGATGTTTTGCCTTCATGTCGGGGCTGGTATCCATCTTCACTTCGCCGTCCATCACGTGCGCGATGGTCGACTTGGTGATGATGCGCTCCATCTCGTGCATCTTTTCTTCTTCGAGGTCGTCGGCACGTTCCGACATCGACAGCGGAGGGGCGTGCTCGTTCATGGCTTACCTTCCTTTCGCCCGCCCCTGGGCCACTGCTTCAACGGCATCGACGATCGCGTGATAGCCGGTACAGCGGCAGTAGTTGCCCGACAGATGCTCGCGGATTTCGTCTCGGCTCGGCACCTTTTTTGCGCGCTTCAGCAGGTCCTGGGCCGCGGCCAGCATGCCGGGGGTGCAGAAGCCGCACTGAAGCGCATTGCGCTGCTCAAAGGCCGCCTGCAGGTCGGCAACCTCGCCCGAATCGGAAAGACCCTCGATGGTCTCCACCTTGGCACCGTCGCACTGGGCGGCCAGCATCAGGCAACCGCGCACGATCTCGCCGTCGACACGCACGGTGCAGGCACCGCACACGCCGTGCTCGCAGCCGACATGGCTCCCGGTCAGGAAAAGGTCGTCGCGCAGAAAGTCGACCAGCGTCTTGCGCGCATCGACCCGCTTTTGCACGCGTTCGCCGTTGACGCTGAGGGAAATATCGACGGCGTGGTTGCTCATCCCCGCGCCTCCATCAACTGCTTCGCGACACGGCGGAGCAGGACCCCGGCCAGGTGCTTCTTCGTCTTGGCCGTCGCCTGCACGTCGTCGTGCGGATCAAGATCGAGCGCTTTGACCGCCGCGTCGACATCCCCGGCGGCAAGCGCCGCCTCGGCTTTCCTCGCACGGACCGGCGTGTCGCCAACACCGAAATAGGCGAGCCGCACATCCGCGAGCCCTTTGCCGTTGCCGCGCGCGCTCGCTGCCAGGCCGACAATGGCGTAGTCGCCGTGACGGCGTGCCAGCTCGGCGAAGCCGACGCGCGTGGCCTTGTCGGCAGCAGGAATGCGTATGGTGGTAATCATTTCCTGCGGGCGCAGGGCGGTTTCGAACAGGCCCTTGAAAAAAGCGTCGGCCTTTACTTTGCGCTTTCCGCGCGGGCCCGCGATGTCGATCTCGCCGCCGAGCGCCAGCAGGCAAGCCGGCAACTCGGCCGCTGGATCCGCAAAGGCGATGGAGCCGCCGAAGGTCCCGCGGTTGCGGATTGCAGGATGGCCAATATGCGGCATCGCAAGGGTGATCAGGGGCGCATGCTTTGCGATTACATCCGAATGCTCGACCTGAGCATGGCGCGCCAGCGCGCCGATCTCGACGTACTTGCCCTTCTTGGCGATGCCGTTGAGGTTCTTGATGCCATTGATGTCGATCAGCAGATCGGGCGCCGACAGCCGCATATTGAGCGTGGCGATCAGGCTCTGCCCGCCGGCGAGCAGCCGCGCATCGTCCTTGTGCTTGGCGAGGAGTGTCACCGCCTCCTTGAGCGTTTTCGCCTTGGTGTATGCGAATGGCGCAGGCTTCACGTCTCCTCCCCATTTTTTCTTATTGTGACCGGTAACGCGGGCAGGTCAATGCGGCCTGATACGGCTAGGAAATGGCCTTCACGATATCGATCGCACGGCGCAGCAGCGTCATCGACGCTTCCAGCGTCCGGAACGCAGCGTGCGACGTCAGCGTGACGTTGGGCTGCTTCGCCAGCGGATGATCGGCCTTCAGCGGCTCGGCATGAAAGACGTCGAGTCCCGCATGCCGAATATGTCCGCTTTGCAATGCCGCGATCAGCGCCGCTTCATCGACAAGGGCTCCGCGCGCGGTATTGACCAGAATCGCGCCCGGTTTCATGCGCGCGATGCGTTCCTTGCTCAGGAAGCCGCGCGTTTCATCGTTGAGCACGAGGTTGAGCGAGACGACATCCGATTTCGCCAGCAACGTATCGATATCGAACTGCGGGACACCGGTATCCGGCCGCGGCGTGCGGTTATAGGCAATCACCTCCATGCCAAGCCCTTTGCCGATCCGGGCAACTTCCGCGCCAATGCCGCCGAGCCCAATCACGCCAAGCGTCTTGCCGAGCAGCTGCACGCCTTCCTGCGGAGTCCAGACGCCGGAGCGCACCTCGCGATCCATGCGCGCGACATCGCGGGCCGCGGCAAATATCAGGGCGACGGTGTGTTCGGCGACTGCGGTATCGCCGTAGCCCTTGATTGTGTGGACTTTCACACCGCGCCCGCTCAGTTCGGCGACATTCATGTAGCTCGCGGCGCCCGTACCCAGGAAAACGATGTGCTTGAGTTGCGGGGACCTAGCCACCAGCTCGGTCGGCATGTACGAATGATCGTCGAGCGCGACGTCATAGCCGTCGAGCACGCGCGGCAAGTCATCGCGTGCGAAAGCCTTGCGGTTAACATCGATAGCGGGGTCGTCTGTCCGCACGACGCGTTCCCAAATGGGAAAAAGCTGGTCATTACAGTCAATGAAAATCGATTTCATGGACGTCTCATTCCGTGCGGTATTATTCGATGCAACCTGTGAAATAAGGAAGCTTGCAAACGTTGACGGGTCGTGCGGTGCGGATTACATGCACCGATCGCCGATGCAACATAATGTAACGAATTAATGAGTAAAGAACACAAAGCTGTCTGTGTCATCGCCTGGCCTGCCGGTCATTCGCGTTCGCCGCTAATTCACAATTATTGGATCAACCAGCACAAGCTCGACGCTGAGTACCGGCGTGAAGCGGTGCCGCCCGACAAGTTTGCTGCGTTTGTTGGGAACCTGCGCAGCAACGGTTATATCGGCGCGAATATCACCGTGCCACACAAGGAGGCCGCGCTGGCATTATCGGAGCCGGACGATCGCGCGCGTGCAGTCGGTGCTGCCAACACGCTTTGGTACGACGACGATACGTTGCGATCGACCAATACCGACGTCGAAGGTTTTCTTGCCAATCTCGACGTGGCGGCGCCGGGATGGGACCGCGGTCTTGAGAGCGCCGTCGTGCTCGGCGCCGGCGGCGGCGCGCGCGCAGTGGTGTTTGCGTTGCTGCAGCGCGAGGTCGGCCGCGTGTATGTAATCAACCGGACGCGCGATCGGGCGCAAGCGCTGAAGAAGAAATTCGGTGCACGCGTGCATCTCGCGGGCTGGAATGAGACCACCGGTCTGCTCGGCGGTGCCGGAATACTGGTCAATACGACCACATTGGGTATGGTTGGGCAGCCACCACTGGAGATCAATTTGCGCTGCCCGGCCTCACTTGTCGTTGCCGACCTTGTTTACGCGCCGCTGGAGACGGGATTGTTGGCGTCGGCCCGCGCGCGCGGCCTGCGGACAGCGGATGGCCTCGGCATGTTGCTGCATCAGGCCGTCCGGGGGTTCCAGCTTTGGTTCGGCGTCCGCCCTGAGGTGACGCCAGAACTGCGCGCAATGGTCGAAGCCGATTTGCTCAAGAAGAAATGAGCACTTCCGGCGCGGAATAAGCGCGACAAGACGGGGTTATCCGCCTGATTGAGGCCGGCTGCGTGCCGGTATCGGGAGGAATTAAAATGTACAATTTGAATATGACGCGCAAGGCAATCGGCACGGTGGTAATTGCTCTGTTTTTCGCAACCGCCGCCCAGGCGCAACAGCCAGGACGTATCCGCGGACAGATTGAGAAAGTTGATGGCGCGACTTATGTCCTCAAGGCACGCGACGGCACGATGCTCAATGTGAAGCTCGCCGACGATGCCCGCGTATCGGCGCTTGAGAAGGCGTCGCTCGCCGACATCAAGAACGACACTTTCATCGGCATCGCCGGAATGCCCAAGCCGGACGACAGCATCGAAGCCTTCTCGATTCATATCTTTTTGCCGGCGCAACGCGGCGTGGTGCCCGACCGGCACGGCCCCTGGGATGCGCGGCCAAACAGCACGATGACGAATGCCTATGTGACGAGCATCGTGAAGGAGAAGGATGGCGAGACACTGACGGTGAAATACAAGGACGGTGAAAAGAAGGTCATTGTCACGCCGCAGACCGTCATTGCCGCAGCGGCGCCTGCCAAGAAAGAAGAGATCAAGGCGGGGACTCCGATCATCATTTTCGGCTGGGACAAGCAGCCGGACGGCTCGGTGCTGGCGAAGTCGCTGTATGTCGGCCGCAGCGTGACGCCGGCGATGTGATCGACTAGATCACCTTTCTTGTTGGTGCGTGCGCCGAGCCGCGAGCGGAAACATCCATGTCGCCCGCAAGCTCGGGCATTTCGCGCATCAGACTGACGAGGCGGTTGCGCCTGTTGCCGGTATTGCGTGCCTCGCGTTGCTCCTCGATCGGCCGGCGGACCTCGTCGCAGCGAGCGAGGCCGTCGATCTCGGCGTCATGCTCGGAGAGTTGCGCAAGCAAATAAGTGAGATCTTCCAATTGCTCGGCGACAACGTGGATGACGCCCGATTCTTCCTGCACGCGGCCGATGACCGCCACATAACGCGCGCCTAAAACGATCGGCCGCAGACGCTCGAATACTTTCGGCCACACGATCACATTGGCGACCGCGCTTTCATCCTCGATGGTCATGAACACCACGCCATTTGCCGAACCCGGCCGCTGACGGCAGGTGACCAGGCCGGAGATGCGCGTGCGCATGCCTGAGGCCGTCTGGCGCAGCGTCTCGTTTTTCTTGATGCCGCGCGCATCGAGATCGGCGCGCAGGAATTGCGACGGATGCGCGCGCAGCGAGAGATGCAGGAAGCGATAGTCGTTGATGACTTCCTCGCCGACCGGCATTGGCGGCAGACGCACGTCGGGTTCCCGTGAGACAATGCGTGCCTGCGGGGCGCCGCCAGTTGCAAACAGCGGCAGATCATCATCGCGGTCCCCGACGCGTCCGAGCGCCTTGGCCGACCATAACGCTTCGCGGCGAGTGAGGCCGAGCGAGCCGAAGGCGTCGGCATCGGCCAGCCGCTCCAGCACGCGCGGCGAAAGCCCGGTACGCAGCCAGACATCGCGCATGGAATCGTAGGCGCCGCCACGCCTTTCTATAATGAGCCTGGCGTCTTCTTCACGCAGCCCCTTGATCTCGCGCAGGCCGAGACGCACGGCATGCGCTGTCCGGACATCGTTCCGCATCTCACGGTGAAGGTCATGCATGCGCTCGGCCGCGCGGGGGCCCGGTTCGAGCGTTGAATCCCAGTGCGAATGATTGATGTCGGGCGGGCGCACCTCGACGCCGTGCTCGCGCATGTCGCGCACGATCTGGGCCGGCGCGTAAAAACCCATCGGCTGGGCGTTCAGAAGTGCCGCGCCGAAGGCATCCGGATAGCGGCATTTCAGCCAGGCCGAGGCATAGACCAGCAGCGCAAAGCTCGCCGCGTGGCTTTCGGGAAAGCCGTATTCGCCGAAGCCTTCGATCTGCTGGAAACAGCGCTCGGCAAAATCGCGCTCGTAGCCGTTGGCCAGCATGCCGTCGATCATCTTGCGTTGAAACGTGCCGATGGTGCCGACGCGCTTGAAGGTTGCCATGGCGCGGCGAAGCCTGTCGGCTTCGGAAGGCGTGAAACCGGCGGCGACGATCGCGATCTTCATCGCCTGCTCCTGGAACAACGGCACGCCCAGGGTCTTCGCCAGCACTGCTTCGAGCGCTTTCGACGGATAAGTCACCTGTTCCTGCCCGCGGCGCCGGCGCAGATAGGGATGCACCATGTCGCCCTGGATCGGGCCCGGCCGCACGATCGCCACCTCGATCACCAGGTCGTAGAAATTCTTCGGCTTCAGGCGCGGCAGCATGGTCATCTGCGCGCGGCTTTCCACCTGGAACACGCCGAGCGAATCCGCCCGGCCGAGCATGTTGTAGACGGCGGGATCTTCGGGCGGGATGGAAGCAGGCGTCCATCGCTCGCCGTAATGCCCGTCGACCAGATCGAGCGCTTTGCGCAGGCACGACAGCATGCCGAGCCCGAGCACGTCGATCTTGAGAATACCCAGCGCGTCGAGATCGTCCTTGTCCCACTCGACGAAGGTGCGGTCGTCCATCGCCGCATTGCCGATCGGCATCACCTCGTCGAGCCGGCTGCGCGTGATGACGAAGCCGCCGACATGCTGGGAAAGATGACGCGGAAAGCCGTTGATTTCGCGCGCCAGTGCAAGGATCTGGCGCATGCGGCGGTTGTGCGGATCGAGGCCGGTGCGGGTGACGGCATCTTTCGACACCGCGCCGCCACCGCCGCCCCAGATCGAAGATGACAACGCGCCGATGGCATCCTCGGAGAGGCCGAAGGCCTTGCCGACCTCGCGGATCGCCGAGCGCCCGCGATACGAAATCACGGTGGCGGCGATGCCGGCGCGGTCGCGTCCGTATTTCCCGTAGATGTACTGGATGACCTCTTCGCGCCGCTCGTGCTCGAAATCGACGTCGATATCGGGCGGCTCGCGCCGCTCGGGCGAGATAAACCGCTCGAACAGCAAATCGGCGCGATCGGGATCGACCTCCGTCACACCGAGGCAGAAACAGACCGCGGAATTGGCGGCCGAGCCGCGCCCCTGGCAGAGGATG
>Ga0310903_10000130_pt1 | contig 12333 bp, 9 predicted proteins | sample C24D4metaG_FD_203914 | JGI IMG/M metagenome (GOLD analysis project Ga0310903, IMG submission 203914) | Lab incubated soil microbial communities from West Virginia University Organic Research Farm, Morgantown, WV, United States - C0D3 | ecosystem: Environmental > Terrestrial > Soil > Agricultural...
GAGGGGTTGACCTCGATGGTCGCCGTGATCCTGCCGCGGGTCCACGCGAAGTTGCCGTCGATCTCGACCCACTGCCCGTTCTGGAATGCCCAGCCGGGCCATCCCGTCGCCTCACCCGCGGCGTTGACCGCGGCTCCGGGCCACAGCACCCGGCCCGCCAGCCTGCCGTCGACGAGCGTGCCCAGCGGGATGGTCGAGGTGTTGGTGCCGTCGGTGAGGATGAGGCTCGCTGAGTCGCTCGTGACCTGCTCGTCCGGATCGGTGAGCCTCACGTCGAACGATATCCACGGGGCATCCTTGTCGCATACGCCGACGGCGGTCGAGCCGGCCAAGGTCGGCGTCTGATGCTCACTGGGCGTGTAATCCTCGGAATCCGCCTGCGCGGATGCCGGTGCTCCCAGCGCGACGAGGATCACGACGGCGAGCACACTGAATGATGAACGCTTCACAACTGCCTCCCCAGAGGCTCGTGACCGGGCTCGGGTGGGCCCGGTTGACGATCCTCCTCCCCAGGAGGAGCGCGCGCGTGATTCTACTCCCACATTCCGCCCGGCGGAACCTCTGTCCTCACGCGCGCCTCGGCAGGATCGCCTAAGATCGGGCGAGCGAATGGGTCGGCTGGACGGTCGCGTCGCGGGTGGTTCGCCGCTCCGCGCCGAGGAACGTCCGGGCTCCACAGGGCAGGGCGGTGGGTAACACCCACCCGGAGCGATCCGCGAGACAGTGCCACAGAAAGCAGACCGCCCGGCTTCGGCCGGGTAAGGGTGAAAGGGTGGTGTAAGAGACCACCGGGGTCGTGGTGACACGACCCGCACGGTAAACCTCGCCCGGAGCAAGGCCAGACAGGGGATGAAGACGCGGCCCGCCGAGTCCCCGGGTAGGCCGCTGGAGCGGCACGGCAACGTGTCGCCGAGAGAGATGACCGTCCACGGGGCTCACGCCCCCGGACAGAACCCGGCGTACAGGCCGGCCCATTCGCCCTCTCCGCCGCTCGCGTGGCGCGGGCCGTCGTGTCAGCCGCGCGCGAGCGCCGCGGCGCCGATGATCCCCGCGTTGTTCCGGTGCACCGCCGGCACGATCGGCGTCGTGAGGTCGAGCAGGTGCAGGAACTTGTCGGCGTGCTTGGACACGCCCCCGCCCACGACGAACAGGTCGGGGCTGAAGAGGAACTCGATGTGGCTGTAGTACCACTGCAGCCGCTTGGCCCACTGCTCCCACGTGAGGTCGTGCCGCTCCATCGCGGAGTAGGCGGCGTAGGCCTCGGCATCCTTCCCGTGCCGGGCACGCTGCACATGACCGAGCTCGGAGTTCGGCACCAGCACGCCGTTGTACAGCAGCGCCGAGCCGATCCCGGTGCCGAGCGTGGTCAGGATCGTGAGCCCGGGACGGTCCTTGGCGGCGCCGTAGCGGACCTCCGCGACGCCCGCGACATCCGCGTCGTTCGCGAAGTGGATGTCGCGGCCCAGGCCGTCCTCGAAGAACTTCTCGGCGGCGAAGTCGATCCACTCGTCCGACACGTTCGCGGCCGACAGCGTGCGGCCGTTCTTGACGATCGCGGGGAAGGCCACTCCGAGCGGAACCGACCGGTCGTCGGCGACGCCGAGGGTCGACAGCACCTCCCGCACCGCCGCCAGCACGTCCGGCGGGTGCGCCCCGGCGGGAGTCGCGACCTTCACGCGGTCGCTGACGAGTTCGCCCTTGTCGAGATCGACGATCCCCGCCTTGATCCCGGTGCCGCCGATGTCCACGCCGACGGCGCGTGCCGCGTCAGATGCCATGTCGACAGCCTATCGACGCGGAAGCCGTGGCCGACGAGGCGGGCGTCAGTAGGATCGTGCTGACGGCGACCAGCCCGCGATGCGAGGAGCGTGCACGATGACGAGCGGCAGCGACAAGTACTGGTACAACCTCAAGACCGGTGAGGTCGAGAAGGGCTTCGAATCGCCCGCCCCCGATCGCGCAGGCCCCTTCGACACTCCCGAGGAGGCGGCCAGCGCCCCCGAAGTCATCAAGGAGCGCTCGCGCGCCTGGGCGGCGGAGGAGGCGCGCGAGGACTCCTGGGGCGCCGACACGGTGTCCGGCGAGGGCGGCGACGACCAGTAGTCTGGCTTTCACCGCGGTGGTAGAGACGCCTCGGGGGATCCGGCACCGGAGAGGACGCGATGGACAAGCAGCGTGACTTCGTTCTGAGGACCATCGAAGAACGAGGCGTGAAGTTCGTACGGCTGTGGTTCACAGACGTGATCGGCACGCTGAAGTCCGTCGCCATCGCCCCCGCCGAGGTCGAGGGGGCCTTCAGCGAGGGCCTCGGGTTCGACGGCTCCGCGATCGAGGGTCTGACGCGCTCCTACGAGTCGGACCTCCTGGCGCACCCCGACCCGACCACGTTCCAGACCCTGCCCTGGCGCGGCGAGATCGACCCGACCGCGCGCATGTTCTGCGACATCACCACGCCCGACGGGCAGCCGGCCGTCGCCGACCCGCGCCACGTCCTCAAGCGGACGCTCGCGAAGGCCGCCGACGCGGGGTTCACGTTCTACACGCACCCCGAGATCGAGTTCTACCTGTTGAAGTCCTCGTCCTTCGGCACCGAGGGCCCCGAGCCGGTCGACTCGGCCGGCTACTTCGACAACGTCCCGGGCGGCACCGCCCATGACTTCCGCCGCCGTTCGGTCCGCATGCTCGAGGACCTCGGCATCTCGGTGGAGTTCAGCCACCACGAAGGCGGACCGGGTCAGAACGAGATCGACCTGCGCTACGCGGACGCACTCACCACGGCCGACAACATCATGACGTTCCGCACCGTCATCAAAGAGGTCGCGATCGAGCAGGGCGTCTACGCGACGTTCATGCCGAAGCCGATGACGGGCAAGCCGGGCAGCGGCATGCACACGCACATGTCGCTGTTCGAGGGCGACGTCAACGCGTTCTACGAAGAGGGAGCGCAGTACCAGCTCTCGAAGGTCGGCCGTCAGTTCATCGCGGGCCTGCTGCGCCACGCGAACGAGATCTCGGCCGTGACGAATCAGTTCGTCAACTCGTACAAGCGGCTCTGGGGCGGCGACGAGGCGCCCAGCTTCATCTGCTGGGGCCACAACAACCGCTCGGCGCTCGTGCGCGTGCCGCTCTACAAGCCCAGCAAGGGCCAGTCGTCGCGCGTCGAGTACCGCGCCCTCGACTCGGCCGCGAACCCGTACCTGTCGTACGCACTCATGCTCGCGGCGGGCCTCAAGGGCATCGAGAACGAGTACGAGCTCCCGCCCGAGGCGGAGGACAACGTCTGGTCGCTGACGGATGCTGAGCGCCGGGCTCTCGGGTACGCCCCGCTGCCTGCGAGCCTCGACCACGCGCTGGAGTACATGGAGGAGTCCGAGCTCGTCGCCGAGACGCTGGGCGAGCAGGTCTTCAACCACGTGCTGCTCAACAAGCGCCGCGAGTGGCAGGAGTATCGTTCCCAGGTCACGCCGTTCGAGCTCAAGAGCAACCTCGAGCTGCTCTGAGACCGGCTGACGCATGTCTGCGAGCGACCGGCCGGGTTCCCTGACCCCCCTCGCCCGCCTCGGCTTCAGCCGCCTCACCGACGCCGAGGCGCTCCTCGCCGAACTGTCCGAACTCATCGGCGTACCGCGGGACGCGCTGCTCGAAGGAGCCGTCGACGCGGCGGATCCCGACGAGGCGCTGCAGGCCCTGGCGCGTCTCGCGCGTCGGGACGCCACGCCCGTGCACCGGGCCCGGGAACGGCCCGAGGCGTGGCGCGCGCTGTGGGCGCTGCTCGGCGCATCGACCGGCTTCGGAGAGTTCTTCTTCCGCCACCCCGCCGAGATCGACCAGCTCGCCGATGCGGGGGAGCGGCTGCCCACGCCCGACGAACTGCGTGCGGAGCTGCTCGATTCGATCGGTGCGGTGGACGGGTTCGCCGCCGACGGCGGCGAGAGCGCCTGGGTCGCGCTGCGCGTGCGGTATCGCCGCATGCTCGCGCGCATCGCCGCGTACGATCTCCTGAGCCCCGAACCGGTCGACGAGGTGGCGGCCGTGTCGGCACGACTCGCGGATGCCGCAGGCGCGGCGCTCGAGGCATCCCTCGCGGTCGCCCGCACCCGAGTCTCGGGCGGCGCGGTCGGAGTCGGGCTGTTCCCGCACGAGCAGGTGGCGCGTACGAAGCTCGCGATCATCGGCATGGGCAAGACCGGCGCCCGCGAGCTCAACTACGTCAGCGACGTGGATGTCATCTTCGTGGGCGGCGGAGACGACGACGCGGTCGAAGAGTTCGGCGAGAGCCGCATCGTGGACATCGCGACGCGGCTGGCGGTCCAGACGATGCGCGGCATCTCCGGCGTCGAGATCGAGCCTCCGTTGTGGGAGGTCGACGCCAACCTGCGCCCTGAGGGCAAGCAGGGCGCGCTGGTGCGCACGCTCGACTCCCACCGGGCGTACTACGACCGATGGGCGAAGAGCTGGGAGTTCCAGGCACTGCTGAAGGCTCGGCCCATCGCGGGCGACGCGGACCTCGCGCAGGCCTACATCGAAGCGGTGCAGCCGAAGGTGTGGACGAGCGCCGCGCGCGAGAACTTCGTCGACAGCGTGCAGCGCATGCGCGAGCGCGTCACCGAGCACATCCCGCCTGCCGATGTGCCCTACCAGCTCAAGCTCGGCCCGGGCGGCATCCGCGACATCGAGTTCACGGTCCAGCTCCTTCAGCTGGTGCACGGCCTCTCGGACGACCGCATCCGCCAGCGCGGCACGCTCGAGGCGCTGGACGCCCTGGTCGCCGAGGGGTACATCGGCCGTGCCGAGGCATCCGCCTTCTCGCGCGACTACCGCGTCCTGCGGCTCCTCGAGCACCGCGTGCAGCTGCGGCAGCTGCGCCGCACGCATCTCATGCCGTCGCGTCCGGAGGAGCTGCGCGTCCTCGCGCGCGCGACGGGCCTCGCCGACACCGGCGAGGGGATCTGGGGCCTGTGGGAGTCGGTCAAGCGCGAGGTGCGCGACATCCATGTCCGGCTCTTCTACCGGCCGCTGCTCTCGGCGGTCGCGGCGCTCCCCGCCGATGAACGGGTGCTGTCGACCGCGCAGGCACACGACCGTCTCGCGGCCATCGGCTTCGCCGACCCCGCGGGGGCGCTGCGGCACATCGCGGCCCTCACCACCGGTCTGAGCCGCAAGGCGACGATCCAGCGCCACCTGATGCCCGTCATGATCCGCTGGTTCGCCGACGGCGTCGATCCGGACTACGGCCTCCTGGCCTTCCGCCGCCTGAGCGAGCGACTCGGCGACACGCACTGGTTCCTGCGCATGCTGCGGGACTCCTCAGGGGCCGCGGAGAGCCTCTCCCGCGTGCTGTCGGGCTCCCGCTACGTCGGCGAGCTCATCGAGTGGATCCCCGAGTCCGCCGCGTGGCTCGACGACCCCGATCTGCTGCGTCCGCGCTCCGGTGTCGCGCTGCAACAGGAGGCGCGGGCCATCCAGACCCGGCACAAGACGGTCCTCGACGCGATGCGCGCCGTGCGGGCGCTCCGGCGCCGCGAGCAGCTGCGCATCGCGATGGGAGCGATCCTCGGCAGCGTCACGATCGAAGAGGTCGCGGACGCGCTCACGACGATCACCGAGGTGACGATCCAGGCGACGCTGCGGGCGGTGCGCCGCGAGGTCGTGCCTCCGGAGGATGCGGCGCTCGACTTCTCCGTCATCGCAATGGGGCGCTTCGGCGGAGCGGAGCTCGGCTTCGGCTCGGATGCCGACGTCATGTACGTCTACCGCCCGAACGGTGTGGATCCGCAGCGTGCTCATGAGCTCGCCCTGAAGCTGGTCGCCGCACTGCGCACCCACTCCGAGGACCACCGCGTCCCGCTCGAGCTCGACGCCGATCTGCGCCCGGAGGGCCGCAACGGCCCACTCGCGCGCTCCCTCGAGGCGTACGAGGAGTACTACCGGCGATGGGCGCTCTCGTGGGAGGCACAGGCGCTGCTGCGGGCACGCGGCGTGGCAGGCAGCGTCAAGCTCATCGGCGAGTTCATGAAGCTCGCCGACCGCGTGCGCTATCCCGAGAGCGTCGACCTCGCCGCCACCCGCGACATCAAGCGCATCAAGGCACGCGTCGAGAGTGAGCGCCTGCCGCAGGGCGTCGACCCCTCGCGGCACCTCAAGCTCGGCCCGGGCTCGCTCAGCGACGTCGAGTGGCTCGTGCAGCTCCTGCAGCTCCAGCACGCCCACGCGGTGCCCGAGATGCGCACGACCTCGACCCTCGGTGCGCTCCGCGCCGCGGAGAGCGCGGGGCTGATCCCTGCCAGCGCCGCGGACCGCCTGGCGGAGGCCTGGCGTCTCGCGAGCCGCCTCCGCTCGGCGAACACGCTCCTGTCGGGTCAGACGAGCGACGTCCTCCCCGTGGACCGCAAGAAGCTCGACGGGATCGGACGACTGCTGGAGTACCCGCCCCGCTCGGCCACACAGGTCGAGGAGGACTACCTGGGCACCACCCGCCGGGCACGTCGCGTCTTCGAGAAGCTCTTCTACGGTTGATCCGGATGCTGCGCCCCGCGGCAGTTCACGCGCCCGGGCAGTGCGGGATGCCGTCGATGCGGTCGCCCTCCAGCGGGTACCCGGTGACGGCGGCCACCACGCGGACCGCACGATCCCAATAGCGGGCGTAGTGGTTCGGGTCGGAGTTGATCTGGGTGCGGTGCGCGACGAGGGTCGGCTCCACCGCGGCCCGGTCGGGCACACGCTCTGCCATGGCGCGGTAGAACACCGTCGCGGCCGTGTACGGATCCAGGCGCGCTTCGCGCGTGCCCCAGGAGTCCTGCTGCTGGAAGAGGCCGATCGAGGTGGTGCGGGAGCCGTCGGGGTTGGTCACGCCGCTCGTCTCCCAGTCGCCGTAGTCGATGTTGCGCAGCGACGACTCGCCCATCGCCGTCATGACGGCGATGGTCTGATCCCGCGCGTCGAATCCGAGGTCCCTGCCGGCTGCCAGGATCGTGCAGGCGTTCGTGAGTTGCTCGAACCGGTACCCGGCGACCGCGGGCTCGATGATCGGCGGCGGCGCGGGCGCACGATCGTCCGGAGCGAGTGCGATCTCGTCCGCCCATGACATCCGGAAGCTCCCGGCGAGGAATGCCGCCCCGACCAGGAGCGCGGCGAACAGGATCACCGGTACGGCGATCGCCAGCGCGACTCCCGTCCGCCGGCCGCGCCGGCGGGCGTGTCGCTGCGGCCTGCGCCTCCGCGCCGGCGGCGACCGACGGGCGCTGCGCCGTCGTGTCGTCGCGGTGGTGCGGCTGGGCATCGTCTTCGCCTTCTGTCGGTACACGCTGTCGTTCCGGGCGCGGAGCGCTCGTTCAGCCTAGGCCGCGCCCCGGGCCGCGGCATCCTTCTCCCAGCGAACACAGAAGCGGGCCCCGGTCTCCCGGGGCCCGCTTGCGGTGCTGGAACGTCAGACGCCGAAGTACAGCTCGTACTCGAACGGGTGCGGACGCGCGTTGAGCGGCTGGATCTCGTTCTCGATCTTGTACTCGATCCACGTCTCGATCAGCTCGGGCGTGAAGACGCCGCCCTTGAGCAGGAACTCGTGGTCGGCGCGCAGCGCGTCGAGCGAGTCGAGCAGAGAGTTCGGCACCTGCGGGATGTTCTTCGCCTCCTCGGGGGGAAGCTCGTACAGGTCCTTGTCGACGGGCTCGTGCGGCTCGATGCGGTTCTGGATGCCGTCGAGGCCGGCCATGAGCTGCGCGGCGAACGCGAGGTACGGGTTGCCCGAGGCGTCGGGCGCGCGGAACTCGATGCGCTTGGCCTTGGGGTTGGAGCCCGTGATCGGGATGCGGATGGCCGCCGAACGGTTGCCGGCCGAGTACACCAGGTTGACCGGCGCCTCGTAGCCCTTGACCAGGCGCTTGTACGAGTTGAGCGTCGGGTTGGTGAAGGCGAGCAGGGCAGGCGCGTGCGCCAGGATGCCGCCGATGTACCAGCGCGCGAGGTCGGAGAGCTGCGCGTAGCCCTTCTCGTCGTAGAAGAGGGGCTTGCCCTCGAGCCACAGCGACTGGTGCGTGTGCATGCCCGAGCCGTTGTCGCCGAAGAGCGGCTTGGGCATGAAGGTCGCGACCTTGCCCCACTCGTTCGCCACGTTCTTGACGATGTACTTGAACTTCAGGATGTCGTCGGCCGCGTGCACCATGGTGTCGAAGCGGTAGTTGATCTCCTGCTGGCCGCCGGTGCCGACCTCGTGGTGCGCGCGCTCGAGGAGCAGGCCCGACTCGATGAGGCGGAGGCTGATGTCGTCGCGGAGGTCGGCCGTCTTGTCGACGGGGGAGACCGGGAAGTAGCCGCCCTTGAAGGGGGTCTTGTTCGCGAGGTTGCCGCCCTCTTCGGCGCGGCCGGTGTTCCAGGCGCCCTCTTCGGAGTCGACCGAGTAGAAGCTGGAGTTCTGCTTCACCTCGTAGCGGACGTCGTCGAAGATGTAGAACTCTGCCTCGGGCGCGAAGAACGCGGTGTCGGCGATGCCGGTCGAGGCGAGGTACTTCTCCGCCTTCTTGGCGACCTGGCGCGGGTCCTTCGAGTAGATCTCGCCGTTGCGCGGGTTGTAGATGTCGAAGACCATGATGAGGGTCTTCGCCTCGCGGAACGGGTCGAGGTACGCCGTCGACACGTCCGGGATCAGCTGCATGTCCGATTCGTGGATGTTCGCGAAGCCCCGGATGGAGGAGCCGTCGAACAGCTGGCCGACCGTGAAGAACTCTTCGTCGACGGTGGAGGCCGGGATGTTGAAGTGCTGCTGCACGCCAGGAAGATCCGTGAAACGGATGTCGAGGAACTTGACGTCCTCGTCCTTGATGAACTTCAGCACCTCGGATGAATCTTTGAACATGAAGACTCCAGAGGTAGGGCATTCGGATCCGCCCGTACGGGCCGGGCACTCTGGCACGGTACCCGCAGGGCATTGCCCTCCAGTATCACTTGTGTTTCAGGGATGTTACGACGACCTGGGTACGCTGGGGAAGTGACGCAGAGCACCCAGGACTACCCCGGCGAACGCCTCGGACTGCCCCGCGAGGGCACCGGATCCATCGGCCGTCTGGGCCGCCGCGTCGGCGCTCTCTGCCTCGATTACGGCGCCGCGTATCTCATCTCGGGCTTCTTCGGATGGGATCCGCTCGCGATCCTCGCGATCTTCGCCGCCATCCAGATCGTGTTCCTGCCGACGCTCCAGGGAAGCCCCGGTCACCGCATCTTCGGCCTGCGCCTGGTGCGCCTCGACGGCGCGTGGGTGGGCCTGTGGCGGCCCGTCGTCCGCACCGCGCTCCTGATCCTCGCGATCCCGGCGGTCATCTGGGACGCCGACCAGCGGGGCCTCCACGACAAGGCCGCGGGCACGGTGCTCATCCGCTCGTGACACGGAAGGACCCGGCCCGACGTGCGGGCCGGACCGGGTTCACGTGCGCGCGGCTCAGCGCGGACGCGGCGCGCGCACCTTCGTGGGGTCGATGCCCTTCGGGATCGGCAGCGACGTCAGCGACTGCGAGACCGATTCGATGCGCTTGATGACCGCGGCCATCGTGGCCCGGTCGATCTTGGTGGGCAGCGACTTGATGGTCGGCGCGAGCTTCGAGATCGGCGTCTCTCCCTCGCCGTGACCGACGTAGAGCACCGTCACGGGAACCCCCGACGCGACGCGCTGGACCTTCGAGCGCTCGTCGTTGACGAGGCGCGTGAGCCGGCCGCGGGCGCCTTCGCCCACGATCACGACGCCGCCGCGCCCGACGGCGCGGTAGACCGCTTCCTGCGTCTTGGGGTTGATGCCGACCGGCATCTCACTGGCCTGCCACTTGCGGCCGAGCGACGTCGACATGACGTGGCCGGTGGCCCCCGGCATCCCGTCGATCTTCTTGTACATCGCCTGGGTCGAAAGCCGGGTCATCGTCATCATCGACGCGAGGACGCCGAGCATGAGGCCGGTCACGCCCCACAGGATGACGCTCCAGACGGCGACGGGCGGGATGAGGAACCCGATGCCCACACCCACGGCGATGCCGAGGAGGAGGATGCCGACCAGAAGGAACGGCAGCCAGCGGAACTCCTTCTGGGTGAAGGTGTAGAGGGTGCGGATCTGGGAGAAGAATCCCGGGCCCTTCTCGGGGGCGGAACTGCGCGCGGCCATAGCTTCCAGCCTACCTTTTCGCGGGCTCCTGCTCGGCTCCTCCACAGTCGGGCACCGGAGCCGTTCTTCCACAGACGACCCCCGGTCGAGGCCATCGCCTCGCGCACCGTCGCACACTGGCGTCATGACGACCGCCGACGGCTCGCTCGGGAGCCCCTACCGCGCGATCCGCGCGGTGCGGGCGCGAGAGGACGGCCCGTGGCCGGGCACCCTCGTCCGCACCGCCGCCGGCGACGCCTGCGTGCTGGTCGACGCCGACGTCCTCGGCCCGCACTGGAGGGGATGGGATGCCGCACCCGGCGGTCACGTGCTGGCTCCGGACGACATCGTGCGACGCGTCGACGGCCACGACGCGCTGCTGCCGGTGTGCTCCGAGCGCCTCGAGGACTTCGTCCGGCGGAGGTCCGCACGCATGCCCCTCAGCCTGGGCGAGGCCGTCACGCTGGGCGTGAGCGTGCTGCGCGGCTGCACCGAGGTCGCGAGCACCCCCGATGCCGAGGGCGAGTGGTGGCTCGACGATGCCGGCAGGCCGGTGCTGGCGACGGATGCCTCGGCTCGGCGCGTGTTCGAGGCATCCGCCGCCGTCCTCGAGCAGGTGAGCGTCGACCCGTCCGCGCAGCGCACCTGGCAGACCGCGCTGCGAGCCGTCACCGCGGAGCGCATCTCGGTCCATGAGCTCGAGGCGGCAGAGGAGGCGCTGTTCGCCCTCGCCGAGGCGGAGCCGCTCAGCACCGTCAGCCTCAGCCCCCGCAGTGCGAGCGATGGGGTCGCACGTGCGCACGCCGAGACGCGCCGGGCGGCGGACGTGCCGCATGACCCCGCGCCGCGGTCGATGTGGCAGACGCTCGTGGCCGGCGTGGACGACGAGCTCTCCGACACCCTGTCACGCGCCACGACAGCGGTGTGGCGCCGGCTGCGACGCACGGGCGACGCACCGAGAGCCGGCACGCGACGCGCGCCGTGGCTGGTCGGAGGGGCCGTGGCGGTCGCGGTGCTGGCCGGCGGCGCACTCTGGCCGACCGCGAGCGGGGTCGCGACCGATGCGCGACCGGGGGCTTCGCCCACAGCGACGCCCGGGTCCGCGCCAGACGTCCCGGCGGATGCCGACCCGTCCGCGACACCCGGCAGCGACTCTCCACCCGGCGCGCCGGCCGACCTCGCCCTCGTCACCGGCGAACTGCTGGACGCACGGATCGCGTGCGCCGGCGACGCCTCCTGCCTCTCTACCGTGACGGTCGACGGGGCACCGTTGTCCGGCGGCGCCATCGGCCGCCGCGCGGCCGAGCGGACGGTCACGCTCCTCGACGACTTCGGCGACATCGCGGTGCTGCGGGTCGATGCGAACGACGGATCCGCCCCGTCACAGATGGTCGTGATCCTGCGCAGAGACGAGAAATGGCTGCTGCGCGACGTCTCCGACGTCGCGCAGCAGCCCTAGAAGCGGGAACCGCTCCGGATCAGATGCCGAGCTGGCCCTCGAACGCGGCAGTCTCCAGGCGCGTCTTCACGGCGCCGAGGAAACGAGCGGCGTCCGCACCGTCGACCACGCGGTGGTCGTACGACAGCGCCAGGTAGACGTACGAGCGCACCGAGATCGCGTCCTTGCCGTCGACCGTCACGACACCGGGGCGCTTGACGACCACGCCGGTGCCGAGGATCGCGGTCTGGGGCAGGAACACGACGGGGGTGTCGAACAGCGCGCCGCGCGAACCGGTGTTGGTCAGCGTGAACGTGCCGCCCGCGAGCTCGTCGGGCTTCAGCTTGTTGTCGCGGGTACGCGCGGCGAGGTCGGCGATCTCGTGCGCGATCTGAGCGAGGTTCTTGCTCGCCGCGTCACGCAGCACGGGGGTGAGCAGGCCGCGCTCGGTGTCGACGGCGATCGACAGGTTCTCGCTCGCCGGGTAGACGATCTGGTCGCCGTCCACCGTCGAGTTGACGACGGGGTACGCCTGGAGCGCCTCGGCGGCGGCCAGCGCGAAGAACGGCAGGAACGACAGCTTGTCGCCGGTCTTGGCCAGGAAGTCGTTCTTCACCTTGTCGCGGAACGTCGCAAGCTTCGTGACGTCGACCTCGACCACCGTCGTGAGCTGCGCCGTCGACTGCATCGACTCCACCGCACGAGAGGCCAGCACCTTGCGCAGGCGCGACATCGGCTGCGTCGTGCCGCGAAGCGGCGAGACCTCGAGCGGCGC
>Ga0310903_10000135_pt1 | contig 12208 bp, 7 predicted proteins | sample C24D4metaG_FD_203914 | JGI IMG/M metagenome (GOLD analysis project Ga0310903, IMG submission 203914) | Lab incubated soil microbial communities from West Virginia University Organic Research Farm, Morgantown, WV, United States - C0D3 | ecosystem: Environmental > Terrestrial > Soil > Agricultural...
TGGTTCCTTTACTTTTCCTGGGCATATTTACCTATCAGTTCGCCGCTAATGTGACCCAAGAGAAAACGAAAGAATCAGGTCAAAATATTTTGAGGCAGCTGGAAACAAACCTAGAGTTTATCACACAGGATGTGGAAAGCATGTCGATCTCTCTCATCGGGCAGAAAACAATACAGGATTACTTAATGAGCACTGAAACGAATATTGAGGCGCAATCTGAGGCCATTGCTTTTCTTAACGCTATGGCGGCCTCCAAGCCATACATTTCCGATATTACAATTTTCCCGCAAAACACTGCCATTCATTATATTTCCAGTACCACTATCGTGAAGTCGGGAATTCCAGATATTACAAAGACGGATCCCGAATTCTTTGAAAAGCACGCGAAATGGTGGTCTCCTGTTCATAATCTGGAAACGACTTCGGATACAAGACCTGTCATTACGCTTGTCCGCCCTGTTCGGTCGATCGGAAAATTCCACCGAATCGGCATGCTGACGATTGGCATCCGTCAGGAATACATCGAATCCATGCTGAAAAAGTCCAATCTTTCAGAAGGCGGTTCTGTACTGCTGCTTGATGGAGAAGATCGGATTTTGGCCGGCTCCAACCGGAGTACATTGATGAACCGTATCGACTCATTGTATCCCGGTATTGACGATTTGAACGGAGACAACGGATCCACAACATATGGAGAGGGGGATGGGAAGCAATCGGTACTTTATGAAACGGTTCCCCTAACAAAATGGAAGCTTGTCGGCTTCATCCCGTTTCGTGTTTATAAAATGCAGAATCAGTACGTGCTGCAGCTAACGGCTCTTGCGGCCGGGATCGCTTTCGTGCTGGTGGTTGTATTAGTCCTTAGCGTGCTGCACTGGGTGACGCGGCCTTTAAAGACGCTTACGCGGTTTTTGAAGGAAGCCGACCCCGAACGCCCGATCCCTACTTATTACCATTCCGCTATTGATGAAGTTGGACAATTAACCCGCAGCTATAACAAATTAACGGACCGGATCGAGCATCTGACGGAACAGGTGAAGAAGAAAGAAGCGCTGAAAAAAGAAATGGATATGCAGGCTCTTCAATTTCAAATCAATCCTCACTTTCTATATAATACTTTGTCCTCTATACATTGGATGGCACTGATGAATAAAGAGATGAAAATTGCGGAAATGGTCGGGGCGTTAAGCGATTTCCTCCGGTTTAGCCTGAATAAAGGGTTGGAATTTTGCAGCGTGGAACAAGAGGTTGCCCACGCTAAACATTACGGGACGATTCAGGCCATACGTTATCCCGACAAGTTCAACATCCGGTTCTTTATCGATGTTGACATTGAAAACCGGATCATGCTCAAGCTGCTGCTGCAGCCATTAATTGAAAATGCCCTTATTCACGGTATTTTAAAAATGAACGCTCCCGGAACTATTTATGTGCATGGTCATGCCGAAGAGAAAAGACTGGTTTTCGTAGTGGAGGACAACGGAGTTGGAATTGTTGCGATGAAGCTAAGAGAACTTCGGGAAGGTCTGAATGTACCGGCCAATCAGATGTATTCCGTTTCCCAATCCGGCGGATACGGGCTCAGAAATGTGCATCAGCGCTTATTGCTCCATTACGGAGCCGATTCCGGATTAAAGATCGAAAGCACGGAGGGACAAGGGACAAAAATCTCCTTCTTCATCCCTAATTTGGAGGATATGCCTTTATGAAGTTAATGATTGTCGATGATGAGGTTATAATTCGAACCGGTTTAACAACCGTTATTAATTGGGAAGAACTCGGCTTTAAGCTGCTTCCTTCTGCCGAATCGGCCGAGCAAGCTTTAGAGATTATACGGGTAGATCCGCCGCATATTTTGCTCACCGACATCCGGATGGGCGGAATGGACGGGCTGGAGCTTTCTTATATCGTCAAGAAGCTGTATCCGGACATGGAAATTGTAATTTTATCCGGTTATGACGATTTTGAATATGTGCAGAAAGCGCTGCGCGGCGGTATCGGCGATTACTTGCTGAAATCCAGCCGACCGGAAGAAATTATTAAAGCCGTGATGAAGGCAAAGTACCGCATTGAGCATAAACGTGAATCAGTGAAGGAGGAGACCAAACGAAACTCCGCTTTTCGGGACCAAGTTTTGGATACTCTGTTGAATGGAGAGAAAACGGAAGAAGAGTACCATTCGCTTGTTAACGTTCTGCCTGCATTGTTTGATCAACATGAAGGTAGAGAAGTTTATCAAGTCGTTATCCTTTCTCCATCCGGATGGGGAGATTCACCCTTTTACGAGGGACTGCTGTTGTTTGCTGTTCATAATATGCTGAGCGAGCAGCTGCCATGCGAAACTTTGCAGCGCAAAGATCATTTGGTCGCGGTGATTCGAAGCAGCGGAAGCTTAGGGGATCAATCTAAAATAAAGTCGTCTTTCTCTGCCTTAGAGAAGCTTTTGAAATGCAGATTATTTGCGGCAGTCGGGGGAACGGTAATAACGTTGAATGAATTAAACCGTTCCTATGAAGAAGCGCTTGCCGCCAATAGCTATAAAGGCCTTCCGGGTATTGACGCTTATGTCGCATTCGATGATATAAAGGATCGTCAAGGTATCCGGATCGTTTGCTCCAATGAGGAAGAGTCCGAACTGGCGGGACTGCTTCGTAATGGGGATCCGATCGCACTGCGGCATTGGGTCAGCCGTACGATAAACCGCCAGCTCCATGAACCGCAAGTTACCCCGCAGTCTTTGCAAGCTTATTTCAACTGCATCGTGCTCTCCGGCTTCCGTTGGTTGGAGCGTGCGCTTGATTCTGTCGGACTTGAACCGGCGAATGTGGGACGTGACCCGGTCGTATTCGATTTGGCAAATGATTTGGAAGAGCAGTTGTTCAAGCAAATCCAGTGTCTGCTGGCGTATTACAAGGATGCCGTTTCTACAGATAAAACATCCTATGTGCGGAAAGCAACCGCGTATATCAAGGAGAATTTGAATACCGAGCTATCGCTTCAACAGGTTTCCAAGTATGTGCATCTTCACCCGAATCATTTCAGCGAGATGTTCAGACGTGAAACGGGTACGACTTATATTGAATTCGTGAAGCGGGAGCGCATCAAACGAGCCGCCGAAATTATCAATGAAACGGACGCGAAAGTAGCCGAGGTTGCTGAGCAGGTAGGTTATGGCGATGTCAAATATTTCACAAAATTATTCAAGCAATACACAGGTATGACACCTTCTGAGTATAGGCGGAAGACCTGATCTTTATCCCCTGTGCGCCTGAAGTCCGTCACCTATAAAACTAGATACATGGTCCCTTATACTGATATCAGATTAGAAAAGGGAGGACATTTCATCATGATAAAAAAATTTTCATTCGTTTTATCGCTTTGCCTGATGATCTTGATGCTGGCAGCTTGCGGAAGCTCACCGGCAAAGAATGGGCAAGCTGCAAACGGCACATCCGCATCGGGTGAAAAGGTAAAGATCAGCATCTGGCATAATTTCTCGGGACAAGATCTTCGTGCCCAGACGATGAGAGGCATCATCGAGCAGTTCAAGAAAGACCATCCGGACATCGAGGTGGATGAGCAAGCGATTCCGAATGACGGATATCGTCCGCGCTTGAAAACCGTAGCGGCAGCGGGCGAAATGCCGGATCTGTTCATTATGTGGCCGGGCAGCATGACAGAAGAATTTCTGAGCGGCGATGTCATTCAACCGATTAACGAGCTGCTCGACAGCAAGCCGGATTGGAAAAACGGCTTCTTGCCTAATTCTTTCAGCGGGTTTACCTTTGACGGCAATACGTATGCCGCTCCTACCGCTCTTTCTCCTACTTCTTTCTTGTACTACAACAAAGGCATTTTGGATCAATACGGAATTGCTGTTCCAAAAACCTGGAATCAATTGATCGCTGCGATTCAGACGTTAAAGCAAAATAAAATCACGCCGATTGCACTTGGCAACAAAGCTGCATGGCCTGCGCAATCGAGCATTTTGAGCTCGCTGGCGGACCGGATTACGGGAACGGACTGGTTCTTGAATGCCGCCGCCCAAAAAGGCGCCAAGTTCACCGATCCGCAATTCGTTGACGCTTTGAATCATCTGAAGCAACTTTCCGATCTGGGAGCTTTCCAGGATGGCTCCAACAGCATCGATACGACGCAAGCCGAGCAGCTATTCGCTAAAGGACAAGCGGCCATGATGATAGACGGCGGTTGGGCGTTATCTCAAATTTCTTCAAACGCCACAAAAGAAGTGATGGATCAACTGGAAGTTACGGTACTGCCTTCGATTCAAGGCGGAAAAGGCGATCCGAATGCGATGGCAGGCGTAGTCGGTACAGGCTTTGGTCTAAGCAAAAGCGTCACGGGCGAGAAAAAGAAAGCCGCTTACGACTTGATTTACGCGCTAACCGGGCCGGAAGCCCAGAAGAAAGTGATCGACAGCAGCCAGCTTGTCAGTTATAAAGTGGAACCGGATCCAAGTAAGGTTTCGCCGATCTTCATCAAAGCGCAAAAATTAATCGGTTCCATTGCGTTTACTCCGGTTTATGACACTGTACTGACATCCGCGGGCACTGACGCTGTGAATAATGGTTTGCAGGAACTGCTGATTGGCGGTAAAGCAGACGACATCGCTATTAAGATTCAAGAGGCTCAAGAGAAAGCGTTGAAAGATTAAACGAAGGTTTACGGGCAATTTCAACGTCGAAATTGCCCTCCTAACTAATTTTATTTGGAAGGAGTGAGGAAATGCCTTCACATACGCGTGCCCGGGGGTTTCTAGCATTCTGTCTCATTCCCTCATTGCTGTTATTTGCTTTGTTTGTCCTTGTTCCTATTGTTTGGTCAATCTATTACGGCTTTTTTAGCTGGAAAGGGATTGGAGATGCGAAGTTTATCGGGCTGGATAATTACAAAGAAGTGCTGCATGACCCTGTCTTTTGGGGAGCGCTTAAAAATAATGCCATCGTGATCTGTGCGTCCCTGTTTGGACAAGTGCCGATCGCTCTATTCCTGGCCCTGCTGCTGAGTAAATCGAATATGTTCCAACGTTTCGTACGCTCTGCCGTATTTATGCCGATGGTTTTGTCCTCAGTCGTTGTCGGATTAATCTGGGGCTACATCTATCAACCGCAAATCGGTATTTTCAATTTGGTGTTGGATTATCTCGGACTTGGTTCCTTCAAAAAAGAGTGGCTGGCCGATCCTAAGTTTGCCATTTACTCGATTTCTCTGCCTATTGTTTGGAACTATATCGGTCCTTATCTGGTTATGTTTATAGGAGCATTGAAGAACATTCCGGGAGAGATTGATGACGCGGTGAAGATCGACGGGCCGGGACCGTTCCGCAAGTTGTTCGCCGTAAAGCTTCCTTTAATTTGGGATATTATCAAGGTAGCAGTCGTTCTTTGCATTTCCGGAAGTTTAAAATCGTTCGACCTTGTTTATGTGATGACAGGCGGCGGACCGGCTCATTCAACCGAACTTCTCGCCACATATATGTACAACAATACCTTTGCCATATATCGTTACGGCTACGGCAGCGCGATCAGCGCTACCATTCTGATCATCAGTCTTGTACTCGTTGCAGGCAGCCAGTTTCTGATGAAGGGGAAATCCAGATAGGAGGAACGACAACATGGTGCCGAAGCAAACCGCAGCGATCCAGTCGAACTGGATGAACGGCCAAGCTTCAATCGGCTTCCGCCGATTGAAGAGCTCCTTGAAAAACGCTCTGCTTTTTATATATGCTATTTTCACTTTATATCCGCTTATCTGGCTTTTTATTAATGCGTTCAAAACGAACGATGAAATTTACAGCGAACCGTTTGCCTTGCCGAATCAATGGCATTGGGAGAATTTCACCCGGGCATGGGAGGTTTCCGGCATGGGAACCGCGATGGTCAATTCGATCATCGTAACGGTTTTGGCGCTGGCATTAACATTGCTTCTTGGTGCATTAAGCGCCAATGCCATTGCCAGGTTCAATTTCAAGCTAAAGGTGCCGATCGTAGGTTTATTTCTGATTGGCATGTTAATTCCGATTCACAGCACGCTCGTTCCGCTTTTCATTCTTATGAAGAAGGTTCACCTGCTCGATACGTACAGCGCGCTTATATTGCCCTATGCAGCCTTTGAGCTGCCGCTTGCTATATTCGTGATATCCGCTTTTATGTCATCTCTGCCTAAAGAAATCGAAGAGGCGGCTTTTATTGATGGAACCGGTTACTGGGGCATTTTTTGGAGAATGATGCTGCCGCTTTCCGCCCCGGCCATCGCTACAGTTTCCATTTTAGGTTTTCTGCGTTTTTGGAACGATTTCGCTTTTCCGCTTGTGTTTATAAATAAGACTTCGCTCAAAACACTGCCGCTTAGTTTATCGGTCTTTTCCAACGGCTATTCTACCGACTACAGCTTGACAATGTCCGCAATGGCGCTCGCAGTGCTGCCTACGATCATGATCTATTTGTTCTTTCAAGAACAAATCATGAAAGGGATGGTTGCAGGAGCCGTAAAAGGATAATTATTAAACCGGAGGGCTTTATGGGTACTATCATACAATTTCCTGAAAACTTTATTTGGGGTGTTTCTACATCCGCTTATCAAATAGAAGGCGCACTGAGTAAAGACGGCCGAGGCCCCAGCATATGGGACGCGTTAGCGGCAGTTCCGGGACGCATTTATAACGGCGATGACGCAAGCGTCGCTTGCGACAGTTATCACCGCTATGAAGAAGATATATCGTTGATGAAAGAGCTCGGCGTGAAGGCCTACCGTTTCTCCGTTTCTTGGCCGCGTATTTATCCGCAGGGCAGCGGCGGGGTGAACCAACAGGGTCTGGATCATTATAAACGGCTTGTTGCCAAACTGCTTGAAAACGGCATCGAACCGTTCTGTACGCTTTATCATTGGGAGCTGCCGCAGGCGCTGCAGGAGAAAGGCGGCTGGGAAAACCGCGAGACGATCCAGGCATTCGTCCAGTTTGCGGAAACGATGTTCCGTGAATTCGACGGTTTGATCAAGCACTGGATGACCTTTAACGAGCCGTGGTGTATCGCGATTAACGGCCATCTTTTAGGCAGACACGCGCCAGGCATTCAAAGCTGGCAGTCTGCTATCCAAGTGGCACACCATGTGATGGTAGCGCACGGCCGATCGGTCCGCCGTTTCCGCGAGCTGGGTACGCAGGGACTAATTGGGTATGCGCCGGATATGTACTGGTATGAGCCATTTTCCCGCAGGCAAGAGGATGTGGATGCTGCTTACCGTGCATTTACGATCTATAACTGGTTTGTTGAGCCCGTATTTACAGGAAAATATCCTGAAGAAATGGCGGCATGGTTCAAAACAAAAGGAGCGGAACCGATTATCGAGCCCGGAGATATGGAGATAATGAAGGAAAAGATCGACTTTCTCGGCTTAAACTTTTATGGCGGCAACATCGTCCGGCATAAACCAGGCAACAATTATCTGGATCTCGAGCATGTGGACCTCGGTTACGATAAGTCTGACAAAGGTTGGTTTATATTCCGGAAGGGCTTTACCTGATGTTGAACTGGTTAACGGACCGGTTCGGTCAAATTCCGATTTACATTACAGAGAACGGTGCTTGTTACAATGACGAGGTCGTGAACGGGAAAGTGAATGACAGCTCCCGTATCCGGTTTCTTCAAAACCATGCAGCCGAATTGGGGAGGGCCATCGAGTCGGGAGTCAACCTGAAGGGATACCTCACATGGTCGTTGCTCGATAACTTTGAATGGGCATTCGGATACTCTTGCCGTTTCGGTCTCGTACATGTGGATTACCGCACGCTTAAACGCACACCGAAAGAAAGCTTCTATTGGTATCAAAAATTGATCCGCAAAAACTGGCTTGAGCTGGAGAGTCGTTAATGTGTACAGTAACTATTCTCAATTGCTACCCTAACTGGCCTTGTGATCCTGCTATTTATGGGGCAAATAAAAGGCATACTTATGAGTACGTAGCATGTGCTACATACTCGTATTATCGGACGGCTTGCGGTTGTTAGAAAAGAGAAGAAGAGTGGGAGTTCCCACTCTTCTTTTAAGTAGTACTAGTATCGCTTGAGAAGTTTGACCAATCTGATTTTTTTGATAAAATGGAAAGAGTATCCATCGGTTTGGAAGCTCGGGCACTCAGCTTGTTTTACATAACATTGTCGATTATACAAAGTGCTATAACGATATCGGGATTCATTATAATTTTCATTTATATTCATTGGTTACTAGCTGTTTCTTTGATAAGATTAGTTTTTCCGTCTATATTTGTAAACTTAAAAATAAGCAAACTCCGGTTTGTTCAAATACAATACCAAACTCCGACTGAGAGAAAACAGTATTACCTATTATCTTTACTAAAAGGGAGGCTAGCGGTAAAAGTACACTTATTAAATGTTTGCTTGGGCTTTATCCCCTTGCGGAAGAAGTTCTTCGTACTTTTTTAGAAATCTCACAGGAAAAAACAAGCTTGATAGTTACACACAGGCTAGGTATTTTTAAATTAGGAGTTGTTTTGATTGTCTAGTATTAAATGCAAAATCATCTGTGTGTTCATATTTTGTATCATTATGTCAGGATGTAGTATTTCTGGAGAGGACAATAAAGGGAAATTAGACCAAAATCAAACTTATACTTTAAAGGTTATGTATTGGAATCAGCAGTATTTTATCCAGAAATACGGTAATCTATTTCAAGCAAAATACCCAAATGTAGAGCTGCAAGTTATTCCGACGGATCGTTTAAGGCAAGTAGGGAAAAATCCCAATGACGAATTGATTAAGTTAATAGATGAGGAAAAACCAGATATTCTGCTTCTAAATCAAGAACAGTACAAGATGTTATCAGATCAAGGAAGACTTTATGATTTGGGATCCGTCTTTGTACAAGATGATTACGAAGTTTCTACAATTAACCAGAAGGTCATTGATGTATTGAAGGATAACAGTCAATCCGCTCTATTTGGTCTTGCTCCTACATACATGAACCAGGTTATTTACTATAACCGGGATTTATTTGACCAATATGGAATTGAGTATCCTTCGGATCAAATGACCTGGGAAGAAATTTTGCAATTAGCGCAACGTTTTCCTAGTGACGCTTTACCAGATGGAGAACGTATATACGGGTTCTCAAGGCAGTTTGAACATGATCCATACAGTCTCATCGAACAAATGGCTGCAGTTAAAGGACTGGTTCCTGCGCAAAATGGCGAGCTTTTCATTGGTTCTGAGAGCTGGCGGGCTGTATTTGAGACTGTTGTGAATGCACTTAAATCCAACGCTATATATTACCCAGCCAATGACCAGGGACAAACCATGTATGAAAGCAACGAAGAGTACTTAAAAAGCAACTTATTTATTACCGGAAAATCAGCTATGACCTTATCTGATTATTCTTTAACAGGCAACATCAAAGAGGCATCTACCGTGTTAAAAGAAATAGAACCTGTAAATTGGGATATCGTAACATCTCCGGTTGATGAGCTGGCACGAGATGTGAATTACGGTTTTTCAGTTCGTGAAATATTTTCAATTGATCGCGATTCTTCCAACACACTTCCTGCTATTGAATTCATAAAATTTATCGGAAGCGATGAGATGGCTAAAGTGTTGTCCAAATCAATTGGTGATCTGCCATCGCGCTCGGATTATTCGATAGAGTATGATGGCAGAAAACTTGATGCTTTTTACAAACTTAATTCACGGACCAATAATGAGACTGCTTTGGAGCAAAGCCAAATTGTATTTAATTCCACATTCCGAGCTATCGTAAATGAAGAATTAAGGAAGGTTATCATTGATGATGTTCCATTAGAATCGGCTTTGACGGTAATTCAAGAAAGAGGACAGGCAGCGCTTTTAAGTACTGGCTTAAATCAGAAGGAACAATAACCGTCAAGTGGACTAGTTTGAGCCTAACTAGTCGATAAAATCCAAAGCGCGTAGAAACTTGTTAATTGCGGCATGACCAGCCCAATCGATGTAGCGCTTTGTTTTTCTAGGTGTCACACTTCATATTACAATTCGTCTTGTAGAAAATTCTCATTGAACGAAGCCGTTAGAAACGCGTTTAACAGGACATGCTGAAGAGCGACTGTCAAAAGAACGATCATGACGACCGTACCGGTTAGTCTATAGGGAATTCCATCTTCATATTCTAGAAAAGCAGAGTATGGGGGGATGGTCATGAGAATTCGAATCGCCGGCGTACATGATACGCTCAGCATCATTGCCGATGAACATCATATTCCCGTTGTTGATCTCCTTGCCTTTAATCCGCATATTCAAAGCTCGGATCAACCTATCGCGGGCCATACCGTCTATTTGCATGCGCCCGCCGCTCGAACCGTACCGGAAACGGAGCAAGGCAGCCTCCCTGCTTGTCCTGCGGACATGGTGGAGCCGCTCTATCATTGGCTTCCGCTGACGCCGCTTGCGGAAATGGAAATTACTGAATACGACGTCCTGATTGTCGGAACAGGCGCCGGCGGAGGCACCGCCCTATGGCGGCTGTGCGAGCATTGGAAAGCTCAAAATAAACGCATCGGCATCATAGACCGCGGAGACCTGCTGCTGCCTACGCATGCTCGTAACCTGCCGATGATGAATACGGACCGGCTTACGAGATATTTTATGACTATGTCGCGGCCGCTTCCGGGCTCTGAGCCGGAATTTCCGGGAGCGAGACAGGTTTTTGCTGCGGGCGGGAGAACTTTATTTTGGTATACGTTTGCGGTCCGGATGAACCTAGCTGCACTGGCGGAGTGGCCTATCCCTATTGATGAGATGGAAAGCTACTACAACATGGCAGAGCAGCTTATGAATGTGACCAGAACCTTCACGGTGGATGCCACCTTTACGGAAGTTTTGCTGGACCGGCTCTGGCAGAACGGTTATTCAAACGCGGCCCATATTCCGCTGGCAGCCGATTTGGTTCCGAGTGCTTATGGGCGAATTCATGCCGACGTGTTCACTAGCTCCATTTCTCTCCTATCCATAGCACTTAATCTAAAGGCTTTCGATTTGGCGGTGAACGCCCGTGCCGTGGAAATCATCCACGACCAAGGGCAAGTGACAGGGGTAAAGGTGATGTCCCCGGACAAAACCGCATATACGCTCAAAGCGAAAACCGTTATTTTGTCGGCGAGCACCTTCGAGACGCCGCGCCTGCTGCTTCATTCGGGAATCGGCAATCAGGCGGTAGGCCATTATTTGATGAATCATACTTTGATACAGGCGACGGGGAGCATCAACCGTCTCCAGTTTCCTTTTCCGCTTGGAACGCTTGGCATTATGGTGCCATCTACCGAGCAAAGGCCCTATCTGCTGCTGATGGCCGGCCCGGGTAGCTTTTATTGGCATCAAACGACCGAAGTGAGACCGCTTGCGATAGAAGAATCGGTTTTATTTTTCGGCTACGGCAAAGTCAGTCCGCGGTACGAGAACAAGGTTGCTTTGAATCCTTACCGGAGGGATGAATACGGTGTACCGGAAATCGAAGTGCAGTTTTCCTTGAGCGAGGAAGAGCAGGACATTGTGCGCCAGCTGGTGGAAGGCATACGGGATGTTGCGGAGGTGGCGGGCATTCGGCTGGAATCGCGCAGCGGCAGGCCGCCGATTTGTCAGTCGCCTCTCGGAGAAGTGAATCATGATTCGGGAACATGCCGGATCGGGAATGATCCTGCTACTTCTGCTGCCGATCCATACGGCCAAATTCGGGGCGTTTCCGGTCTGTTCGTGGCAGATAACAGCGTTTTGCCCTACATTGGAGCCGAAAATGTGACCTTAACGACCGTGGCGCTGGCGATCCGCACGGCGGATTATATCGCCAGCATGCAGAGCTGACCAGATCCGGGAAGAAAGAGGGAGTTATAATGCCGACAGGGCAGAGAAAGCCAATTATTAAACCCGGAACCTTCTCATTTATTGCTGCTGCTGATCGCATGCGATCTACCTACGACTGCTACAATGAACAAATCCTTTCTCATTCGATACCAGTCGATTTTGATTTTATCGGCGAATCGATCACGCAAAATTGGGACTTACAGGTCTATTTCCGTTCACCGGGCCAGTTTATTATCAATCGCGGGATTGGTGGGGACATTACAGACACCATGTTACGACGGTTTCCGGCAGACGTCATTCAGTTAAAGCCCAAATATGTTCATATCTTAGGGGGGACAAACAAAA
>Ga0310903_10000136_pt1 | contig 12162 bp, 10 predicted proteins | sample C24D4metaG_FD_203914 | JGI IMG/M metagenome (GOLD analysis project Ga0310903, IMG submission 203914) | Lab incubated soil microbial communities from West Virginia University Organic Research Farm, Morgantown, WV, United States - C0D3 | ecosystem: Environmental > Terrestrial > Soil >...
CTCGAACGCCGTCTTCGATTTCCACGAGGCGAAGGCGGCGACGGACTTGCCGATCGCGAGCTTCGCATCCTCGACGGTCGCGTCGGGAGCGCGATCCAGCACGGCGCTCGTTGCAGGGTTGATGATGTCGAAGGACTTCATGATGGCCTCGCTGATTCCCGCATCGTACAACGTTCACGTTGGACGACGAATGTACCGAGCGACACATTCCCGTGGTAGATTCGCCTCCCCTGGCAGTGCGCCCTGTCCGGCCCCCCGTACTTAATCGTCAACTTGGAGACTCTAATGAAAACTACGCGTCGTCATTTACTACAAGCGGCCGCTGCCGGAGGTGTAACAGTAGCCGGACTCGGCACTGTTCTGGGCGCCAGACAAAACCCCGGACAAGGCAGCGAACACGCGCACGACAACCGGCCGCTGACCGACAAGCGCGCGCACACGGTAGTGTCGTTCGGACAGTGGGATGTGGACCCCGCCCGTCCGCTCGATCGCTGGCCGATCAACGAGGAGGTCGAAACCCGCACTCGCAACCTTCATCTGATGCTCCCCTACGAAGCCGAAGTCGATGCGGGCGGAGCGGTGAGCTTCATCATTTCCGGCCTCCATCAAATCCTGATTTACGGCCCGGGCCGCGAACTAGCTGATGTTAAGGCAGCCGCGGCCGGCCTGAATCTCCCGGGCTTACCAACGGTGCCGCCGCTGCCACAGCTGGTGAATTACACAACCGACCTCGTGTACCGTGGGCTCGACCCTCGGGTCCTGGAATACCTTCCGTTGGGGCCCCTGCCGGCCCCGCCACCGTCGCCGGTGCTACCCGGGTCTGTCAATCGGGTGGTCGACCGTGTCGAATCGGTGAACTTCAAGGAGCCGGGACGCTATCTCGTGGTCTGCGGCGTGCGGCCGCATTTCGACACGGACATGCACGGCTACGTGAACGTGAAGGCCTGATCGATTAGGAATCGAGCACGTCGCGCATCAGTTGCCACAGTTGCGCGACGTGCTCACGCTCGGTGAGCTCGGCGCCGATCGACACCCGCACCATCCATCGTCCGTCGAGCACTGCAGGCGTGACGTAAGCCTCTCCAGATTGGTTGAGGCGCGCGGCCCACGCGAGCGTGTGCTTGTCGAGCGCCTCGCCATCCAGCCCCGGCGGTTCATGACGAACGCACAACGTCTGTAGCGGCACCGGCGCGAGCACTTTCCAGTCCGGCGTATTCGCGACCTCGCGGACGAGCCATTTCGCGTTGTCGATATCGCGCCGGAGGCGGGCCTGCAGTCCCTCAACGCCCTGCTCGCGGATCAGGAACCACAACTTCAAGGCGCGAAAGCGGCGCCCGAGCGGCAAGCCCCAATCGCGATAGTTCTTGACGCGCCCGTCGGCGGCGCTCTGCAGGTAGCTCGGATTCGTCGACATCACACGCACGAGATGCTGGGGATCGCGGACGAAATAGATGGTGCAGTCGAACACCGCGCCGAGCCATTTGTGCGCATTCACGATCACGGAGTCGGCGCGCTCGACGCCCTGCCACATCCAGCGGCACTCGGGCAGGATCATCGCCGAGCCGGCCATCGCCGCATCGACGTGCAGCCACATGTTGTTGGCGCGCGCGACGCTCGCGAGCTTGTCGATCGGATCGAGTGCGGTTGACGTTGTCGTTCCGGTGGTCGCGACGACGGCACAGGGATGACGGCCGTTCAGGATATCGTCCTTCACCATGTTCTCGAGCGATTCGGGACGAATCGCGTGCGAGCCTTCATGCGGCACGATGCGCACGTTCGACTTGCCGAATCCCGCGAGCAAGGCGGCCTTCTCGACGGAGCTGTGACCGTGCGCCGAGGTGTAGACGACGAGCGGTTTCGTTTCATTCTGCAGGCCGCCGCGCGCGAGGCTGTAATCGGATGCGCGCTCGCGCGCGCACAACAGCGCGACCAGCGTGCTGGTCGATGCGGTGTCGTTGATCACGCCGCTCCAGGCGTCGGATAACCCGAGCATCTGGCGCATCCAGTCCGTCACGACCTCTTCGACCTCGGTGAGCGCGGGGCTCGATTGCCACGCGAGTCCGATGACGCCGAGGCCGGTGCTGACGTAGTCCCCGAGCACGCTCGACAGCAAGGCGTTCGACGGGAAGTAGCCGAAGAACCGCGGGTGCTGCCACGTCGTGATGCCCGGAATGACAATGCGATCGAGATCGTGGAGGATGGCGTCGAAGGATTCAGCCTGCTGTGGTGGCGATGCGGGAAGCATCGCCTTGATCGCTCCCGGCGCGGTCTTCGCCATGACCGGGCGGGACTCGACCCCGGCGCGGTAGTCCGCGATCCAATCAATGACCCGATAACCTGCTTTACGGAATTCCTCTGAGGTCATGTCGTGCAATCTGCAATCACAAATCGTCAAGCTTCTCCATGATGAGCATCATCACGCGGTTGACGACGACATCGAGCGGCATCGACGTCGTGTCGATGTAGATCGCGTCCTCAGCCCGCGCCAGCGGCGCCACCTTGCGCGTGGAATCCGACTTGTCGCGCGCGACCATGTCGATCTGCACGTTGGCGACGCTCGACTGGCTGCCGCTGTGCGCCGGATCGGCGGCGCGGCGCCGCGCCCGCTCTTCCGGCGACGCATCGATATAGAACTTCAGATCGGCCTGCGGAAACACCACCGTGCCGATATCGCGGCCTTCCATCACGACGGCGCCGCCGTTGCCGAGATCGCGCTGCTGGCCGACCAGCACTTCGCGCACGTGCGGCAACCGCGCCACCGAGGCCGCCGCCTTGTCGATCGCCGGCGTGCGAATCTCGCGCGTCACATCGTGGCCGTCGATGGTGATGCGGCCGTCGACTTGCCGGTAGTCGGCGCGGCGCGCCAGCGCCGAGACCTGCGCATCGTCGTCGAGCGGCAGGCCGTCGTGCGCGGCCTTCCACGCGACCGCGCGATACATCGCGCCGGTGTCGATGTGTCTATAGCCAAGACGCTCCGCCACTGTGCGGGCCAGCGTTCCTTTGCCCGCACCGGACGGGCCGTCGATAGCGATCACCAACCTCTTCACGGCTTCTCCACGAGGGTTCTGCACGAGGGTTCTGCACGGTCGTTCTGCACGAGGGTTCTTCACGGTGGTTCGAACCCTCGTGAAGAATCTTCGTAAAGAACGTTCGTGTAGAACGATCGTGAAGAACAAGTGTACCATCCGCGCGTGACCTTGAAGCGCAAGGCGAGCCTGCTGTTCGCGCTCGCGCTCGCAGCAGTTGGCTTAGCCGCGCTCCCGTATCTGGACGCCCTGGGCTTCATCATCCGTGCGGCGGATCTTCCCGGCACGCCGGCGACCGTCGCCGCGTGGCGCGCCAATTCCTTCACGCGCGATCCGGAAATCACAGTGCCGACGCGCGGCGGCGATATTCCCGCGCGCTTCTTCCGTCCGGCCCGTCAGACTCGCCGCACGCTGGTCCTGATCCCCGGCGTGCACCGCGACGGCATCAACGAGTCGCGCCTCGTCGGCCTCGCGGAAGATCTCGCGGCCACGGGATACGGAGTGCTGACGGTGGCGGCGCCCGACTTGCAGCGATTCAAGATCACTCCGGCGGTCACGGACACGATCGAGGATGCGGTGAAGTGGACGAGCGAGCAGCCGCGTTTCCGCACTGACGGCAAGATCGGCATCGTCGGCATCAGTTTTTCGGGCGGCCTCTCGATCGTCGCCGCGGGCCGTGACTCGATCAAGGATCGCGTGGCGTTCGTGATGTCGTTCGGCGGCCACGGCGATCTGTCACGGGCGATGCATTACCTCACCACCGGGGAAGTGCTCGGCGATCTCGAAAAGGCCAAGCGCAGCTCCGCGGTGCTTGGCGCCGATCACGTCGGCGTGCATCCCCCGCACGACTACGGGCTCGCCGTCACGCTTCTCAATCTCGCCGATCGCGTGGTGCCGGCGGATCAGGTCGGCCCGTTGTCAAAAGGCATCGACGGATTCCTGCTCGCGTCCTCGCTCGCGGTCACCGATCCGCCGAAGGCGATCCCCGTGTTCGAAGAGATGAAGAAATACCAGGAGACGCTTCCCGAGCCATCGCGCACCTACATGCAATACGTGAACGATCGCGCGGTCGACAAGCTCGGCCCGATCCTCTCGCCCGTTGCCGATGCGCTGAAGGATCATCCGGCGATGCCTTCCCTCTCGCCCGAGCGCGCGGTTCCGCCAACCGCGCCGATCTTCCTGTTGCACGGTGTCGACGACAGTGTGATCCCGTCGGTGGAGACGGTGCTGCTCGCCGAACACCTCAAGGGAAAAGCGCGGGTCGAAGGACTGCTGAGCGGGTTAATCACTCACGCTGAGGTCAACCGGACGGCAACCTCTACTGAAGTGTGGAGACTTGCGAAGTTCTGGCGCGACATCATGAAATACTGAGGTCGCAAGAATTTCGGAACTCGGATCTCAGATTGCTGATTGTGCAGATCAGACTGCAAAAAATTCTCTCGAGCGCTGGTGTCGCGTCGCGGCGCGCGTCCGAGCAGATGATCGTCGACGGGCGCGTGATGGTGAACGGCGCCACGGTCCTCGAGCTCGGCACCAAGGCCGATCCCGCGAAGGACGTCATCAAAGTCGATGGCCGCCGCATCAAGACCGAGATCACGCATCGCTACATCGTGCTTTACAAGCCGAAAGGCTACGTGACGACGAGGAGCGATCCGGAAGGGCGGCGCACGGTGATGGATCTGATCGGCAAGGGCGATTACATCTACCCCGTCGGCCGCCTCGATTACGACTCCGAAGGCCTGCTGCTAATGATGACCGACGGCGATCTGGCCGCGCGCCTCATGCATCCACGGCATGAAGTGGACAAGGTCTATGAGGTCATCGTGATGGGCACGCCCGATTCGCGCGACATCGAGAAGCTGCGCAAGGGCGTCCACATCGAGGGCGGGCGGACGTCGCCGGCCGAGGTCCACGTCGAGAACACGGTCAAGGGCGCCCGGCCCACAACCCTCCTGACCATCACCATTCAAGAAGGCCGGAACCGGCAGATCCGGAAGATGTGCAGCGCCGTGGGCCTTCCGGTGCGGGATTTGCGCCGGATTCGGATGGGTCCCATCGGTTTGGGCCGCCTCAAACCTGGGCAATGGCGCGATCTCACACCTGAAGAGGTCCGGCGGCTGAAGAGAGATATCTAGAGACGCCCAGCGGCCCGAAAAATCCGCTATGATGTCGCGATCGATTCGGGAAGGATTCGATCTAACCGACGCATTTCCCAGTTTTCAGGAGCTAAAACGCATGAAGCGCATCGCAATTCGGGTCGTGCCCGCACTGGTGCTGCTCGTCGCGGTCTACGCGTGGGTCGCACCACTCGTGTCCGGACAGGCCAGCGGGATGCCGAGCACCAGGAACGGCGAGTGGCCGATGTACACCGCGGACCTCCGCGGCTCGAAGTACTCCCCGCTCGATCAGATCAATGGCACCAACTTCAGCAAGATGGAAGTCGCGTGGCGCTTGAAGACCGACAACTTCGGTCCGCGGCCCGAGACGAAGCTCGAAGGCACGCCCATCATGGTCAAGGGCATGCTGTATGCGACCGCCGGCACGCGCCGCGCCGTCGTGGCCCTGAATCCGACCACGGGCGAGATCAAGTGGACCTACAGTCTCGACGAGGGCGAGCGCGCGACGCGCTGGGCGCCGCGCCAGCTGTCAGGCCGCGGCCTCTCGTACTGGACGGACGGCAAGGGTGACGAACGCGTCATCTATGTCACGACCGGTTATCAGCTGGTCTCGCTCAACGCGAAGACCGGCCAGCCGGTGGCCGGCTTCGGCAGCGGCGGCCGTGTCGACCTCAAGGTCGGCATCATGATCAACGGCAAGCAGGCGGACCTCGAGAAGTCGGAGATCGGCTTGCACTCGACGCCCACCGTCGTCGGCGACGTGATCCTCGTCGGCTCGTCGATGTTCGAAGGCCTCGGCTACGAATACGCGACCAACGTGCAGGGCCAGGCCCGCGCGTTCGACGCGCGCACCGGCAAGCTGCTGTGGGCGTTCCACGGCATCCCGCGCCGCGGCGAGTTCGGCTTCGACACGTGGAAGAACGAGTCGGCCGGCTACACCGGCAACAACGGCGTGTGGACGCAGATCACCGCGGACCCGGAAGCGGGCATCGTCTATCTGCCGGTTGAGACGCCGACCATCGACGAATACGGCGGCAACCGCCCCGGCGACAACCTGTTCGCCGAATCACTCGTCGCGGTGGATCTGAAGACGGGCGTGCGCAAGTGGCACTTCCAGTTCGTGCATCACCCGCTGTGGGATCACGACATGTCGTCGGCGCCGCTCCTGATCGATACGACGATCGACGGCAAGCCGCGCAAGGTCGTGGCCGTCCCATCCAAGCAGGGATGGCTCTACTGCTTCGACCGCATCACCGGCGTGCCGATCTGGCCGATCGAAGAGCGGCCGGTTCCGCAGACGACGATGAAGCACGAACAGACGTCGCCGACGCAGCCCTTCGTGACCAAGCCGGTGCCGTACGCGCGTATCTTCATCAGGCCGGACGACCTCATCGACTTCACGCCGGCGCTGCGCGCGCAGGCGATCGCGAACCTCAAGTTCTTCCGCTGGGAGCAGTCGCCGTATGTGCCGCCAGTGGGTCCCGAGTCGAAGCTCCTGGGCGGGATCAACATTGGCAACACGTCCGGAGGCACCAACTGGCCGGGCGCCGGGTTTGACGTCGAGACCGGCATCTTCTATTCGCAGGCCAACATGACCAACGTGACCGCGGGTCACTACAGCGAAGAAGAGTTCGCGAAGGTGACGCCCGAGAACAAGGGCAACCGCACGCCGCGCTGGGAAGCGGAGCCGGACTACGGCCGGCCGCGTCCAGCGCCGGCGCCAGGCGCCGCGCCGGCTGCGGGCGGCGGGATCAACTTCCCCGGCGGCGAAGGCCGCCGCAAGCTCGGCGAAGGTCTCGAAGGCCTGCCGATCGTCAAGCCGCCCTACGGCGTGCTGTCGGCGATCGATCTGAAGAACCCGGACAAGCTCCTGTTCCAGGTTCCGCACGGCGATACGCCCGACGCGATCAAGAATCATCCGCTGCTGAAGGGCCTGAACATTCCGAAGACCGGCCAGAGCGGCAGCGTCGGCGTGCTCATCACCAAGAACTTCGTGGCCGCCGGCGATCCCGGCATCACGACGGTCAACAACGTCCGCGGCGCGTCGCTGCGCGCCTACGACAAGATGACCGGCGCGCAGATCGGCGAAGTGCGCGTGCCGGCGCAGGTCCTCGGCCATCCGATGACTTACATGGTCGACGGTCGCCAGTACATCGTCGTCGGCGTGAGCGGCGGCAACTACACGGGCGAGTACATCGCCTTCCGGTTGCCGGCCAGCGAGCTGCCGCGCACGAACACCGCACGTCAGTAAGTCTTCGCTGCCTCAGCCATTCGAAGGGGCGGACTCGAAAGGGTCCGTCCCTTTTTTCTTTTGTTCTACACTTCCTTCATGCGCTGCTTAGCTCGGCTGGTGAATGCCGAATAGGGCTCCCTCTGCGCTCGCACAACTCGGTCTGGCAATTGGCGCGGTCGCGGTTGCGATCATCGTCCGCCAGTTGCTCTCGCTGTGGCTTGGCACCACCTTCCCGCTGGCCACCATGTTCACAGCCGTGGCGCTCGTGGTGTGGCGCGCCGGCTGGGCGCCGGCCCTTGGTGTGGCGATCGGCGGATGGGTCGCAGTCGGGTTCATCTTCCGCGGCGGCCTCAACTACTTCGGCGGCCTGACCATCAACGAGATCGTCGGCTTCCTCATGTACATGGTCGCGGTGGTGCCGGTGATCGTGCTCGGCGAAGCGATGCGCCGCGCGCAACAGGCCCTCGAGACGCGGCAGAGCGAGCTGTCGATCACCAACCTCGCGCTCGAGAACAAGGTCGAGGCGCAGTCGCTGCTCGCGGCGATCGTCGCCTCGTCCGCGGACGGCATCATCAGCAAGACGCTCGACGGCGTCATCACTTCCTGGAACAAGGGGGCAGAGCGCCTCTTCGGATGGACGGCCGAAGAGGCCGTTGGCAAATCGATTCAGCTGATCGTGCCCGACGATCTCCGCGAGCAGGAGCGCGACATCCTCGAACGATTGCGCCGCGGCGAGCGCGTCGAGCATCTCGATGTCGAGCGAATACGCAAGGACGGATCGCGGGTGCACGTTTCGGTCACGATCTCGCCGGTGCGCGACCGCCACGGCCACATCATCGGCGCGTCGAAGACGGCGCGCGATATCACGGCGCGAAAACAGTGGGAGGAGCAGCTGCTCCGCAGCGAAGACGCGCTGCGACGGAACCGCGACGAGCTCAAGCTCGCCATGAGGACCGCGAGGATGGGCGCCTGGTCGCGCGACCTGACGCTCGACACCGTCTGGTGGAGCCCTGAATTCGCCGAGCTGTTCGGCTTCGCGACCGACGACACCAACTATTCACGCGAGCGCCTGTTCGGGCTGCTCCGTCCGGACGATCGCGAGCGACTGGTCGCCCTCATCGGCGAGGCGCTCGACAAGCACGAGGATTACGCCGTCGAATTCGAGATGCAGAACGCGGCGACCGGCGAATGGCGGTGGATCGAAGCGCGCGGCACCGCCATCTACGGCGCCGACGGCAAGCCGACGATGATCTACGGACTGGCGATGGACATCAACGATCGCCGCCGCGCCGTCGATGCGCTGCAGGAAGCCGATCGCCGCAAGGACGAATTCCTGGCGACGCTCGCCCACGAGCTGCGCAATCCGCTCGCACCGATCAGCTCGGGCCTGCACATCCTGCGCTCGTCGGGCGATTCCCCGCAGCGATCGATCGCGCTCGAGATCATGGAGCGCCAGCTCTCGCAGATGGTCAGGCTGGTCGACGATCTGCTCGATGTCGCGCGGATTACGACGGGCAAAGTCGAAGTCCGGCACGAGCCGCTGGATCTCGCGCTCGCGATCGCGGACGCGATCGAAACCAGCCTGCCGCTGCTCAGCCAGGGCCGGGAGAACCTGACGGTGACGCCGGCGGCGCGGCCGGTGTTCGTGAACGGCGATCGCACGCGGCTGGCGCAAGTGTTCGCGAACCTTCTCAACAACAGCGAAAAGTACAGCGAGGCGGGCCAGCCGATCTCGATCACGATCGGCCGCGAAGGCGACGAGGCCGTGGTGCGCGTGAAGGATGCCGGCATGGGTATCCATCCCGAGATGCTGCCGCGCGTGTTCGACATGTTCCGGCAGGCCGATCGCACCGGCGGACGCTCGCGCGGCGGCCTCGGGATCGGGCTGTCGCTCGTGAAACGGATCGTCGAGCTGCACGGCGGGGTGGTGACCGCGCAGAGCGAGGGCCTCGGCCTCGGCAGCGAGTTCATCGTCCGCCTGCCGGCCATCGAGGGCGCGCGGACGGACCTCAACGAAGGCCGGTCCCAGGCCGCCGCTCCGGCGCGACGCAAGATTCTGGTCGTCGACGACAACGCCGACGCGGCCGAGTCGCTGGCCGCCCTCCTCTCGATCAACGGTCACGAGACGCGCATGGCCCACGACGGGCCCGAAGCGCTACAGCAGGCCGAGCGCTTCCATCCCGACGTGGTGTTCCTCGACATCGGCATGCCGACGCTGGACGGTCACGAGACGGCGAAGCTGATTCGCAGGCAGCCCTGGGGCAAGGACATGGTGCTGGTCGCGCTGACGGGATGGGGACAGAACGAAGATCGCAAGCGATCGAAGGACGCGGGCTTCAACCATCATCTGGTGAAGCCGGCGGATCCGGAGGTCGTTGAGAAACTGCTGCTGTCGATTTGAGGCAGGCCCTTCGACTCACGCCCGGCCGAAGGCCGGGCGTTCGCTCAGGGTAAACTGCGCGGCGCGGCGAGCAGCGGCGCTTCGTGGTGCGCCTCGACCGGTGCTTCACCAGGCATGCGATGCGAGCCTTCCTGCGGCTCGAGCAGCGCGGCCAGCTCGCCGAACGCGTCACCTGCCGAGTGCGGCACCACGTTCTTCGCGGGACGGTGCGGGCGCTCGACGGCGATGGCCACGGCGACTTCCACCGGGCCGGACTTGTGTTTGGGCGTGTGCATCGGCTGGTGGTGATGAATCACGAGACGGTTCTTTTCGCGGCGTCCCCAGATCGAGAGCCCCAATCCGCATACGAACCAGGCTCCCCATCCGGCGGCCAGCATCGGCGGAATCGCCATCAGCGTCGCGACGAGATCGTTGATCAGCATATGGTTACGGAACCCACGCGAAGTGGTCGCCGCCTCCGAGAGAATACTTGGTGAGCAGGGCCTCGAAGATCGGCGCGCGGACGGCCTGCGAGGCCATCGCGGCACGCAGCGATTGATCGAGGTTGGCGTCCTCGTCCTGGGCCAGCACGAGAATGATCACGACGCGGCGCTGATCGGAGGTCTCGTCGGTGCCGGTTCGCGTGTGATGGCCGACGTTCAGCTTGCGGACCGGGATCGGCCGATTGAGCGCTTCGCGGATCCAGACGGCGATTTGATCGGCGCGGCGGCCGGCGCGGCGCTCTTCCTTGGAGCGTCCTTCAGGAAACGATATGCCCGGCGGTATTTCTTCGGAGCTGGCCCCAACGGCGATGATCTCGACCGCGGAATTGAGGACCGCCTTCATCTCCGGCGTGAACTCCGGGCGTTTGCCGCCCGCCTCGACGGCGTCGAACGAGTTGATGCGCCACCGGAATTCGTCGCTGAACAACAAGATGCGAAACGTCGCCGCGCGGCCTTCGTCGTCCTTGACGTTGCGAACCGTCACGTCCTGGATGACTTCGGGTGGCCTCGGCACGACGTACCACGCGCGCCGCATTTCGCCGGCAGTGGCGCCGGCGAGCCCGACGCCTGCAATGACCCAGGCGGCGGTGAGGCCATACCGTGCATATTTGGAGAGATCCTGAACCATGTCTAACAGTCCTGTAGCAGGAGCAATGCCAGCGATTTCAGGCCGGAGACGAGAGAAATCAGGCCAAATCCCGGGGGACTCACGTCCTGCTATGACAGAATTGTCGGTGCCTGTGCAGATCTCGTTAGCATCCAATCGATAAATGCTTCAGCCCACCTACCCCGCCGCCAAACTTGTCGCCGACGTGGTCCAGGGGCATTTCGCCCGGCACATCGCCACGGCGCGCGCCGCGAATGGGGCCGCGATCGCCGACACGCCGTCGCCGCTGGCGATCGCCTCGATCATCGATGCCGCGTTCTGGGCCAGCCTGCGGCGTGAAGAGGGACAGGCGCCGAAGATCTCGCTCGCGTTCCTGTCCCCGGACCAGGCGCGTCATCCGCTGATGTTCGCATCACGATTGCCGCTGCTGCCCGCGGTGCTGTCGAAAGTCGCGCCCGCGGTCGAGCGGCCCGGCATTCATCTCGGCGTGTGGCGAGACGGCGAAGATTTTTTCGTGTGGGGCACGACGCGCGAAGTGCCCGCGTTCTGCCTGGTCGTCGAAGTGGTCGCGTCCGGGCTGCTCGTGGTCAAGCATCGATCGGAGCCGTTCGGCAAGTTCGTCAACGTCGCGGTGATCGAAGGCGATCAGATCAAGATCGTCGATGAAGGCGTCGGCAAGATGATGCCCGATTGCCCGGATATGGTCGCGTCCCTGGCCGGCGCGCTCGATCACACCTCGGCGTCGGGCGTGACCTCGGTGCTGATCCTGCTGGCGACGTCGATACGGCAACACGGCCGCGGCGGCGCGCTGCTCGTCGTGCCATCCGGCTCGGAGAGCTGGCGCGAATCCATCGTCACGCCGGTCCTCTACGCCGTCGATCCGCCGTACTCGGAGCTGTCGCAGCTGGTGCGGATGAAGAACGCCGATCCGGATGATCTGAAACGTGCCGTCGACGCGCTCGCCGGCCTCACCGCGGTTGACGGCGCGACGATCATCAACGATCGCTACGACCTGCTGGCGTTCGGCGCGAAGATCGCGCGGCGGCGCGGCAGCACGCCGGTCGAGCAGGTGAACGTGACGGAACCCGTGGAAGGCAGCGCGATCACCGTGGCCTCACCGGCGCAGCTAGGCGGTACGAGGCACCTGTCGGCGGCGCAGTTCGTGCACGATCAACACGACTCGATGGCGCTGGTCGCGTCGCAGGACGGCCGCTTCACGATCTTCAAGTGGTCGCCGCGCGAGCAGTTCGTCCACGCGCATCGCGTGGATGCGCTACTGCTTTAGGAAGTAGCCAG
>Ga0310903_10000139_pt1 | contig 12103 bp, 6 predicted proteins | sample C24D4metaG_FD_203914 | JGI IMG/M metagenome (GOLD analysis project Ga0310903, IMG submission 203914) | Lab incubated soil microbial communities from West Virginia University Organic Research Farm, Morgantown, WV, United States - C0D3 | ecosystem: Environmental > Terrestrial > Soil > Agricultural...
AGGCGATCGCGAAATTCCCCGACGATCCGGAGGTGCGGTACCTTCAGGCGCTGGCCATGGCTCGGCTTGGCGATCCCCATGCGGCAATGCGGCTTTATGAACGCAATCGGGTTGAAGAAATCGGTACGGAGGATGCAATTGCCCTGAAGGGGCGGTTGCTCAAGGATCTTGCCGTACGTTCAACGGGAGCCGAACAGATCGGCCTGTATCGCCAGGCGAGCGAAGCCTACCGAGAGGCCTACCGCCTGTCTGACGGCTATTTTTCCGGCATCAATGCCGCGACGACCTCCTTCCTGGCAGGCGATTTGGGTGAAGCCCAAGAGCTTGCTGCAGCAATCGCCCGGCGCGCCGACGTAGCCGAACCACAGGATTATTTTGCCGCAGCATCGGGGGCCGAGGCAAAACTGGTATGTGGAGAGGTGGAGCAGGCGACGGTCTTGTTCGCCGAAGCCCGTCGCCGATCCGATGCGTCTCCCGGTATGGTCGCCTCGACCGCTCGTCAGGTGACCTTAATTGCCGGCAAACTTTCCGCTGCCGAAGCTCTCCGGAGGGCCTTGCTCGATTCAATCCGGCCGACCCCAGTCATCCATTATTGCGGGCATATGTTCGCAGCCGGATGGTCGCCGGAAACGGCAGTGGCCGAACAAGTTAAAGCAATTCTCGACGAAGCCGATGTGCTGGTTGGCTACGGCCAGCTCGCCTGCGGCGCCGACATAGTCATAGCCGAGGCGTTGCTTGCCCGTGGCGGCGAGCTGCACGTCGTCCTGCCTTTTGCCGAGGAAGACTTTATCAAGTCATCCGTTGCCGTGGGCGGAGAGGAATGGGTTGATCGTTATGAAAAGGCACGTGACGCGGCCAGCTCGGTGACCTTCGCCACCCAGATGCAATGGGTGAACGACGACCAGCAATTCTCCTACTGCGCCAAACTCGTAATGGGCCTTGCCCAACTGCGGGCCAGCGTCATGCAGGCCGATACATTCCAGCTCGCTGTGTGGGATGGAGAACCGACTGCTGCCATTGCGGGAACGGCTGCCCACTGCGCCGAATGGGCCGAGTTGGGCGGCAACAGCCGAGTTATTTCGGTGCCCAAGGAACGGCCGGCGCTGGCTATGCCCGAGGCCACCCACGTTCCCGAAAAGGCGAGTTGGAAGCTCTGTTCCATGCTGTTTGCCGATTTCGCCGGCTTCTCGCTGTTGGATGAGGACCACCTGAAGCGTTTCCTGGAAGTAGTGATGGGGCGGATCGCGAAAGTGCTGGATAGCCATTCCAAGGTCGTCTTGTGCCGCAACAGCTGGGGCGACGCCATTTTTGCAGTCATCGAAACGCCGGCCATGGCTGCAGAAATAGCGTTGGAAATACAGGCCGAGTTGGATCCGGTCACTCTTAGGTCAATCGGCCTCCCGCCAGACGGTGGCATGCGGATCAGCTTGCATCATGGACCGATTTTCGAGCATTTCGACGCCGTTCAGACCGCGCGCACCTATTATGGGACCGAGGTGACGGTAGCGGCGCGGATAGAGCCGCGGGTCCCGGTTGGCGCAATCTATACAACCCAGCCATTTGCCGCTCTGATCGAGTCCGACCTCAACAACTATCATTTCGAATATGTGGGGAAGATGGACCTCGCCAAAAATTACGGCGAGCGCATATTGTACCGACTTGGCACGAATGCGGCCTAGGCCGTAGCCTTTGGGGTCGACTTTTAACATCGGTTAACAGACAATTAGGCGCGCGCCGTTTCGAGTCGCTTGGAGGAGGGCGTCGTCATCAGCGCGAGAGAATGGAAGCTAATGAGGGACCGGTAGGGTCTCCCGCAGAAGGGTGCGAATTAGGGGGATTGCGTGTCCGGACCTGACATCTTCATTTCTTACAGCCGTGAGGAGCGACAGGCTGCTCGGCATTTTGCCGAAAGCTTCGCTCAGGAAGGCTTTGCCGTCTGGTGGGACGCGGCGCTTCGCTCGGGCGAGACATTCGATGAAGTCATCGAACGGGAGTTGCGGGCAGCCAAGGCCGTGGTCGTCCTCTGGTCGCCGCGGTCGGTAGCGTCGCGCTGGGTCCGCGCGGAAGCAACTCTCGCCGATCGCGCCAACAAGCTGGTGCCGGTGATCATCGAGTCCTGCAGCCTGCCAATCATTTTCGAACTTACGCAAGCGGCAGACCTCGCAAATTGGACCGGAGACACGGGGGACACGCGTTGGCAGACGCTGGTCAGTGACTTGCGCAGGCTGGTCGAGCCGCACAAGGACCAGGCCGAGGCTCATCCGGTCCCGCAACCCGTCGCCAAAGTACCGCAACCTCCGGTTCCATCCAGCCCGACGCCTGCTGCGATCCGCAACGGCGCCACCGGGAACGCTCCTTCTGCCGACGAACTGATGGCCGCCCTCGATCGGGTCGGCAAGGCGCGCGAGACGGAGTTGGCCAAACCAACCGCCGCGGAACTTGAAGAGGCTGAATTTTTCAAACGCTCGGACGAATTTCGACGGACAGAAGGCGACAAATTCCACTGTCTCCGGCGGTTGGACGGCGAGGATGAGGAAACCAGCTTTGTCGTCACTCCGTCCGGGTTGAAGGTCGGTCGAAAAGCGCCGGCCGATATCATCGTGCCTGGCGCCGGGGTGTCCCGCGAACATTGCCAGATCGAGCTGGCGGCCGACCAGCTTCGGGTCACGGACCTGAATTCAACCAACGGCACTTACATCGACAATAAGCGCATCGATCAAAGCCAGGTGCTGGCCGTCGGTTCCGTGCTTCGGGTAGGCAATGTTTCGTTCGAACATGAAGTGCGCACCCGCGAGCAAATGCAGCGCCACCAGGCAGCGAATTTTGATCATAATACGCGCCCCGTTGAAGGGCGCGTGGCGGGACGATCCTAGCCTAGGCCGCGGGGGCTATTGGCCCTGCGACGATTGCCGCTGCAGGAACACCAGATAGGCTTTGGTCTGGGTGGCCTCTTTGATCAGCCGGTCCATTTCCGCGTCGGTCCGCGCCCCGCGCGCGGAATTAGCCACCTCTGCCAGATATTTGTCGTAATTCTTGGCGAGCCGGGCATTTTCCTTGTTGCCCGACGCCATGACCTGTTTGGCCAAAGCCCGACCGCTGCTGACAATCGAATTAACCTGAGCCTGCTTCGACGCTGACGGCGCGGAGCTGGTGCTGCTGCTGCTTGCGGTTGTCGTTGTGGTGGCAACGGGCGTCGCGGTTGTGGTGGTTGTCACCGCCGTAGTCGTCCTTGGCGCTTGCGGCAGCTTTTCGATCTTTGCCTTGTTCGCGGCCAATGCGGTGTAGGCGCCCGTAATGGCCGCTGAGAAGGCCTGCGACTTGGCCAAAGCATCCCGGGCGGCGCCCAGTGATTGGACCGGATCGGTGTTGCTGGCCGATGACTCCACGGAGGTTCGAAGTTCGGCAAGCGTGCCTGTCACCGTCGGCGATTGTGCATTTCGCGGAAGGCTTTGTGCCTTGGCGTCCGCATCACGCAGCAGCGCAGTGGCGAAGGCCACGTTGGCCGACGTCGCGGTGCGCTTCATCTGTTCGACCCGGGCGGTTGCAGCCGCCGCCTGGGCCGGGTCGTCCGCGAGCGCCTGAAGGCCCGCCAGTTGCTGATCAAGCTGGCCGCTGGCCGTGACCAAGTCATTGACCGCTGTGGCTGGCGCTCCAGCGGTACGCGCGTCGTCCGCCAGCGAGCGTTCCGCTGCGATTAACTGACCAAGGCCTTCGACCGGAATCGATTCCGATCCATTAAGGTCGGGAATTTCCAGCGGGGCACCGGACTCGCCGGATCCGCCCTTCATCATGAAGGTGCCGGCGGCCAGTGCCGCAACGAGCGCGACGGCGCCGCCGCCCGCGAGCATCGCCTTCCTCGGATCCTTGTACCACTTGTCCGCCGGCTCCTTTGCCTTGGGGGGAGGGACGACCGGCTTCCTTTGCTCCGCGATCGGTTCAGGCTTCTTTGGCGGGGGCGCCGCCTCGGCCGCTTCCGCCGCTACCGGCTCGGACGGCTCAGCCTCCTCAACCTCCTCCACTTGGTCGGACTTCTTCTTCTTGCCCTTCTTGGAGGCGCCGGTTTCTTCGCCGGCCCGCTTGAACTGCACGTCGGCCGGATCTTCTGGCACCCCGGTATCGAGGTCTTTCTGATCGATCCCCGGTGCGGTTGGCGCAACCGCCGCAATTTCATTCGACGCCATTTCGTGCGCGAAGAAGCGGGTAGGTTCGTCGTCACCGGCAACGACTTCCTCGGTATCCTTCCTGCCGAACAGTGCCAGCCATTCGCGGATTGATTGCGGCCGCTCCGAGGGGCGGATGGTCATTCCCGAATCGATCGCCTGCAGGAAGCGCTTGCTGAATCCGGGCCAATGACCTTCGACTAGCGGACTTCCCAGGCCGCCGTGCATCCGTTCGAGCACTTCGGGCGGCTTTTCGCCCGTTACGCACTCATAGAGCACCACGGACATGGCATAGATGTCTGTCCATGGCCCTTGTGGATATGTTTTCACATATTGCTCGACGGCCGCGTAGGGCGGCGTGTGGAATGTTACCGAGGTGCTGGTCGCCTCTGCCGCCTCAAACCTCGCCGATCCGAAATCGATCAAAACCGGCCGATTGTCGTCGGTGATCAGGATGTTGGGCGGCTTGATGTCGCGGTGCAGGACTCCGACCCGGTGGGCACGATCGAGACCTTCGGCGATCGGCTTGATGACGTTCCACAGGCTTCGCTCATTGAAGCGGCGGCCTTCCTTCAACAGCCGCGACAGGGACGCACCGTCCTCGAAATCCATGACCATGTAGGCGGTACCATGAACCTCGAACAGGCTCCGCACGCTGACGATGTTGGGATGGCGGGTTGGAGTCGAAAGGTTCCAGAGGAGCTTCGCTTCCTCGACGAACTTCTTGAGCCCTAGCGCATGGACTTCCTCGACGTCCGATCCGATCGGGACGACGGTGCTTTCGGCGTCGCGCTCGGCAATCGAACTGGGAAAATATTCTTTGATTGCAACCAGTTCGCCGAAATAAATGCCGCGGCCCTTGTAGACGATGCCAAAGCCGCCGACACCGAGGACATCCTCAATCCGCCACTCACGGATCACCGTCCCGGCCGGCAGGGCTTTGCTGCTGTAGGGCTTACTCAACGCCGATCTCCCCCTGGCCGACCTGCAATCAAGAAAAAGTAAATCGCATGAACCATTGTGAATTGCTAGTCTCGGACTTTGGACGAGAACGGGGGACGCCTTTTGGCCTTTGAATGTGTCAGTCGAACCCATGTCGGGCTTCGCCGAAAGGTAAACGAGGATTCGCTGCTGGTCCGGACCGAGCGCGGCCTTTGGGCGGTTGCCGACGGCATGGGAGGGCATGAAGCCGGCGACGTCGCCAGCGCCAAGGTGACCGAGGCGCTCCTTGGCCTGCCGATCGTCTATGGCCTGGAGGCGCTTGTCGATAGTGCGATCGCGGCGCTCCAATCGGTCAACCGCGATCTGATTGAGCTGGCGGGCTCGACCGACGTTGAACGGTCGATCGGAACGACGGTCGTGGGACTCGCCATTGCCGGCAATCGCTATAGCTGCTTCTGGGCGGGGGACAGCCGGGCCTATCTTCTTCGCGAAGGCCAATTGTTACAGTTGAGCCGCGACCACAGCCTGGTCCAAAGCCTGATGGACGCGGGCATGCTGACCCCGGCCGAAGCGGTCGATCATCCAAATGCCAACATCATCACGCGCGCAGTGGGCGTCGCGCCGGAACTGCAGGTCGAAACAGTCGGCGGCGACTTGCAAGCTGGCGATCAGTTCATCCTTGCAAGCGATGGTGTGACAAGGCTGATCGAAGATCAGGAGTTGGCCCAAGAGCTTGGGATCGGAACCATGGAGGAAGCCGCCGACCGGTTGATCGACAAGGTGCTGGCCCGCGGTGCGCCAGACAACGCCACGCTGGTCATAGTAAAAGTGCAGTAGGGCAGCTCATCGTTGGCTTCGGATGTCTCCCGGACATCCTCCAGGCAACGATGGTGGAGAGGGCTGGATTCGAACCAGCGTAGGGCGAAGCCCGGCAGATTTACAGTCTGCTGCCTTTAACCACTCGGCCACCTCTCCCGGTGCGTGGCAGGCGCGCCAATGGCGGTCCGTTGTGTCGCTGTCAACTGCGGCAGTCGCCCGCTCGTTGACTCTCGCGGCGCTCCAAAAATCAACCATGCCCCGCATGGTGGATTTTTGGAGCGGGTGAAGGGAATCGAACCCTCGTCGTAAGCTTGGAAGGCTTCTGCTCTACCATTGAGCTACACCCGCCCGTCATCATTGGGCCGCGCGCCTTTGCCATCGCGTCTGGCGTTCCGTCAATGGTCAGCCGCCGCTGCGCAACGCCAACACGGCGACTGATGCGATCACCGAGCCGATGACGAGCAGGATCAGCAAGGCCATATAACCTTGGCCTTCCTTGCGTTCAGACAATGCCCGCTCGTTAAGATAGAGACGGCCGTCCACCGTCTTGACGACAGTCCCCTTTTCGATCGCCTGTTCCAGAAACTTCTGCTGCTTCTCGTTGAGATCGAGAACGATGGCGTCGGAAGTTCCCTGCGCCTTGGCGTCGCGCAGCTTCTGCTGGATGAACTCCTCTGATTCTTCCTCTTGCGAAGCTGCGAGCAAGGCCGCGGTGATCGCTGGATTGGCCATCAACAATCTCCTCCATGGCAATCCTAACTTGCGACCCAACGGCTGCCAACGGAACGACTCTCCAGTCTGTCGATTGAATCCGCCATCAAATCGAATGCGGAGATGGCTGATGGCGGCGCGACCAACCTGGCGCGGGGTAATCAAATTGGCGCTCGTCTCGATTCCGGTGGAAATCTTCCCGGCTACAAAGGCCGGTAAGTCGATTGCCTTCCATCAGGTCCATGAGCCGTCCGGCCAACGCGTCCGCTATGAAAAGGTCGTGCCCGGAATCGGGCCGGTCGACCGCGACGAAATCCTCAAAGGGTACGAGGTTTCGAAGGGCGAATATGTGCTGCTCGACCCGGAAGAGATCGAAAAGGTCAAGCTGGAAAGCCGCAAGACGCTGGAGCTGACCCAGTTCGTCGAGCTGACTGACATTGACCCCATCTATTTCGACAAGCCCTATTATGTCGCCCCGGCCGACGATCTGGCTGAGGAGGCGTTTGTGGTCCTCCGCGATGCGCTCAAAAAGACCAAGCGCGTCGGCATCGGCCAACTTGCCATGCGCGGGCAGGAATATGTCGTGAGTTTGAAGCCGTGCGGCCGCGGCATGGTGCTGGAGACGCTGCGCTATGCCGACGAGGTCAATCGCGCCTCAAGCTATTTCCGCGACATTGGCGATATCAAGCCCGATGCCGACCTGCTGGAGCTAGCCGAGACACTAATAGAGAAGAAGAGCAGCGACTTCGACGCCAAGGAGTTCGAGAACCGCTACATTGACGCGTTAAGGAAGCTGATCGCTGAGAAGCAGAAGAAAAAGGGCAAGAGGGTCATCCAGGATGATGAGCCCGATCGCATTCCAAAAGGCTCCAACGTTATCGACCTGATGGCCGCACTGAAGAAGAGTCTGGGCGACGACAAGAAACCCGCGGCCAAGCGCCCGACTGCCAAACGGGCGCCGACACGGCCGGCCGCACCAAAAAAGACCGCAACCCGGGCGCGAAAGCGGGCGTAAACCATGGCCCGCAAACCCAAGCTCGACATCGAGACCTACAACCGCAAGCGTGACTTTTCGAAAACGAAGGAACCACGAGGCCGCAAGCTCAAGGGCAAGGGCGACAGCTTTGTCGTTCAAAAACATGAGGCTTCCCGGCTCCATTGGGATTTCCGACTTGAACTCGACGGCGTGCTGAAGAGCTGGGCGGTTCCCAAAGGACCTTCGCTTGATCCTGACGACAAGCGGCTGGCGGTACGCACCGAGGACCATCCGCTCGACTACGGCACCTTTGAGGGCGTCATACCGAAGGGCGAATATGGCGGCGGCACGGTGATGCTGTGGGACAGGGGGAGGTGGGAGCCCGAGCCTGGCAAGGACCCCAGCAAGACGATCGAGGAAGGCCATCTTCATTTCACGCTCGATGGCGAGCGGATGAAGGGCGAGTGGGTGATGTTCCGGCTGAAGCCGCGGCCCGGTGAACGGCAGGAACCGTGGATGCTGAAGAAGGTCGACGACAATTTCGCCAAGCCGGAAGAAGGTGATGCCCTCGTCGAGCAATGCGTGACCAGTGTCACCACCGAGCGCAGCATGGCCGAGATCGCCGCAGGCGCCGATGTCTGGCATAGCAATAGTAAATCGACCGGCAAGACTGGGCGCGCCAGGCGCAAGGCCGGCGTCGGACCGCCAAAGTTCCAGAGCCCGCAGCTGGCGACATTGGTTGACGCGGTACCGAGCGGCAATGATTGGCTGCACGAATATAAATATGACGGCTATCGGTTGCTGGTCGCGACCGCCGGCGGGGCCGCGACCGCGTGGACCCGCAACGGCAACGACTGGAGTGACAAGTTCCGCTCGATCGTCCGGGCCGCGGCCAAGCTCCCGGCCGGCTGTCTGATCGACGGGGAGGCGGTAGCGCTCGACAAGAAGGGAAAGCCTAGCTTTCAGCTGCTCCAGTCAAGCTTCAAGGGCGGCGACGCCGATATAGCCTTCTATGCGTTTGACCTACTGGTCGACCAAGGCGAGGACATTGCCGGGCTTTCCAACCTCGAGCGCAAGGCACGGTTGGATGCGTTGCTCAGGGCCGCCAGCGCACCGATCCTCTATGGCGATCATATCATCGGCAAGGGCGAGAAGCTGTTCGAGGCCGTCTGCAAGGAAGGCGGGGAGGGGATCATCTCGAAGAAAGCCGGCGCGCCCTACAAGGGAGAGCGGGCCAGGAACTGGCTCAAGATCAAGTGCATCCAGCGCCAGGAGTTCGTGATCGTCGGGTGGCAGGATAGCGACAAGCGCCATGGCTTCCGTTCCCTGCACCTCGGTGTTCGCGACGGGCGCACCCTCAAATATGCCGGCAAGGTCGGCACCGGTTTCGACACCAAAATGATCCACGACCTCGGCGACCTGATGCGCCCGCTCGAGATCGACGAACCGTCGTTGGAGGTGCCCGGTGCGGCGCGGCGGGCCTCGCATTGGATCGAGCCAAAACTGGTCGGCGAGGTGGCCTATACCGAATTCACTTCAGGTGGCACTTTACGCCACCCGAGCTTCATAGCCCTGCGCGAGGACAAGCCGGCGAGGGAGGTCGTGCTGGAAAAGCCTGAAAAACTCTCAACGCCGGGCCGCAAGAAGGCGGATCCTGCTTCGGCCGAACATTTTGGAATCAAGATCAGCAGCGCGGACCGCGTGATCTATCCGGGCGAGGGCCTGACCAAGGGCGACCTCGCCAATTATTATGCCGCAATTGAAGCCCTGATACTGGTCGACATGGCGAAACGCCCCATCAGCTTGATCCGCTGTCCCCAGGGCCGTGCCAAGGAGTGTTTCTTCCAGAAACATGACAGCGGCACCATGGGCCCACACGTCAAGCATGTGCCCATTAAGGAAAGCGACGGCGAGGTGCAGGATTACCTCTACGTGCAGGACGCCCGCGGAATCCTCGCCTGCGTCCAGATGGGGACGATCGAATTCCACGGTTGGGGCAGCAAGGCCAACAAGCTCGAATATCCCGATCGGCTGGTGTTCGATCTCGACCCGGACGTCGGGCTCGATTTCAGCAAAGTGAGGGATGCCGCAAAGAGGCTCCGAGCGCTTCTCGCCGATCTCGGCCTCGTCACTTACCCGATGTTGACAGGCGGCAAAGGAATCCATGTCATCGCTCCGCTCGATGCAAAGGCCGATTGGGCGAAGGTTAAGAGCTTTGCGGAACGGTTTAGCCGCGCGATCGCAGAGGCCGAACCGGACATGTTCACAGCGAATATCCGCAAGAACCAGCGCAAGGGCCGCATCTTCCTCGACTGGCTTAGGAACCAGCGCGGTGCCACCGCGGTAATGCCTTATTCGGCAAGGGCGCGAGAGGGAGCGCCTGTCGCCGCGCCCGTCGCATGGGAAGAGCTCGATCAGGTCAAGTCGGGTGCCGAATATTCGATCCGAGACGCCGATGAGCTGTTGGAGCGTGCCAGTTCCAAGCTGCTGGCAGGTTGGGGCCAGACGAAGCAGAAGCTACCCAAAGCCTGACTTGGCTTGAGCGCGGGCGCCGCTTAGCAATGGCGCATGCGTCCCTTCCTTGTCCCGCTTGCCCTCAGCCTGATTGCCGCCGCTCCGCCCCCGGAAACCACCGCGTGGCGCGAGCAGGCGGCGAAAATCTCGATCACCCGCGACGACTGGGGCATCGCCCATGTCGAAGGTCCGACGGACGCCGATGCGGTTTTCGGCATGATCTATGCCCAGGCCGAGGACGACTTCCCGCGGATCGAGGCCAATTATTTGACCGCGCTTGGCCGGACCGCGGAGGCGGAGGGAGAGAAGGCGATCTGGCAGGACCTCCGTGCACGGCTCTACGTCAGCGCGCCTGAACTGAAGGCCGACTATGCCGCCAGCCCCGATTGGCTCAAGCGCCTGATGAACAGCTGGGCGGCCGGGCTTAACTATTATCTTGCGACCCATCCGCAGGTGACGCCGCGCGTGCTCAAGCGGTTTGAGCCATGGATGGCGCTAAGCTTCACGGAAGGAAGCATTGGCGGCGATATCGAGCGGATCGACCTTCAACAGCTTGAGCAATTCTACGGCGGCACATCCAAGTTAGCCGCGGCGCCCTACGACCCCGATCCGCGCGGTTCCAATGGCGTTGCCATTGCGCCGGCACTCACGAAGGATGGCAGGGCGCTGCTGCTGATCAACCCGCACACCAGCTTTTTCTTCCGGTCGGAACAGCAGGTGACCAGCGAACAGGGCCTCAACGTCTATGGGGCCGCCACATGGGGGCAGTTCTTCATCTACCAGGGGTTCAATGCACGGGCCGGCTGGATGCATACGTCGAGCGGTGTCGACAATGTCGATGAATTCGCGTTTGACGTGAGCAAGGGAAAACAGCCCAGATATCGCTATGGCAATGTGTGGCGGCCGCTGATCGCTCGACCTGTGACAATTCGCTATCGGGCCGTGGACGGGCGGCTGGCCAGCCGCAACTTCAACACCTGGCGGACTCATCGCGGGCCGATCATAAGGTCCGAAGGTGGGCGTTGGATCAGCTTCGCCATGATGTATCGGCCAGTCGCGGCGCTTCAGCAGAGCTATCTGCGCACCCGGGCTACGGACCTTGCGTCGTTCCTCAAGGTCGCCGGACTGCAGGCAAACAGCTCCAACAACACGATCTTCGCTGATGCTGACGGCGACATCGCCTACCTCCATCCGCAATACGTTCCGATGCGCAACGATCGCTTCGATTACACCGAGACGGTGGACGGAAGTGACCCGGCGACCGATTGGGGTGCCCTTCATTCCTTGTCGGATTTGCCGAACGTGATCAGCCCGCCCAACGGGTGGGTCCACAACACCAATAACTGGCCCTATCGCGCAGCCGGGGCGTTCAGCGCCAAGCCTGAGCTATTCCCGCGATATATGGACAGTTTCGGGGAGAATTATCGCGGGCTCCATGCCTTGAAGCTTCTCGAACGGAGCCGCGACTGGACACTCGATCGGCTTCAAGCGGCGGCCTACGACAGATACCAGCCGGGCTTCGCGGCGTTGGTCCCGGACCTGGTCAAGGCATGGGACCAATTGCCCGACGGTTCGCGTAAGGCCGCGCTGGCCGGACCAATCTCAATCCTACGCCAATGGGACTATCGCTGGAGTGCCCAGTCCGAGGCGCAAAGCCTTGCCGTTTTCTGGGCGGAAGCGCTGCGAAAGGGGCTCAACGCGCCCGAGAGCGAGCCGGGCAACAAGGTAATGATGCGGCTCGGCCGCGACACCAGCTTCGAGCAGAAGCTGGCTGCACTGGAGCAAGCTGTTGCCCGCCTGCAGCAGGATTTCGGAAGCTGGAAGGTGCGATGGGGCGAGATTAACCGCTACCAGCGCATTTCGCCGGCGATCGACCATCCATTCAGTGACGACGCACCGAGCATCGCGGTGCCCTTCGCTTATGGCAACTACGGGTCGCTCGCCTCGTCCAACGCCGCGCCGCGCAAGGGATCGAAACGCT
>Ga0310903_10000140_pt1 | contig 12103 bp, 10 predicted proteins | sample C24D4metaG_FD_203914 | JGI IMG/M metagenome (GOLD analysis project Ga0310903, IMG submission 203914) | Lab incubated soil microbial communities from West Virginia University Organic Research Farm, Morgantown, WV, United States - C0D3 | ecosystem: Environmental > Terrestrial > Soil >...
GTTCCGCTGAGGAGCAGTGCGGCAACAGCAGGCCAGAGCCCCGCGAAATGCGGGGAGGAATCGTGAGGTGCGTCAATGCGACTTGAAGGAAGGAATCTCGGTTGGCGGTACCCGGGTGGTCCATGGCTGTTCAACGGTTTCAGTATCGCGCTTCAGCCTGGTGAAACGGTTGGTCTTATCGGACCGAGCGGAAGCGGAAAAACATCATTGGGGCGTATTTTAGCGGGCTATATGAAGCCTATCGTGGGAGAGGTGTCGGCTTTGGGCCGCAATAAGCGGGAATCAAACTACGATCCTGTTCAAATGATTTTCCAACACCCGGAACACGCGGTTAATCCGCGATGGCGAATGGCAAGAACGATAACGGAAGGATGGACCCCGGATGCTGCGCTTCTGGCGGCGCTTGGTATCCATGAGGAATGGCTGCAGCGTTATCCGAACGAATTGTCCGGAGGAGAGCTGCAGCGCTGCTGCATAGCCAGAGCGCTGGGCCCGGAAACCAAATTTCTGATCGCGGACGAAATGACGACGATGCTGGACGCAATCACACAAGCCCAAATCTGGCATACGGTGCAGGGTATCGTTCGCGCGCGTCAAATCGGCCTGCTCGTTATTAGTCATGACCATGCTCTCATTAACAAAATTTGCAATCGGACGCTTAAATTGAACGAATAGCGAGAAATAGTTTTTCAGTCTTGCCGTTCCATTAAACGCCGCAGCTTGGTTTCTGTGGAAGTCTCAGGCGCTGGCGTATATACGCTGCAGCGCAGGTCTGTGCTGCCCTGCACCTGTAAGGAAGTAAGGTGGAACAGCATCTTTCCTACCTTCGCATGGCGAAATTCAAGCAAAACATCGGGAGCCGAGCTAACCTGGCTTTGCTCCCAAAGGTATTGAAACTCCGGATGGCCCTCCTTCATTTCCTCAATAAACCGCTCATACCATTCATCCTGTACATATTGACCGTAATAAGCCCTGAAGATAGCTAGAAATCCGCCTACAAAATGGTCCCAATTGCCTGCAAGCCGCCGAAATTCCTTACGTGTGAACAACAGCTGAATCATGTTCCGCTGCTCGGCCGGAATTTGCTCGAAATCCATAAACACATGCGAGGCCGCTTGGTTCCAGCCGACAATTTGGCAGCGCCGATCGGATATGATAGTCGGGCAAAAGCGCAGCTCCTGTAATATCCGCTGTAAGGATGGCGTAATCTCAAAGTTCTCTTCGTTCATTTGAACGGCGCCGTGACCGGACTCGAGTGCGAGCGCGTATAAATATTTCCGTTCGTCGTCATTCATATGCAGCGCTGCCGCTACGCAATCGAGGACGGAGGCCGATACTTTAATGTCCCTGCCCTGCTCGAGCCAGGTGTACCAAGTGGGACTGACGCCGGCAAGCTGAGCGACCTCCTCTCGTCTGAGGCCCGGCGTTCTTCGACGGGTGCCGGAAGGAAAGCCTGCGTCGCCCGGCATGATTTTGGCCCGCTTCGATTTTAAGAAAGTGGATAGAGCTTGCAATCTCGTTTCCCGGTTTATCATAGAATCCATCCTCGGACGATCATTATAGTGGTACCCATTATACTATAATAAACAACAACTTGTAATAGGATAACAACTATGACAAACTACACTTCATCAAGGTAATCGTGAAGGGGGATTAATGATGGAACGGGTCGTTATTACAGGGATGGGCGTCATTTCGCCGCTAGGAAACGATGTGGAGCAATTTTGGAATCGGATGGTTAAGGGCGAGTCTGGCATTTCAATGATTGATGCTTTCGATACGTCTAGACATAAAGCAAAAATAGCAGGCATTGTTACAGATTTTGACGCGGATGCGCGCTTTGGACGTAAAGAGGCTCGCCGTATGGATCGATTCAGCCAATTTGCTATAGCGGCAGCCGAACAAGCTCTGGAGGATGCGGCGCTTTCGCTTGAGCAGACCGATCGTGAGCGCGTTGGCGTTTATGTCGGATCCGGCATCGGCGGCATACAAACCTTGCTTGATCAAGCCGAAGTGCTTCGCGAACGCGGTCCTGATCGGGTTAGCCCGACGCTGGTTCCCATGATGATCGCGAACATGGCTGCAGCGATGATCAGCATCCGGTTCGGTATACAGGGTCCGTCGATGTCGCCGGTTACGGCATGCTCAATTGGAAATACGGCGATTGGGGAGGCGTGGAGGCTTATCCGCTCCGGCAGCGCGGATGTCGTTATCGCCGGAGGAGCAGAGGCAGCTATTTCGGATATCTCTCTTGCCAGCTTCGGAAATGCTACCTCGATATCGACGCGGAACGACGCGCCAGCCCTTGCAAGCCGGCCGTTTGATGCGAGGCGCGACGGATTCGTCATGGCTGAAGGAGCAGGTATCCTCGTAATGGAATCACTATCCCATGCTTTACGCAGAGGCGCCCGCATTCATGCTGAGGTGACCGGCTATGGAGCAAGCTCCGATGCCTATCACATGGTTGCCACTCATCCGGACGGAATTGGCGCTTATCAAGCGATGAAGCATGCTCTGCGCGAAGCCGGCCTTCACCAGAGCCAGATTGATCTGATCAGCGCTCATGCCACCAGCACGGAAATCGGCGACCGGTCAGAAACGGCAGCGATCAAAAAACTGTTCGGTGAGCTGGCGTACCGCATTCCGGTGACGGCAAACAAATCGATGACGGGACATATGCTCGGCGCAGCAGGCGGAGCGGAGGCGATCGCTTTAGTGAAAACGATACAGGAGGGGATTATTCCCCCGACGATAAACCAAGAGGAGCCCGATCCGGTTTGCGATCTAGATTATGTGCCGAACAAAGCGCGCGAGGCTAATATTGAAATTGGAATGTCCAATTCCTTTGGCTTTGGCGGTCATAATGCGGTTATTATTTTGAAGAAATATGAAGCCGGCGTTTAAGGAATATAATAGAAGCCTCTTATCAAGCTGGACAACAAGCCGAAAATCATTGAAATAATATCGTATTTTCATTAAAATTGATAATGATTTTCACTAGTTGCTGGAGTCAGCAGCAAGGAAGAAGCAGCTGGAAGGGGCGGGGCTGAAATGAGCACGCTTGAACATAATAAATGGTTACATGACATCATTTTTGAAATTGAGCAAACAGGCAAAAGCGTGGAGGCGCCGGTCTGGGCTGATGGTGCAAATCCGTTAGCCCATCACACGCTGCTATACATCGCAAAGGGCGAAGGCGATCTTATTATCAACGGACATTTAAGCAAAATAGAGCGTGACTCGCTGCATGTCCTGGTACTCGGCTCGACCGTACAGCTTCGGCTATTGTCAGGCGCTCATACCGAGCTTTATTGGGTTGCATTTGATTGGTTCCGTTTGACCGAGAAATCGGAAGCAGGGAGAGCCTATATCCGCGAGATAACATTTCCGCTGCAAGGCAAACTTCGGGCAGGCGGCAGCCAGTTTAAACGCTCCTTTTATTTGCTTGCGTCGGAAGCGGATGACGAGCGGTTTACAAGGAAGAAGGGGCTCCTCCGTCAGCAGTATTTATACGATTTGCTTGACGGCCTGCTTCGCCATGCCGAGCCGTCTCTACCTGACGTAATGGAAGAACGTCTTAGAATGACGATCGATTATATGAATAATCATTACCGGGAAGAGATTAGGGTGAACAAGCTGGCTGAACTTGCCCAGCTGCATCCTTCCTACTACTCGCAAGTATTTAAACGGTCCATGGATAAAACCCCCGTATCCTATTTAACTCATTTGCGAATGAACAAAGCGAAGGAAATGCTGCTTATGACCGATAAGCCTGTGAACGATATTGCGGCTGACGTAGGCTATGAGGATGAGTTTTATTTCAGCCGCCGTTTTAAGGAGACGAGCGGTTATTCGCCCACGATTTATACGAAAAAAAATGATTTGAACATTATTTCTCTTTCCTCCCCATACACGGATCATCTATTTACGCTCGGCCTTCGGCCTTGCGCAGCGCAGGTGCACCCGTTTATGCCTCTCGTCACGATAGAGTTAGTTTTGCCTAAGCATGCAGCAGACAGCTGGAATATTAGCCGTCAGGCGTTCAGCGATATGAAGCCTGACTTAATCATATGCAAGGACAATGTGCTGCCTAAAGCGAAGGCGCATATTAATGATATCGCTCCTATCGTTCCTTTCCCTTGGGTTAGCAAGGATATATTCACGCATCTGTTGGATATTGCTGAACTGGTGGATAGGAAGCAGGCGGCGGGTAATTGGATGGACAGCTACGAACGCAAGGCGGAACGCGTTCGGAAGAAGGTTCATGCGACTATAGGCGGCGCAACGATCGCGATATGCGTGGCCCGAAAAAATGATCTCAGGATGTATGGCGCCCGGAACATCGGGCATGTCTTTTATAGATCGTTACAATTAGAATGGCCTGAACGAATAAGAAAAGCGCAAGAGCCTCATCCGATCGGCACAGGCTTCAATTGGTTATCGATTGCGCCTGACGAGATAAAACATTATGAATCGGATTATTTGTTTATGGCATTTGAGACGGAGCATGACCGGCAGCGGGCGATGGAGCTTATTCGTTCGAATGCCAATTGGATGAAGCATCCTGCCGTTAAAAGCAACAGGGTTTATTTTTTGGATTGGGACAAGTGGATCGTGTATGCCCCTTATGTTATTAACCAACAATTAGAAGAGATAGAGCGGCTGCTGTGCAAGTAGTATCCGCTCCGGTCTTCGATCTACGATTTATCCATGGACGAATCTTGAATTATGTCATGTACGAAAAAAGAGGGTGAGCTATAATAAATTGATGATAATGATTATCAATATTATTATTTAAGGGAGGACATCTTTAATTAGAAGGCTATGAAATGGAATAAAACATGGATGACAGGCTTATGGTTCGCAGCCGCTTTCGCAGCGCTGCTGATGTCTATATTTTTGGCTATATCGTATGGTGCAAAGCAATTGACCCTTGAGGCGGTGTGGGCAGCCGTCTTCTCTTACGATCCGGATATAACCGCACATCAAATCGTGCATGAATATAGACTTCCGCGCGTTCTTGGCGCAGTAGTAACCGGAATGGCTTTCGCCGTCGCCGGAGCGGTCATGCAGGGCGTGACGCGCAATCCGATGGCGGATGCCGGCATTCTCGGAGTTAATGCGGGGGCGGCCTTCGTCGTCGCGCTTTGCTTTGCGTTCCTGCCGGGTTTGTCTTACACCCAGCTTATACTGATGTCCTTCATTGGGGCGGCGCTGAGCACGCTGTGCATCGTACTGCTGGGATCGGCGACGCAGGGAGGGCTTCATTCGTTAAGATTGACAATTGCCGGCGCTGTCGTAGCTGCGATCCTTCATTCCTTCAGCAGCGGAATCGCGATCTACTATGATTTAAGTCAGGATCTTGCATTCTGGTACGCCGGCGGCGTCGCGGGCGTGAAGTTGGAACAGCTGAAAGTGCTCGCGCCGGTCGTGCTCATCGTTATTGTGTGGGCGGCGTCGATGGGACGCTCCATCACTTTTTTGTCGCTTGGAGATGAGTCAGCGGCCAGTCTCGGCGTATATACAGGACGAATCAGATTGCTTGGCATGGCTGCAGCTGTTGTACTCGCGGGCGCTTCTGTATCCGTAGCCGGCTCGATCGGGTTTGTCGGTCTTGTCGTGCCGCATATTGCCAGGCGGTTATTGGGTGTGGATTATCGCAAGGTCATTCCATTCTCGGCTTTGCTCGGAGCAATTTTGCTCGTATGGGCGGATTTTGCATCGCGAATGGTTAATCCCCCGAGAGAATTTGCTATTGGCGCAATGGTTGCAATGATCGGTGTGCCTTTCTTTCTTTATTTAGCGCGTAAAGAGAGGAGGGAGCTTTAAGATGATGAGCTTGGAGCAGAAAAGAACAGCCAGAGCGGTCGTTGCCGGCATTTTGCTGCTGGCGGTCGCGGTCATTGTCGTCATTGTCAGCTTAAACACGGGGACGATTCGTTTGTCTCCCTCCTCGATCTGGCGAACGCTGCTTGGTTCCGGTACGCGGGACGAGACGCTTATTTTATTCGATTACCGGCTGCCACGGATCGTCATTACGGTTTTGGCAGGCATTGGGCTCGGCATTTCAGGGGCTGTGCTGCAAGGCGTATCCCGAAATTCGCTTGCTGACCCTGGCATTCTCGGCATTCATTCCGGTGCTGCCCTCGGATTAATCGTGTTCGTGTCCTTCTTTCGGACGATGGAAGGTCCTGCTGCGATGCTTATCCCGATGTTCACCTTCGCCGGGGGCATCGTCATTTCGATCATTATTTTTCTGCTTGCTTACGATCGTTATAAAGGGATGATTCCGATCAGATTAATTTTGGTCGGCATCGCGATTGAAGCAGGCGTCAGCGCCATTACACTTTTCCTGTCCTTAAAGCTTGACGAGGATACCTATACCTTCGCTGCCCGATGGCTTGCGGGAAGCGTATGGGGCAGGGATTGGGTAAATGTATGGGCGCTGCTTCCTTGGGTTGCTGTGCTCGTTCCAATTATTTATTCCCGCGCCCGCACGCTCGATCTATTTGCTCTGGGCGATGAGACAGCATCCGGCGTAGGCAGTCATGTAACGCGAAACCGCATGCTCATGCTAGGACTAGCCGTGGCTCTTTCCTGCGCGAGTGTGTCCATGACCGGAGGCATCGGCTTTATCGGACTCGTTGCGCCGCATATTGCAAGGCGGCTTGCCGGACCGCAGCACCGCCATTTTTTGCCGATAGCCGCACTCACCGGTCTAGTTATAATGGTTTCGGCAGATACGATAGGACGCTCCATTTTCCAGCCGAATGCCGTTCCGGCAGGGGTTATCGTCGCTGCGATCGGCGGACCGTATTTTCTTTACTTGCTATTAAGCTCAAAACCTAACTCACGGAGGAATTATTAACATGATGAAAAGAATGATCGCCGCACTAGCCTTTCTAATGCTCATGGGGGTACTATCCGCTTGCGGACAATCATCCTCTCCGAATAATGCCGCTTCCGAAGAGCCAGCGTCCTCGCCCGATGTTCTGACACATGACGCTAATGCCAAAATTGCTTCAATGTCGATCCATATTACGAATAATTTGCTTGCGCTGGGCATTACGCCCGCCGGCTCGGTTGTAGGAGGCGACGTGAAGGATTTTCTGCCGCATGTGGCGGACCGTCTGCAAGGCGTCGCGAAGCTGGGCGTCGTGACCGATCCCGACATGGAATCTGTACTCGCACTAAAGCCGGATGTCATCTATCTTGATGAGGCATATTCGGGTGATGATCTGGCTAAGTTCGAGAAGATCGCGCCGACGATAAGTATTGATATGGATAACGGGACATGGCGCGACCATTTGAACCGTATTGCAAAGCATGTCGGCAAGGAAAAGGAAGCGGAAGCTTTTATCAACGATTATAATGCGAAAGCAGAACGCGTGAAATCGCTTATTAACGGTGAGCTTGGCAAAGAGGCGAAGGTTATGGCCATCCGTATGACGGCGAAGGAGCTTCGCGTCATGGGCATGAAGCGTCCCGCAGGTCCCATTATGTTCGAGGATCTCGGACTAAATCCAGCGGCTGGCGTAGAGAAAATCGTGGATGAGCCGTATGCGGTTATTTCACAAGAGGTGCTGCCGGACTTCGATGCCGATGCGATCTTCGTTATTATTAGCAAAGGCAGCGAAGCCAGAGCCAATTTCGAAGAGCTGGAAAAAAACGCGGTTTGGCAAAATTTGAAGGCAGTCAAAAATAAGCATGTGTACGTGTTAGACGGTCAAAAATGGCTGGATTATTCTTCAATCGGACACAGCCTGGCGCTTGATGACGCCAATAAGCTGTTTTCGAAATAAACAGCTGAGATCTCGTGAACATTGCTAACGACAAGCTGCAAATGGAAGATCGTTACAGGGTGAATGACACCCTGCAGCGGTCTTTTTTTTTGCTATCAAAGTTTCATTTCCACAAGCATCGGTTAAAAGGATCGTATCTAGTCAACTGCTGCGGCAGGGGAGTGCCCTGTCTCGTCTTATAACTTAAATATAGTGAAGAAGGTGAACCATGGCCAAGCTTAATCGATTTAACAGAGGGAGCATGACGGTCATTTTGGTGCTGATCATCATTTATTTGGGATCCCTCGTCGATTTTATATTCAAGCCCGTGCTTTCGTTTTTCAGCATGATTATCGTTCCATTGATGCTTTCAGGCTTCTTCTACTACTTGCTGCGTCCTCTCATCAATGCAATGGAACGTCGAAAGTTCAATCGCACCTTGGCTATTTTGCTCATTTATTTGGCCTTCGGCATCGTTGTTGTTGGCTTTAGTATCGGGGTTTGGCCTTCCTTGAGAACACAATTGATGAATTTGGTTGAAAATGCGCCTGATCTGTTCACATCGTTAAGCGAGCAAGTGGGAAAGCTTGAGCATAATGGCGTTTTATCTTCTTTTTTGCCCAAGGATGTTAATCCAATCTCAAAGCTGGCGGACTATTTGAACAAAGGCTATGCTGTGCTTTCGGATTATATTTCCGGACTGCTTGCGTTCTTCTCTAATTTCGCGATCGTGCTCATTACTTTCCCGATTCTGCTGTTTTATATGCTGAAGGAGGGCGGGAAGTTTGGGGAACAGGTCGTCAGCTTTATTCCGAAGCGGTTTCGTCGTGACGGAACGGAGGTCATGGATGAAATCGATCGTATGCTTAGCAGTTTTATCGTTGGACGGGTAATCGTGAATATGGCGCTCGGCGTATTGATGTATGCAGGCTTTCTTATCATCGATCTGCCATATGCGCTTTTGCTGACGGTTGTGGCTGTCATCTTGAATTTCATTCCGTTTATCGGATCGTTCCTGTCTTCGGTGCCCATTGTCATTATCGGCTTTATCGAAGCTCCGTCTATCGCGGTATGGTCGATCGTCATCATTACGCTCGCTCAGCAAATACAGGATAATCTGATTGCGCCATACGTTATCGGCAAGCAGCTCGACATTCATCCGCTGACGACCATAATTTTGGTGCTCGTTGGCGGAGACATAGCAGGGATTCTTGGTATTCTGCTCATCATTCCGGTTTATATGATCTTAAAAATCATTTACTGCAGAGTGTACGAGCTATTCTTTAAACAGTCATGGGAAAATATATAACATAAATCTGACAATTGGGGTGCGTATTTGTGCTCCTTCTGTTATAATGACGTCGATTAAGGCAAATTTACCGAAAGTACGGTGGCTGGAAAACTATGAGTACAAACGTTATGAAGGATAAACGAATCGTCATTGCCGGATCTCGGAAAACGGATGAGATGAGCATGATCATAGAAAAAAGAGGCGGAATTCCAATCATCCGCTCGCTTCAAGGTTTAACGATGTTCGAAGAGGATTTGCTGGAAGAGCCGCTGCGGAGATTCGCAGAGCAGGGCGCGGACTGGATCATTTTGACGACTGGGCTTGGATCTGAAAGCGTGGTGGGCGCGGCCGACAAGCTGGGAATTGGGCAAGCTGTGCTGGAGCGCATATCCCATGCGAAAATTGCGGCAAGAGGTTACAAAACCTCTGCTTTCCTCAAACGGACGGGTCTTCAGGCGGTTGTTAGCGACGATGACGGGACGATGCAGGGACTGATGGACAACCTTTCGGCCTATAATTTTGAAGGGCAGCGGGTATGGATACAGCTGCACGGGGAGCCGGCGCCGGAGCTGACGCGCTTTCTTGAAAATAAAGGTGCGGTACACGTAGAATCGGTGCTGCCTTACAGACATGTTCCGCCGGCACAAGCAACGCTCGATCTGCTGATGACAGAGCTTGTTGAAGGCTCGGTAGACACGGTTTGCTTCACGACTGCGGTGCAGGTGCATTATTTGTTCAAGTATGCGATCGAGTCGGGGCGTAAGGAGCAGCTTCTGAATGCTTTCGAGCAGCATGCTGTTGCTGCTGCAGTCGGTAAAGTAACGGCCGTTGCTTTGAAGGAATACGGCGTGAAGCGGATCGTCGTTCCGGAGATAGAGAGAATGGGTGCTTTGATTATCGAAATCTCCCGTTATTACGAGAGTGTTGAAGGTAATGAAATATAGTCCGCTGGACGTTATTAAGCATGACGGAGACATTTGGTTAAGCAGAATGGACAAAAAAGTGATTAAGCGGCTTATGAAGCTGCTTAATCACTTTTTTTTTTTGTTGTCACCCTCATTCTGTGCTGCCTTCGGATCGCGAGGGTATAGCAAACAATTAAGCCAAGAGGGTTAAGGCTTACAAGGCATTCGTTGCAGGCTGGAAGCATATTGATAATAATGAAGAGCGATGCTGCTTTTTATCCGATGCGTTCGGAGGGCGATTTTTCTCACTAGGACAATTTCCGCGTTGTCCCCATACACATACAATAATGGTGTATAGCCTAATCGGTGCTGGAAGGGGAGTATCGCTGTGAGTAAGCGGACCTTAATGATTATTTCGCTTGTTATTTACGCTTTGCTAGCCATTTTATTTGTGGTTTTGTCCATTTTCCATTAAACACATAACAGAGCAGGGGCTGCCTCCCGAGTAGAATCATCTACCGGGGCAGCCCTTGTCATTTGGATGCGATTGGAGCGCTGCTGTTGTATGTCGGCTATTGGCTGAGCTTCTCCTGGCTTAGCTTCATTTTCCGGTAATCTTTCGGCACGACGCCCTTCGTCTCGCGGAAAATACGGGAAAACGTTTTGTAGGAGCCGTAGCCGACCTCAAGCGCAATTTCGGCAACACTCATTTCCGTTGAGACAAGCAGGCTGCAGGCGTGCCGCAAGCGCAAATCATGCAGGAAATGAACGAAGGTCTGTCCGGTCGTCTGCTTAATGACCTCGCTTATTCGCGAGACGCTCAGCGAGAAGCGGCTTGCAAGGTCGGAAAGCGCAAGCTCATCCTGATAATGGCGATGAATATAATGGATGATCGGCCATACGGAGGCATTCGACTTGGATCCGAGCGTCGATACGACAGCGGAAGGCGCGGCTTTCCGGCGGTACCGGTCGAAGCAGGCTAATATTTCCTTCAATCTCACCTGCAGCATTGTGCGGCGCCACAGCTCCTGCCCATTATACTCATTATACATATCTTCTATTAAATGCTTCATGCGCACGTTGTCCGTGTCGCTCAGTTGAACGAAGGACGGCATCGCGTTCTGAGCGATTAAGTCCATTAAGCCGCCCTCTTGTCCCGGCTCCATCAACAAATCCATGCTGAACATGCAATTATACAGAACCAGGGTACTGCCCGGCTCCGTAAAAAGCTCATGGACCTGATAGGGCAGCACGAACGTAAACGTGCCTGGCAGCATTTGATGTTTGGCATCATTTATCGTTTCGGAGCCTCTTCCGTCTACTACATAAGAAAACTCCAAAAAGTCGTGACGATGCGGACGGAAGCCATGGTAAAGACGGTTCAGACTAATATGGAGGGGAGAGGATGTGTTCATATTTGGATACGTTTTCAAGTAATCGGGTATATAAGTCATGAAATAGTGGATTCCTCCGAAAAACTGAGACTTTTATCGAAAAACAAGCACGATTTCTCATCCCGTTTATTCTAACATAAATAACGGGATGAAGCGTAAGCCAAAGCGTATGCTTGCGAAGCAAATTTTGCTTTACCAAACTTGTCGGGAGGTTTTCTAATGTCCATTGAAAATAAAATTAGAATAGGCATTATCGGTGCGGGCAATATCGGAAATGTTCATGCAAGGGAGTTTTCCAAGCTGGGCGACGAGTGCGTCATTACGGCTATTGCCGATGCGTATTTACCGCTAGCCGAGGAGAGAGCGAAGCAGTACGGGATCGCGAGCGTTGCCGGTTCACCGGAAGAGCTGATCCAGCGCTCAGATGTGGACGCCGTTATTATAGGGGTTCCCAACCAATTCCATGCACCGCTTGCGGTACAGGCTTTAGCTGCCGGCAAGCATGTTCTGCTGGAGAAGCCGATGGGCATTAACGGCGAAGCGGCCCGTCAAATTATGAAGGCGAGTCAGGCTTCCGACCGCATCGTGATGATTGGTCATCAGATGCGCTGGGAATCGGTGCCGATGCAAATTAAAGAGCAAATCGACCGCGGGGAGCTTGGCAAAATATATACGGCAAAAACCGGCTGGTTCCGCCGTAAAGGCATACCAGGCTGGGGCACATGGTTTACT
>Ga0310903_10000142_pt1 | contig 12092 bp, 16 predicted proteins | sample C24D4metaG_FD_203914 | JGI IMG/M metagenome (GOLD analysis project Ga0310903, IMG submission 203914) | Lab incubated soil microbial communities from West Virginia University Organic Research Farm, Morgantown, WV, United States - C0D3 | ecosystem: Environmental > Terrestrial > Soil >...
CGGGCCGCCGGAGGCCTGGCCAAACAACAGCGGGTCGAGTTCAACATCGAGGGTGACCCGCGGCCCGGTTTCCTGGAGCTGGTCCTCGCCGTCAAGCCCGATCAGTGCACCTTGGTGCCGGTGAAGCCCGGAGAGATCACCAGCGAAGCGGGATGGCCGGCCGACACGCCTGCGGCCACCCTCGCCGGCATCATCGGCGCGTTGCAAGCCGCCGGTGTTCGCGTCAGCCTGTTCGTCGATCCGGAGCCGGCGGCGATTCGCTGGGCGAAGACGATGGGCGCGGATCGCGTGGAGTTGTACACGGAGCCGTTCGCGCGCGCGTTCGAACGCGGACCGGATGCGGCGTCGGCCAGCTTCGCGAAATACAGCGCGGCCGCCAACCTCGCGTTCGAGCTCGGCGTCGGCGTGAACGCGGGACACGATCTCGATCTGAAGAACCTGACGCTCTTCAAGACACTGCCGCACCTGGACGAGGTCTCGATCGGGCACGCGCTCATCAGCCGCGCGATCTTCGCCGGCCTTGGCCGCGTCGTGAAGGAATACCTGGCCGCGCTCTCGCTGGTGCTGCTCTCGATTCTGTTGCTGTCGCCGGCAGCGGAAGCCGCCGGCACGCGGGTGATCGTGCCGTCGGCCGACGGCGCGTCGATCGCCGGCGAGCTCTATGAGTCGTCTTCGCGTCCCGCGCCGGCGGTGCTGCTGGTGCACATGCTGTCGCGCACCCGCGGCGACTGGGGCGGGCTGCCCGATCGCATTCGCGACGCCGGCATCACGGCGCTCGCCATCGATCTGCGCGGCCACGGCCAGTCGTCCGGCTCCGCCCAGGATCTGCAGTTGATGATCCAGGACGTCCGCGCCGCCGCGCGGTGGCTGGCCACCCGGCCGAACGTGCGCGGCGATCAGATTGCCATCGTCGGCGCGTCGCTTGGCGCGAGCCTCGCGCTGCTCGCGGCGGGCGATGTGCCGCAGGTGCGCGCGCTCGCGTTGCTGTCGCCGTCGCTCGACTATCGCGGCCTCAGGACCGATACGGCCCTCATCAAGCGGCTCGGATCGCGATCGATCTGGCTGGCGGCCAGCGATCAGGATCCGCTGGCGCTGCGCACGCTGCGCGACATCGCCGCCGAGCCGTCGGGCCCGCGCGAGCAGCACATCTCGAACACCCTCGCGCACGGCACCGTGCTGCTCGACAAGGACGGCGACGTGGCGCGCATGCTGGTGGACTGGCTGCGCCGCTCGTTGTTATCCTAGACGTCTGCAACGGCATACAACATTGAGCCAATTGTTCTCGCACGCACTCCAAGACGTCTCGCCGCGCGGAGCGCGGCAAAGGCCACGCCGATCATGAGAGCGGACGCAATCGTCTTTGGCATTGCCGGCAGCCTGTTCGGCCTGATCATCGGCTGGGTGCTTGGCAGCCAGCAGGCGCGCAGCGCCCCTGTCGCCGCTCCGGTCGCCCAGTCGGCCCCGGCGCAACAGCAGCAGGCCGCGGCGTCGCAACCGGCGCCAATCGATCCCGCGCGCGTCAGCGCGCTGCAGGATGAGGCGGCGAAGAATCCCAAGGACGTCAGGCCGCGCGTGCAGTTGGGCAACATCTTTTTCGACGGCGAGCAATACCCGCAGGCGATCACCTGGTACGAACAGGCGCTCGCGCTTGCTCCGAGCGACGTCAATGTGTCGACGGATCTCGGCGTCGCGTACTACTACACGAATCAACCGGACCGCGCGCTCGCGCAATTCGATCGTTCGCTCGCGGTCGATTCAAAGCACATCAAGACGCTGCTCAACATCGGCATCGTCCGCGCCTTCGGCAAGCAGGATCTCGCGGGCGCCGGCAAGGCCTGGCAGCAGGTCGTCGATCTCGCGCCGAATTCTCCTGAAGGACTGGCGGCGAAAAAGGGTCTCGAGGGCATCAAGAGTGCGCAGGGCGGCGGTGCGAGGTAAGGGTGTTGGCGCGTTTTCTCCTGCTCCTCGCCCTGTTCGTCGTCATCGCGAGGACGTTCTGGCGTTTCATCGACGCGGTCGTGCGCGGCGCTTCCGGACCGGCGCCGCAGGGCGGACGGCGGCCGGGACCCTTCGACTCCGCTCAGGGCAGGCCGCCGGCGGCGGTCAAGATGTCGCAATGCCCGGTGTGCGGGACCTACGTGGTGCCGGGAAAGGCGATCAGCATCGTCAGCGGCGGCTCGCCGATTTATTTCGACAGCGAGAAATGCCGCGCTGAGTATCAATCGCGATGAAGGCTGAAGAACAGGCGCGCGCGGACATCGTCGAAGTCGGACGCCGGTTGTGGGAGCGCGGTTACGTCGCCTCCAACGACGGCAATATCAGCGTACGCCTTGACGACAACCGGCTGATCACCACGCCGAAGAACGTGTCGAAGGGATTCATGACCCCCGACATGATGGTGATCACGGATCTCGAAGGAAAAAAGATCAGCGGCGAGCGCGATCCGTCGTCCGAGCTGAAGATGCACCTCGAGGTGTATCGCAACCGGCCCGACGCGCGCGCGGTCGTGCACGCTCATCCGCCGACGGCGACGGGTTTTGCCGTCGCCGGCATCGCGCTCGATCGCGCGGTGCTCGCGGAAGTCATCACCACGCTCGGCAGCATCCCGATCGCCGAGTACGCGACGCCGTCGACGGAGGAGCTGCCGGCCGCGGTCCGGAAGTACGTGAAGGCCCACGACGGGCTGCTGCTCGCCAATCACGGCGCGCTGGCGCTGGCCGGCGACGTGATGTCGGCATATTACCGGATGGAAACCATCGAGCATTTCGCGAAGATCAGCCTGGTCGCCCGCACGCTCGGACGCGAAAACATCCTGTCGCGCGACGAGGTCGACCGGCTGCAGGGGCTGCGCGGGATGTATGGGATTGCGTCGCCGGCGCCGATTTGCACTGACGACACCGTGCCCGGCGGCGGGCAGCTGGATTGCCAGATTGTTCAAGCGCCGGACTCGAACGAACGTCTGGTGGCGCAAAGATTAACGCTCCCCACGAGCGGCACTGATGGGGAAATTCGATTAACATACCGCGAGCTAACTGCACTAATCGAAGACGCGCTTCGCGCGTTGAGATAAAAACCGTGGTCCTAGGGTCTTAGGGTCCTCGGGTCTTAGAGTTCGGGTCCTCCTAAGACCCTGAGTCCCTAAGACCTTAAGACCTTTGAGGAGCGACGAAATGGGTGAAGCACTCGGCATGATCGAAACCAAGGGGCTGGTCGCGATGATCGAAGCGGCCGACGCCATGGTGAAGGCTGCCAAGGTGACGCTGGTGGGGTGGGAAAAGATTGGCGCCGGCTACGTGACGGCGGTGGTGCGCGGTGACGTCGCCGCGGTCAAGGCCGCGACCGATGCCGGCGCGGCCGCGGCCCGCCGCGTCGGCGAGCTCGTGTCGGTGCACGTGATTCCGCGCCCGCACGCCAACCTCGAAGATGTCCTCCCGATCGGCAAAGCGAACGCCAAGGGCTAAGCCACAGAAGGCGCAGACGGCACAGAAAAATGCTGCTCGCACGTATCGTCGGGACGGTGGTCGCGACGAGAAAAGATCCGCGGCTGGTCAGCAGTAAGTTGTTGCTGGCCCGCCCGGTCGATCCCAAAGGCAAAGCGGAAGGCAACTACCTCGTCGCCATCGACACGGTCGATGCCGGCGTAGGCGAGACCGTGCTGATCGTCAGCGGCAGCTCGGCGCGCATGGCGTCGGGCCTGAAAGACATGCCGGTCGATGCCGCGGTCGTCGGCATCATCGACGAAATCGACGTCGCAGAATAGGCCTGCGTCCCCACCGTCGAGCGGAGCGAGACAACATGCAAATGGCCCGAGTCATCGGCGACGTCGTCGCCACCCGCAAGGATTCCAATCTCGACGGCACCACGCTGCTGCTCGTGCAGCCGATCGGCGCCGACGGCCAGGACGCCGGCCGTCCGCTGGTCGCGGTTGATGCCGTGGGGGCGGGCGTCGGCGAGACCGTGTTCTTCGTCCGCGGCAAGGAAGCCAGCTTTCCGTTTCATCCGACCGAAGTGCCCACCGATGCCGGCATCGTCGGCATCATCGATCACTACACGGTGCCGAAGTGATTCTCGCGCGCGTGGTCGGCACCGTCGTCGCAACGCAGAAGCGCCCGCAGTTCGAGGGCGCGAAGCTGCTGCTGGTGCAGCCCGAGACGCCGCAGGGCGAGGCGAAGGGCGCGACGCTGCTGGCGATCGATTCTGTCGGCGCGGGCGTCAGCGAGCGCGTCATCGTGGTGCTCGAGGGGCGCGCCGCCGGTGAAGCGCTCGGCAAGAAGCTCTCTCCCGTCGACGCGGCCATTGTCGGCATCGTCGATCAGCTGGAGTGCGTGGAATGAACGAGGACGAACTGCGCGAGTTGATCCGGGCTGCTATTCAGAGGCATACCGGACCAGCATCCCCTGAGTCCGCCTCCGCCCGCGAGCCTGTGCGCGAGCTTCGGCGGGACGCCGGCGGCGCGCCAGTAACCATCAGCTTCGGTCAATATCATCTCGAGCGAGCCGCCGACGACACGTCGTGCCTCATCGAGCCGGCCGTGCAATGCAATCATTGTGGTTTCTGTAAGTGCCACGGACATTAGTCACTCGCAAGCTTCCGTCCTCGGTGATGGCGAAGCTCGAAGCCGCCTCCGATGTCGATCTGTACGTCGGCAGCAGCGCGATCTCGCGCGAGGAATTGTTGCGCCGCGTCAAGGGTGTTGACGCGATCGTGTGCCTGCTCACCGAAGCCATCGATGCCGCGGTGCTGGATGCCGCCGGGCCGCAGCTGAGGATCGTGGCCAACGTTGCCGTTGGCTACAACAACGTGGACGTTGCCGCATGCCGGGCGCGCGGCATTGCGGTCACGAACACGCCAGACGTGCTCACCAATGCGTGTGCCGATTTCACCTGGGGCTTGATCCTCACGATCACGCGGCGTCTTGGCGAGGGCGAGCGAGTGGTTCGCGCCGGCAAGTGGGGCGGCTGGGCGCTTGATTACATGCTCGGCATGGAGCTGCGGGGCAAGCAGCTTGGTCTCGTCGGCGTCGGCCGCATCGGCGGCGCGGTTGCGGCCAAGGCGCCGGCATTCGGAATGACCGTCGCCTATGCGGACCAGAAGGTCGCTGATATTTCGAACGCCACGCACATGCCGCTCGATCGGCTGCTGGCGACATCGGATATCGTCTCGCTGCATGTTCCGATGACCCCCGAGACGAAGCACCTGATCGATCAGAAGGCCCTGACGAAGATGAAGCGGACGGCGTATCTGATCAACACGTCGCGCGGTCCGGTGGTGGACGAGGCGGCGCTCGCCTGGGCGCTCAAGGAGCGGCTGATCGCCGGCGCGGCTCTCGACGTCTACGAAAAGGAGCCGGAGATTCACCACGGCCTGATGTCGCTCGAGAACGTGCTGCTGATTCCGCACCTCGCCAGCGCCACCACCGAGACACGCACGGCGATGGCGGACCTCGCGGTCACCAACGCAATTGCAGTACTCGATGGCCGTCCGCCCGTCACACCTGTTCCCTAGACGCGCTCCGCGCGTCGGGGGGGTCGCCGCGTCGGCTCCGACCATCGAGCGTGTGATGCGCACGCTGGCCCGCGAGATCGACGGGCTCGAGCTGCCGGCGGTCGAGAAGATCTCCGCAAGCCAGAAGGACGATCCCTTTCAGATCCTGATCTCGACGTTGCTCTCGGCGCGGACGCAGGATGCCACCACGCTGGCCGCGTCGACGCGGTTGTTCGCGACAGCGAGCACGCCGGCGGCCGTGGCCAGGCTGCGCGTGAAGCAGATCGAGACGCTGATCTACCCGGTCGGCTTCTATCGCAACAAGGCCGTCTTCGTGCGAGACGCGGCGAGGATGATCGTGGCGAAGTTCGGCGGGCGCGTGCCCTCGACGCTCGACGAGTTGATCACGCTTCCCGGTGTCGGCCGCAAGACCGCGAACCTCGTGATGATCCTCGCCTTCAAGAGCGACGAGAACATCTGCGTGGACATTCACGTGCACCGCATCGCCAACCGGCTCGGATGGGTGCAGACGCGAACGCCCGAGGAAACGGAGCAGGCGCTTTACAAGACCATCGATCGCCAATGGTGGCCGGTGATCAATCTGTATCTCGTCACGTGGGGCCAGAACGTGTGCCGGCCGGTGTATCCTCGCTGTGGGGACTGCGCCCTCGTGACGTCGTGCCGGAGGGTGAACGTCACGCGAGTTGGTAAAGGACGAGTGACATGAAGCGCGGGTGTTTCATTCTGGTGGCGGCGATGCTGGCAGCGGGCGCCGCCGGATTCGCACAAACGCCGACGACGCTGTCGCCCGGCGCAGGACCGTCCATCGTCGTCGTCGAGACGGAGAAGGGCACGTTCGAGTTCGAGACCTATCCCAACGAGGCGCCGAAGACCGTCGCGCACATTCTCGGACAGATCAACAAGCGGTTCTACAACGGGCAGCGCGTGCATCGCGTGGTGCCCGGCTTTGTCATGCAATTCGGCGATCAGCAGACGCGCGACATGACGAAGGAAAAAATGTGGGGCCGCATCGAGGGTCCGGCCGTCGGCGTTGCGGAATTCTCGAAGCTGCGCACGCACGTGAGAGGCGCGGTCGCGCTGGCCCACAACGGCGATGCTTCGAAGGCCGACACGCAGATGTACGTGACGCTCGCCGACACACCTCGCCTGAACATGAAATACGTGGTGTTCGGAAAGGTGATTTCCGGAATGGACGTCGTCGACAAGCTGAAGTACGCCGATCGGATCGTCAGAGTAACCGTGCGCGAGGCAAGGTAGCGACGATCCCCGCGAGATCGGGGAACCGTTCGACGAGCTCGGCCGGCATGCGCGCCGTGATCGGCTCGTCGAGCATCTTCTTCAAGGTCACGGCGTTGGCCACGGACTGCGCGGAGAAGTGGTTATTAAGAAACAAATAGGCCTTTTTCACCATCGAGCGGACGTCGCGAACTTTGTTCGCGATGGGTTGCAGCTCCTCGGCCGAATAGAAATAGTTGTAGCGATCTTCGGATTCGGCGTGGTCCCACCACTCCTTCGCGTTGCGGCCATGCAGCCTCAGGTAATACAGATCGGCCCGCGGACCCTTGAGATCCTGTCGAATCGACGAGGGGAACTTGGGCTCGTCGATTTGCACCCACGCGGCATGTTGTTCGTCGAGCAGCTGCGCGGTCTCCGGCGAATCGCTCCACGATCGATGCCGCAGCTCCACGGCGAGCGGATAGCCGGCGAACGCTTTCAGCAGCCACGCGACGTAGTCCACGGCCTCCTGTAAGCGTTGAAAGCTGGCCGGGAACTGGATTAACACCGGCCCGAGCTTGCCGGCGGCGGCGAGGGGATCGATGCCGCCCTTGAACGCATCGACGTCGGCCTGCGTGACCGGCCCTGGTTCGACGGCCATGTTCGGGTGCGTGAACTTCTGATACAGCTTCACCGCGAACTCGAAACCGGCCGGCGTCCGCTTGACCCAGCCGAGCGACGCAGTGGCGCGCGGCTGCCCGTAGAAGGTGCTGTTGACCTCGACGGTGTTGAAACGCTCGGAATAGAAGCGCAGCTCGTCGAAACCGCGCTCGCGGTCCTCGGGCAGCGGGTAAAAGATCCCGTTCCACGAGCCCTTCCCGGTAGGGTAGTTCCAGCCGGATGTTCCGATTCGCAGCATCGCGCTTAAAATAATAGTTTGGGCTCCGTGCTTTCTGAGCCTTCTGTGGCCAGTGCTGACGATTAACGAGATCTTCCACTCGATCCAGGGCGAGTCGACCTACGCGGGCCGGCCGTGCGTTTTCGTGCGCCTGACGGCCTGCGATCTGCGCTGCCGCTGGTGCGACACGCCCTACGCCTTCCACGAGGGCAGAAAGATGAGCGTGGACGACGTGATCGCCGATGTGGACGCGCGCGGCTGCCCGACCGTCGAGGTGACGGGTGGCGAGCCGTTGCTGCAGCCCGATGTGTATCCGCTGATGCAGCGGCTGCTCGATTCGGGCAAGACGGTGCTGCTCGAGACCGGCGGGCACCGCAGCATCGCCGATGTTCCGGCCGGCGTAATCAGGATCGTGGACGTGAAGTGCCCGGGTTCCGGCGAATCGGACAAGAACGACTGGACCAACTTCGCGCATCTCACGAAGACCGATGAAGTGAAGTTCGTGATTGCGGATCGCCGCGACTACGAATTCGCGAAAGAGATTGTGCTCCGCGAGAGTCTGCCCTCGCGCGTGAACGCGGTGTTGTTCTCACCCGTGCATGGCGAGCTCGATCCGAAGAAATTGTCGGAGTGGGTGATCGCCGATCGTCTGGACGTTCGAGTCCAGCTGCAGGTCCATAAATACATTTGGAGTCCCGAGACGCGTGGCGTCTAGGGCGGTCGTTCTTCTCAGCGGCGGTCTGGATTCCTACACCGCAGCGGCCGTAGCGAAGCGTGACGGGTTCGAGCTCTACACGCTCAGCATCAACTATGGCCAGCGTCACGTGCAGGAGCTCGAGGCGTCTGGCGTGGTTGCGCGCGCGCTGGTCGTGCAGAGGCATCTCGAGATCGAGCTCGATCTCAGCCGTATCGGCGGATCGGCGCTGACGTCGGATCAGATCGACGTGCCGAAGGATCAGCCGATCGATCCCGACGTCATTCCCAGCACCTACGTGCCGGCCCGCAACACGATCTTCCTCTCGGTCGCGATGGGCTGGGCCGAGGTCCTCGGCGCTTCCGACATCTTCATCGGCGTCAACGCGCTCGACTATTCCGGCTATCCGGACTGCCGTCCGGAATTCATTCGCGCCTTCGAGCAACTCGCGCGCCTCGCGACGAAGGCCGGCGTCGAAGGCCGGCCGCTCACCGTCCACACGCCGCTGATCGCGCTGTCGAAGGCGGAGATCATCAGGCTCGGCCTGTCGCTTGGCCTCGACTACGGCCTGACGCACAGCTGCTACGACCCGCTGCCCGGCGGCCGTCCCTGCGGGCACTGCGACAGTTGCCGGCTCCGCGCCGCCGGTTTTGCAGAAGCTGGTGCAACCGACCCGCTAATTCACCCGCGCCGCTGATACCATTCGCCGCGGAGCCCTCTACGCCTTGGCCCAGCCGCTCAGACGACAGGTCTTTCTCTCTGTCTCGATTCTCACGGTCCTCGTCTACCTCGCGATCGGCTACGGCGCGAAGCTGACCTACGACGAGCACGTACGCCAGCTGGCCGCCGAGACCGCGACGATGGCGGCAACGGTGGTCGTCTACGTCAATCGCAATCTGGAGACCGCGGATGCGGTGGCGGCCACGGCCTCGCGCCATCCGGCCATGCGCACGCTCGATCCGCAAGCGGCGCTCGAGGTGCTGCAGCCGCTGTTGGGCGGCCGCGATGAACTGCTCCACAACGCGCTGATTGCGGACATGAATGGGCGGCCGGTGGCGTGGGCGACGCCACCCGACGAGAAAGTTGAAGGCCGGCTGGACCCGGCGTTCCTGAAAAATGTCGCGACCACCGGCAAGACGCTCTTGAGCCCGATGCTCGGCCAGGCCGGCGATGAGGTCCACGCGATCGTGCTCGGCTATCCGATCGTCAACGACAACCACGTGGTCGGATCGCTTGGACTGTCGGTGCATCTCGAAGCGCTCGAACGCGTGCTGGCATCGATTCCATTGCCGCCTGGCTCCGTGGTCACGCTGACGGACGAGAACAGCGTGGTCGTCGCGCGCAGTCTCGACGCGGCACGGTATGTCGGCCGCTCGGCCGCGCCCAGCGGGCGGGCGCGCAATCCCTTCGAAGTGCCCACGTCCGCCATCCTGACCGGCGTCGACGGCGTCGAGCGCGTCTTCGGCAATGGCGTCGTCGAGCGCGGCCCGTGGCTGGCGAGCGTCGGCATTCCGACGTCGGTGGCGATGTCGCGCAACCGGCCGATGTACCAGCGCAATTTCGGCATCGCCGTCGCGGCCACGCTCGTCATCATCGCCCTGACGTTGATCTTCGGCCGGCGATGGCTCAACGCCTTCGATCATCTCGACGAGACGGCGACGCGCGTCAGCCGCGGCGATCTGTCGCCGCTGCAGAGGCAACCGATGCCGACCGCGGAGATGGATACCTTGCAGGCGACAATCGAGAGCATGATCGCCAACCTGCAGCGGGCGCGCGAATCGATTGCCGCGCAGGTCAACGACGAGCGCCGGATGCGCGAGGAACTGCAGTCGCTGCAGCAGCAGGTCATCCGGCAGGAGCGTCTCGCCGCGATCGGCGTACTCGTATCAGGCGTGGCTCATGAATTGAACAATCCGCTGCAGGCCATCCTCGGTTTCGCCGAGCTGTTGCAGATACAGAAGGACATGCCCGAGCAGGCGCGGGCGGACCTCACGCTGATTCAGAAGGAAAGCGCGCGGGCCAGCGCGATCATCAGGAACCTGTCGCGATTCGGCCGGCAGATGTCGGAGCCGACGCCGGTCCGATTGCGCGACGTCGTGGCATCGGTCATGGAGCTCCGCCAGCGCAAGCTCGAGGAGCTGAACATCGCGGTCGAGATCGACGAGCGATCCAAGTCGCTGGTCATGGCGATCTTCACCGAGCTGCAGCAGGTGGTGTTGAACTTCGCGATCAACGCCGAACAGGCGATCGTTCATGCCAACTCGAAGCAGGGCCGCATCACCGTCCGCACGGGCGATCGCGATGGCTGGGCGTGGATCGAAGTGGAGGATACCGGTCCCGGTGTCGCGGCCGAACACGAAGCCAAACTGTTCCAGCCGTTCTACACGACGAAGCCGGTCGGCGAGGGCACCGGGCTTGGCTTGTCGGTGAGCTACGACATCATTCGCTCGCACAACGGCCGCATCGGCTATCGCCGCGGCGCGTTCGGCGGCGCGATCTTTTTCTTCGAGCTGCCAATCGTACCCAACGACCCACGGCCGTAATGACACAACGCATCTATTATTCCGAACCGTATCGCCGGACCTTCGACGCCAAGGTACTGAGCGTCGATACCGTTGCCGGCCACACGCACGTGACGCTCGATCAAACCGCGTTCTATCCGACATCGGGCGGCCAGCCCTACGACACGGGAACGATTGGCAGCGCGGCCGTCACTGACGTGATCGATCGCGATGACGGCACCATCGCGCACGTCGTCTCGGGATCCGTGAAAGTTGGCGAGATCGTCAGCGGCGAGATCGACTGGGCGCGGCGCTTCGATCACATGCAGCAGCACACCGGCCAGCACGTGCTGTCGGCGGCGTTCGATCGAGTGTTCGGCGTCCGCACCGAAAGCTTCCACATGGGGCAGCTCTCGTCGACGATCGATCTGGCCCGCGAATTCTCCGAGCCCGAGATTGCGAAGGCCGAGGACGATGCGAATCGCATCGTCTGGGAGGATCGGCCGGTGGCGGTTCGATTTGCCACCGCGGAGGAGGCCGCGGCGATGGGCATGCGAAAAGAATCCGCGCGCACCGGCACGCTGCGATTGATCGACGTGCAGGACTACGACCTGTCGGCCTGCGGCGGCACGCACGTCGAGCGCACCGGTGCAATCGGCGTGATCGCGATCGGCTCGGCGGAAAAATTCAAGGGCGGATCGCGCGTCGAATTCCTGTGCGGCGGCCGCGCGCTGCAGCGGTTCCGGGTCTGGAAGGGTGCTTTGTCGGCGATGCAGAAGCACCTCTCCGTCCCGCCGATCGAAATGGCGGCGTCGATCGAGCGCATGCAGGACGACGGCAAGGCTGCGCAGCGCAATCTTCGCGGATTTCAGGAAAAGCTCGCGGCCCACGAAGCACACGCTCTGCTTGCAAAAGGATCGCCGGTGATCGCAGCGATCGAGGGCTGGGATGCGCAGGGGATCAAGGCGATCGCCGCTGCGATCACCGCGGCGGATCCACATGCGGTGGCCGTGTTGTTTACCACCGCGATGCCCGCGCAAGTCGTGATCGCGCGAGGCTCATCATCGACGGTCGACGCCGGCGCGCTGTTGAAGGAGCTGGCGGCGAAGTTTGGCGGGAAGGGTGGAGGGAAGTCAGACCTCGCTCAAGGGGGAGGACTGGGCGCGTCCGTAAGCGAGCTGATCGCTTTCACAAACAGTCTGATCTAGGGTTCCAAATGTTCCACGAGTTCCAGATGTTCCAAAGGCATCGTTCTATCGGAGTTCCAGGGTTCCTCATT
>Ga0310903_10000151_pt1 | contig 11876 bp, 8 predicted proteins | sample C24D4metaG_FD_203914 | JGI IMG/M metagenome (GOLD analysis project Ga0310903, IMG submission 203914) | Lab incubated soil microbial communities from West Virginia University Organic Research Farm, Morgantown, WV, United States - C0D3 | ecosystem: Environmental > Terrestrial > Soil > Agricultural...
CAACTCATGTATGCCTGCTTTCGCACCCTTCAAGTCCACCTTCACGACATAATCATCTAACGAAGAAGCCTTGAGCAGATTGGAGAAACTCCCCTGTACATCAAGCCGCACTACGGTAGGATCCATTGCCGTAAGAACATACTTATCGGTATCTAGTCCCTCGGTTGTAATAACAGATGCCTCTATCGTCTTAGTATCCATATTAGAAGTAACCGTCTGAGGTGACGTATCCGGATCAATATGTACGACAGCCCAGAGAAGCAACCCGACAATGACGGAAATGATTTTGAGCGAGGTGGGGTGACTTAGCCATTTATCCATCACTGCCTCCTTTCCGCTTCCAAAGAGACGATACCGTAACGCGTTCCTTCGTAAGTCCGTTCGTCTTCGGCGTCAGCTCTTCGAATAGCTTGGAAATCAACGACTCCTCATTAATATCCCGAACGATCATACCGCCCAGAGACAAGGATACTTGCCCCGTTTCTTCCGACACGGTTACAGACACCGCATCCGTTACCTCACTTACGCCAATAGCTGCCCGGTGGCGCGTACCAAGCTCCTTGCTTATAAAAGGATTTTCCGACAGGGGCAAGTAACAGCCCGCCGCCATAATCTGATTGGAGCGAATGATGACCGCACCGTCATGCAGCGGCGTATTCGGAGTGAAAATGTTAATAAGCAGTTCCGATGTAATCTTCGATTCCATTCGAATACCCGATTCAATCAATTCACTCAGACCCGTGCTTCGCTCAAAAACGATTAACGCCCCGATCTTCCGTTCCGCCATGAAACGGACAGCTTTAATGACGCCGTCAATTTGCTCATTAACGACATCCCGGTCTAGCGAATACGAACGTGCAAACAGTTTTCCACGCCCAAGCTGCTCCAGCACACGTCTAAGCTCCGGCTGGAATATAATAAGCACGCTCACGATTCCGAATGTGAACATCTGATTCATAAGCCATTTTAAAGTATACAAATTGAACCAGGTGCTTAGCGCCCATACCGCAACGAGTATAAAAATACCTTTCAACAGCTGTACGGCGCGGGTCCCGCGCACGAGCAATATCATTTTATAAATAATAAAGCTGACTATGCCAACATCAATAATATCCTTTATCCAGTCATGCCATGTTAAATCTGAGAAATAATTCATATGCCAACCCCCAACAGCCGATCACTTTATTTTTATCTATGAACGGATTTCAACTTTATTATTTTCTATATATGGGATTGGAAATCCTTTTTTAAAAAAAAATAAAAAATGCCCCCCTACAAAAAGGGAGGCAGCTCGCTTTAACGGGCATTACCGCCAAAAGTTTGCGTCACTTTGTACCAGAACCAATCGAGTGCTTGATCGATCGTTCTGCTCTGCCCCGCGATATGACCGGTGGAAGCGAGGTTTAATGAGCCGTCGATCACGGTTACGTTACCATCTACCTCGCCCTTTACATCAGCTGTTCCATTCTCAACCGTCAAGTTTCCGGTTAAACGGGCACCTTCCGGCACAATGACGGTATTTCCTTCTATAATGACCTGCTGAAGATCCTCGCCTGCTACGATTAGCTTAGTGTCCTCTTCCCACATGGTGAAGAAGCTGCCTAGCATAACGAGTACAAACACAGCAGCAGCAGTGACTCCCGGGTACCGGTAAATAAAACGTACGATCCCGTTCCGCTGCTTACTCCGTTTCTTCGGCAGCTGCTGCATGATCCGCTGCGTCAATAGCTCCGATGCCTTCTTGTCAAAATCCGCGGCAGGCTTAATCGCTTCTAAAGTATGGAACGCCGCGGCGTCCGTCTTCTGGAGCTGTTCAAACCGACTGCGACAAGCCGGACAGGAAAGCAAATGAGATTTTAACGTAACGATATCTTCTGCGGGCAGCTCGCCGTCCAAATAGTCATGCATCCATACGATGGCGACGTTGCAATTCATAGCAGCCAGTCCTTTCTTTCAGTTGCTCGCGCATAAGTTCTATTCTCGCTATTAGGATACGTTGATAGTGAGGGGATGTTTCAATTTTTTTCGAAATCGGGCAAGTAATCATTTCCATCTACAATTTGTGCTCGAGCTTCTTCCGGAGAAACTCCCTGCCGCGGTGAACGCGCGTCTTAATCGTCGTCACGGGCATGTCCAGTACATCCCCAATTTCCTGCAAGGAAAGATCCTGCATATAGCGAAGAGTCATAACGGTCTTATATTTCGGCGGCAATGCTGCAATGGCTGCATGAATAATCCGCTGCGTATCCGTCAGCAGCAGCTCCGATTCCGGCGTCCGGTTATCACTAGGAATCATCGAATAGCCATCCAAGCCTTCATGACCGGATGACTCCGCGTCAAGCGAATAGGTCGGCTTGCGCTTACGCAGCCGATCGATGCACAAGTTCGTAGCAATCCTGTAGATCCATGTCGAAAATTTTAACGTATCATCATATCTATCCAGGTTTTTGTACACGCGAAGAAAGGTGTCTTGAACGACATCCTCCGCCTCCTGGCGGCTATTCAGCATTCGATATGCCATATGAAAGAGCTTATCCTGATAGAGGTCTACAAGCTCAGCAAATGCCTGCTGATCGCCTTTGAGAGCTAATTGCGCCAGGCGTGCTTCCAATACATTCACCTTAACTCCTCCAAACCTTCCGTTCGTTCGGCCGATTGCCTTGCCGTATGCTCTGCAATCATAATGCCCGCAAGTATAAGTAATATTCCAATCGTCATACCTGCGCTAAGCTGCTCGCCAATAATGAGCCAAGCGCTAATCGCAGCTACCGGCAGCTCCATCGCGCCCAGCAAGGATGCCAGCCCGCTTCCGATCTTCGGAATACCTGCGTTAAAGCTAATCGCTGGAATTACGCTGCCCAGTAGAGCAAGCGCCGTCCCCCATCCGAAAAGCGTCCACTCGCTTTCGCCTGCCCATGCCTTCGAACCGTACATAAGAGCGATTACGATAAAGCCGAACGTCATCATCATCGCAGATTTTAGGACGGGATCATAATCCGTCTGCAATCTGCCTGTCAGAAACAAAAACAAACTGTATGTAACCGCCGATGCCAGGCCGTATAAGACCCCGGCGATATTAAGCTCAACATCGCTCTTCTGCTCAAACAGTCCTACCGCGAGCAGCGTACCTGCCATTACGACAGCAATCGCGAAAATCTGCCGGCGACTAGGCCAACGTCTATCCCGCAAGCACTCAAGCAAAATCGTAATCCACATGAACTGAAAAAGCAAGACAATTGAGAAAGAAGCTTCCAATTTTTGCAGCGCCAAATTATAAAATACAGTTGTCATGCATAAGCCGAATATGCCTATGATGGCAAGCATGATCCAATTTCCGCGTTGAAAAGGATTTTGCCATAGCTTCGGACGCAGCAGCACGAATAACCAAAGCAGCACGACGCTGATCCCGACCTGATGCACCGTAATTTGCTCAAAGCTAAATCCGGCATCATAAGCAAGCTTAATGATCGGAGACAAGATGCCGTAACTGGCTGCACCGAACAAGACGATAAACACCGACATGAAATAAGCCGATGATTGTTTCATTGCTGCCGACCTCCCGAAAATGCGAACCATTCTGACAATTATATACGTTCAGTGCCGGGTCAGCAATCGACTTTAGGCTAGTTGACGCTTCGACTTTCGACCAGGATCCGTAATTATAAAGTTAAAAAAGGTCTGGGAGACATGTTCCTCCCAGACCTTCCGCTTGTATGAATCCCGCCTATGATTACAGTGCATTTGTTTTCAGTTTATCCAACACCTTCGTAATGGTCGTCGTCGGAATCGCGAAGCCGATTCCTTGCGCCTCGGCATTAACCGCCGTGTTGATGCCAATAACCTCGCCCTTCTCATTAAGGAGCGGTCCGCCGGAATTTCCGGGATTGATCGACGCGTCCGTTTGCAGCAAATGCTCATAGTCGTGTTCACCTTGCTCATCGGCTATTGTGATTGGTCTTTCTTTTGCACTAAGGACACCCATCGTCAGCGTTTGGTCGAAGCCGTACGGGTTACCGATAGCCATTACCCAGTCACCGATTTGTGTTTCATCAGAGCTGCCAAGCTTAAGAGAAGGGAACGCTTTGCCGTCCGGACTCTCAACCTTCAGCACAGCCAAGTCCAGCTCGTAGCTCGAGCCAAGCACCGTTGCTGTAAGCGGCTCATCGTAGCCCTGAACGGTCACCTTAACCTCCTTCGCATCTGCTATGACATGTTCGTTGGTTAATATATACCCATCCTGTTCAAAGAAAAACCCGGTTCCTGAACCCGCCAGCATCGGCTCTGTACTGCTTTGCTCTTGTTGCTCCTGTTGCTGCTGTTGACCGTCTCTGCCCGATTGACCGCCGCCAAAAAACTGACGGAAGCCGGGATCATTGAACATGGAGGAGGAACGGGCAGGCTCCGCGTAATTTTCTATTTTTACAACCGCCGGACTCGCCGATGCGTAGACAGAGGCAATATCATCGCTTGTGCTGAATGATGCTGTAGATAATCCTGCATCCTGCTGGGCCGCACTGCTTGCTACGCTTGAGCCGGTGTTTTGCAGAGTCTGACTGCCCCCGCTGAACAGATTATTTTTATCCGCCAAGTACGAGAAGCCTCCGATCACAATCGCACCAATCAGGAACGATGCCAGCAGTGTTTTGGCAGAGCTTCCTCCCGGACGTTTCGAACGTTTTTCTCCGCCAGCCTCTGGCTTACTTCTATCCTTCTGCAGCCCAAGCTCCTTCTCGTAAGAGGCTCTAAGCTCATTGGTCGATTTGCTAGAATCATAAATATAAGTAGAGACAGGAGCATTATTCGATGTATTAGTCGGTGTATAAGTATCGTTATTCGCATCCGCGCTGCGTTTGTTATCCTCGTTCATTACTATCATCCCTTCAAGTGTAGTGTCTGTTTCCTATGTATCTATCATGCAGGATGTACCTTAAACGAAACTTAAGCGGATTATAAATGAACATAAGAAAAAAGAGTTCAGAAATTTGGGGTTGGTGGGCGGGTTCCCAGCCGACCCCTTTGTATTTTGTTTGTATTTTATGAAAGAAAACTCGCATTCTGGCCTTGCATTCCATCCTCGTCCGGCGCAGTGACATTATTGTCTTACAGCGCACGCATCATCTGCCGCCGCCCGAGGATTCCTTTTTAGCATGCATCAACCAAACATAACGATTCAGCTGCTGAAAGGAGACCGCGAGGCCATGGTTCCTGCATATTCGTCCGAGCACGTTCAGCGTTGTATAATACTCACTTTGCAAATCCTGAAGCAATTTCATGTAACCTGCCTGCTCTGCACCGGCCTCGATTTGCTTCCGGGTCTCTTCGTCCTGAAAGACGGTGTCCGCGAAAATAATTTGTCCGTTCTCATCAAGGAGCGTACTGTATAAAGCGATAGCCCGTTCCTTCTCCGCATCGGTCAAATGATGAAAGGCATAGGTGCTCACGATCGTATCCAGCTGAGCTGGGATTTGCGGGAACTGCAGGAAGTCGCCTTCTAAAAGCACAGCGTCTAAGGCCCGCTTTTCAAACAGTCTCCTCATCCCTGCTGACGGCTCAACCGCATACACGCTGCCACAGCGCCGAAGGAGCTTCTCCGTCAGATTGCCCGTTCCGGCGCCGAACTCAAGGACTGTACCGTAGGAGCGCTCCGCTACCGCCTCAAGAATGGCATCATAGCTTTGAAATACTTCCTTGTATTCCTCGTCTTGCCCCTGCACCGTAAGGTCATAATGATCCGCCCAATGGTCAAATAGATCGATAAATTCTCTCCCCATCGCTTCGTCCATCCTTTCTGAACGATTAATTCCAACTAATTATATAGAACTAATCATGTATTTCTTCAGCATATGACGGTTGGTCAAAATAGTTCTAGTGAACCTTATGTACTCCTTTCTCCAAACGCAAAAAAAAGCCAGCCACGGTGTTAGCACCATGGCTGGCTTTCGTTATACCATTCGTTTTATTAGCCCGTATTCCGAAGGCCTGCAGCAATTCCGTTAATCGTCAGAAGCACTTCGCGAAGCAGCTCCGGATCATCCTCTTCGTTATCACGCAGCGCGCGCAGCTCGGTTAACAGCTGTACTTGCATATAGCTAAGCGGATCGACGTACGGATTACGCAAACGAATTGACTCTTGGATGACAGGAACGTTATCCAAAATTTCCGTTTGGCCTGTAATGCTTAGAATAAGCTCGGATGTCAGCTTGTACTCTTGTTCGATTTGCTCAAAAATACGATCGCGGATCGTTTTGTCCTTAATCATATCCGCATATTCCTTCGCAATTACCAAATCTGCCTTAGCCAGCGCCATCTGCAGGTTATCGATAAGCGAGCGGAAGAACGGGAACTTCTCGTACATCGTACGCAGCGTTTCCAGATTGCTTTCATTTTCACTTACAAATTGATTCAATGCTGTACCCGCAGCATACCAGGCTGGCAGCAGGTAACGGCTTTGCGTCCATGCGAACACCCAAGGAATCGCACGCAAATCCTCGAAGCGATCGCTGTTTTTCCGCTTAGACGGACGGGAGCCAATGTTAAGCTCACCAACCTCAGGCAGCGGTGTCGACTCCTTGAAGTAAGTCAAGAAATCCGGATCGCGGAAAATAAGATCTTGATATTTCGTGAGCGCCGTCTCGGAAATCGAACGCGCAATTTCATCCCACTCGGCTTCTGCTTGCGGCGCTTGCTCTGGATATTTCGCCAGACGCGCTGCCGTAATAAGCGCCCAAGTCGCTTGCTCTAAGCTGCGGTAAGCGATGCCTTGCATCGAATAACGCGACGAAAGCACTTCACCTTGCTCGGTAATTTTGATGCCGCCGCCAATCGTGTGAGGCGGCTGAGCAAGAATACTGCGGTTAAGCGGCATGCCACCGCGGCCAAGCGCTCCGCCACGGCCGTGGAAAAACTTCAATTTCACATCGTATTCTTTGCCGGCAGCCGTAATTTCTTTCAGCGCCACGCGCAGCTCCCAGTTCGCCGTAACCACTCCGCCGTCTTTGTTGCTGTCGGAGTAACCTAGCATAATTTCGTGCAGGTTGCCGCGAGCCTCTACCGCTTGACGGTAAATGGGCAGCTCGAAAAGCTCCTTCATAATAGCCGGTGCCGCATGAAGATCGTCAATCGTCTCGAACAGCGGTACCGATTGCAGCGTGCAGCGAACAGAGCCGTCAGCTTCCTTACGGAACAAGCCAACTTCCTTCGCGAACACCATAACCTCAAGCATGTCACTCGCCGCTTGGGTCATACTGATCAGATAGCTGGAAATACAATTGACGCCAAATTCCTGCTGCGCACGATAAATCGTATGGTATACGTTCAAGCATTCACGCGTCGACTCTGTGTAATCCAGATGTCCCGACGTAAGCGGTCTTGGATCGTTCAGGAGACGGTGAAGCAGATCAGTCTTCTCTTCTTCCGATAGCGATGCATAGTCTGCTACCACGTTCATTTTCGCCAAAATCTCGGACATCGCATTCTCATGCTCTTGGCTGTGCTGACGAACGTCAAGCGCCATGAGATGGAAGCCAAACAATTCAACTTGACGAATCAGCGTAGCGAGTGCCGTATCTGCTACATAATCAGCGTAGTGATTGCGCAGGCTGCGGTCAATTACAAGCAAGTCCTCGCGAAGCTCGTTAGGGTGATTATAACGCATTGGCGAACCTTTTAGCGATTCATCCCGCGTATTAGCGAGCTTCTCTAGCATAAAGCCCAGCTTAATACGGTAAGGCTCCTTCGTATTTCTCCACAAATCAACACATTTCAGCTCAACATGCTCGCGGTCCGAACGAATCGATTCCACCAGTTCAGCCGACACCTCAACCAGGTTTGTGCTGAAGCTGAGCAAGCCCATAAGCTCATCGAGCTTCTCTTCGTACTTGCGAATAGCCAGCTGGCGGTGCAGCGTTAGCGTCTCCCAAGTTACTTTCGCCGTTACGGATGGATTGCCGTCGCGGTCGCCGCCTATCCAAGAACCGAAGCGCAAGTAATCAGGTACATGCCAGTTCTCATCCGGGTAATACTTGCTCAGGCAGCGCTCAAGCTCTTGATATACGTTAGGCAGCACCTCGAACAACGTTTCATCAAAATAGTACAAGCCATTACGAACCTCGTCGATAACCGTTGGCTTGCGGTCACGAAGCTCATCGGTCTGCCACAAAATGAGAACCTCATTCATGAGCTTCTCACGAAGCTTCTCGCGCTCGCGATAAGTCAAGGTTGGATTATCAAGTTCCATTACATCAACAGCAATCCGTTTATGAATATCAAGCACCGCACGTCGAGTCGCTTCGGTCGGGTGCGCTGTCATCACAAGCTCAAGCGAAATACCGCTCAAAATATCTTGAACATCCCCGATCGCAATCTCACGTTCCTTCAAATCCTGAACAGCGCTTTCGATCGAGCCGCGCTGTACCGTTTCTCCGGCTGAAACCTCGTAGTCGCGTTTCCGTCTAATCCGGTGATTTTGCTCGGCAATATTAACGAGTTGAAAGTAGATAGCAAACGCTCTAATGACTTGATGACGAATTTCCGGACTTAGGGACGATACGTTTTCCTTGAATTGTTCAAATAGTTCCGGCACAAATTCGGCGCGAAGCGCTTTGCTTTGCTCACGAATCCCTTCCACAATATCAAGCAGCTCGCGACCTCCTTGATGGACGAGAACTTCACCTAGAATGTTACCTAGAAACCGGACATCGCGTCGCAGCAAATTGTTAGCCTGCTGCCGATTTGTCGTCAAAGTAGATGCAGATTGATCCGACATACTGTTCCTCCTAAAATTTTGCGAAGCAATGATCGCTCCGTAAGCTTTAATACACAACATGAACGTTTTTTGACTTCTACCATCATACTACAAAAACCCACAGGGTTGAAGCCCTGAAGCCAATCCTCAAAAAAACAGAACAGCGTTATCTGCTTAGAATGCTTGCTCTGTTTAGAAGTAAATGATATGTGTAAATAATGGTATCTGCTTTCCGTGAGCAATAGCTCCATCGATCGAATGTTATAAAATAAAAAAAGCCCTTGAAAGATCAAGGACTTCATCGTTTGTAGTTGGAGCGGGTGATGGGAATCGAACCCACGCTATTAGCTTGGAAGGCTAAAGTTCTACCATTGAACTACACCCGCATATACAATTTTTAAAGATGGTCGGGACGACACGATTTGAACATGCGACCCCCTGGTCCCAAACCAGGTGCTCTACCAAGCTGAGCTACGTCCCGAAGTGTAAATAAAGTGCATCTACTGAAGTGATAATGGCGTGCCCTAAGAGATTCGAACTCCTGACCTTTTGATTCGTAGTCAAACGCTCTATCCAGCTGAGCTAAGGGCACACATTATGGAGCGGAAGACGGGAATCGAACCCGCGACCCTCGCCTTGGCAAGGCGATGCTCTACCGCTGAGCCACTTCCGCATGTTACTCGTGTCAGCCGTTTGTTTTGTTTAACATCGCGGCGACAAGTAATAATATATCACCCCTGAAAAGAAAAAGCAACTGTTTTTACAAAAAAGTTTTAAATTATTTTTAGTCGCCAAAAATAGCTACTGTTCAAGTACGAAAAAACGCTGTAGTGGCGCGGTTTTTCCTCGATTTCATATCGTCAGAATCTACTCGTAAAAAAGCCGGCTTTTTTCAGGCGCCGAGAAAAATATTACCGTTTAGCTCAGAAAGTTTCTGCTAAATAAATAAAAAAAACGCCTCCCCATAGGAATGCGCTTTTTACGAAAAAAGGATCTAAGCTCCTGCAGCCGTTAAAATCTGCTCTTGCTTGGCGCGGCTGTTCATGGCTACCTTGTCAGCAGCCGGCTGGCCGGCCAGCGCATATGGAAGGCAAAGAGGAACGCCTGTCCGCGGATCTGGCACGATATCCGCTTCAATATTAAATACTTCGCGCATAATTTCCGGAGTCATAACCTCTGCAGGCGTACCTTCACCAACCACGACACCTGTCTTAATCGCGATCATATGATGAGCGTAGCGCGTTGCGTGGTTCAAATCATGGACAACCATAACGACCGTGCGGTTATTGCTGGCGTTCAGCTTTTGAAGTAAATGAAGAACCTCCAGCTGATGCGCCATATCGAGGAATGTCGTCGGCTCGTCAAGGAACAATATGTCCGTTTCCTGTGCCAGTGCCATCGCGATCCAAGCGCGCTGTCGCTGTCCGCCAGATAGATGATCTACCGGACGATCTGAAAAATCAGCCATGCCCGTCGCTTCGATTGCCCACTGCACAATGCTGCGGTCATCCTTGCTCATCGAACCAAAACCCTTCTGGTAAGGGAAACGTCCGTATGATACAAGCTCAGCGACCGTTAGTCCGTCTGGAGCTGTAGGATTTTGCGGCAAAATCGCCAGCTGCTTCGCTACTTCCTTCGTAGATTGTTTATGAATGGATTTACCGTCCAGAAGCACACTGCCTTGGGAAGGATTCATAATACGGGCCATCGTCTTCAAAATCGTGGATTTGCCGGAGCCGTTCGCTCCTACAAGCGCCGTAATTTTCCCTTGAGGTATAGCAATGTTTAAGTTTTGGACGATAAGACGGTCATCATAAGCAATGTCAAGATTCGAAGTCGTCAGACGAATCATTGGACATGCACGCTCCTTCCGCTGCCGGGGCAGACACATTCTATATATAAGTATTTATATTTCGTTTAACAACGAAAAATGATAACGATTATCATTTACTTTATAATGATAATGTTTCTCATGCAAAAAGTCAATGTTTATCTAATTAATATACAGCATCCATTTCACGTCTTGCCGAGTCAAAATCCAACTTTCTCCTTTAACTTTTCGAAGCCTGGAAGCTTCGCGCATTTATGTCTGAAGACCGCTTCAAATAACGGGCTGATGTGAGCACTAAATAGCTAAATATGGTTACCAAATTGCCGGCACAGCTTCCAAATCAACCGTCTCACCGCCTCCCTCTAGCTTCTAAGCCCCCTTCCGGTTGCAAAACGGTTTAAGGTGTCACAATCCAATAAAAACCCATTAATAGCGTGTTTATGAGGTGTTCCGTAATCAGGAGCTCTCAGAGTAATTTCACCCCGTAAATGAATAATGCCGCGAACATCTCACAACGTATAATGGATTCCTTAATCGAGCTAATAAGTGCTGTATAATTATCAGTCCAACCCTGACGTTAATGTAATCAATAATAGCTTACGTTAAGGGAATAAGCCCGCCAGATCGTGTTTGATCCAGCGGGCTTATCGTAAGGAGCTCCAGCCTGATAACATACATCATTAAACAAAAGAAAGCCTTTAAGATCAAAAAGATCCTAAAGGCTTTTGCTGTCGTTGTGATGCGCGTAGAGGGACTTGAACCCCCACGGTCGCCCGCCAGATCCTAAGTCTGGTGCGTCTGCCAATTCCGCCATACGCGCATATTGTAATAAGGTAAAGCTCATAACTTGTTGTAGGACTTCCACCTACGATACTCTGTCGACATACAGAGCGCTTCCCGGTTAAGGGTGTTAAAGATGGTGCGCGTAGAGGGACTTGAACCCCCACGGTCGCCCGCCAGATCCTAAGTCTGGTGCGTCTGCCAATTCCGCCATACGCGCATGTGAGATAAAATGGTGAGTCATGTAGGATTCGAACCTACGACACCCTGATTAAAAGTCAGGTGCTCTACCAACTGAGCTAATGACTCATAATATAAATGGCTGGGGATTCAGGGATCGAACCTGAGAATGACGGAGTCAAAGTCCGTTGCCTTACCGCTTGGCTAATCCCCAGCAGCGATATGGTGGACGCTGACGGGATCGAACCGCCGACCCTCTGCTTGTAAGGCAGATGCTCTCCCAGCTGAGCTAAGCGTCCAAGTGTAGAGGCGATTTTTCTTGCAAAAGAAAATTGGTGACCC
>Ga0310903_10000159_pt1 | contig 11684 bp, 10 predicted proteins | sample C24D4metaG_FD_203914 | JGI IMG/M metagenome (GOLD analysis project Ga0310903, IMG submission 203914) | Lab incubated soil microbial communities from West Virginia University Organic Research Farm, Morgantown, WV, United States - C0D3 | ecosystem: Environmental > Terrestrial > Soil >...
CGTTCCCGTATCCACCACGACCAGCCCTGTTACGCATGTCGCCGACGTTGCAGTGAACAGCGCATCTATAAAAGGCAGCCTCTCGCCGCTTGCTGATGCAAAAGGCATGGATAATAAACTGGCTCCCAGTAAAATAATAAGCGCAAATCCGCACACCAGTATTCGTGGAGGGGACCACTTTAAAACATTCCAATCCTTTTTCATTGTTTTTCCTTCTTCTTCGTTATGTCTTATAATGATGAAGCTGTTTTTGAGCATAAAAAAAAGCACTGGATACTCAGATGCTCTGTGCGATGAGTCCTGTTCCAATACGCCTACGAGGTTAGCTGACGGATTCGGGCCTGGACAGGCAGCCCTATTCGGCGGCTGGAGAAATGGCTCCAGCGCTAAAATTCACCCCATGCCGCCAAATGTGAACCTCTTGCTTACAGCAGGTTCATCGATTTTGACAGCTTTATGGTTCCCCCGTTTTCCATAGGAAATTCGGCTGTTCTATTCAATTTGTATGCCGTTTACGATTATAATCCCAAAACAGTCTCGATATAAAGCTGGCTTTTACGACAAAAAGGACGATATTAGTCCAAATATAGGCAGTGGGACAAAGCAGCAAGCAGCAAGCTTGCCGGACATCGTTATTTCGCAGTTTTTTGAAAGCAAACGTTCTTTTTCATTGGATAATTCAGGGATTAATATGGTAATGTAATGAAATAAGCTACTCACTAAATAGACAGTTGAGGTGAACCAATGATCGATTCTATCAGGCCTAATGAATGGAAACGTTTTCTATGGGCGGCGATTGCTTGCTTCATTATTTATGCAGCGGTTGACGTCGGGCCCATGATCGCTTCCATCGCATCCGGTGAATTAAACACAAAAGTTATTGAAAAGTCGGCTGCCGAGAACCGCGCAGCTGCTTTCGCTGAGAAACAAACCGGCCTGAAGGTGAAATCGGCTAAAGCCGTGCATCAAACCGATAAAATACTTAATGGTTATTTATCCAAAAATAAGCTGGTCAAAACATACGCTGACAAATATGATCCAAGCTTCCCGACGGATACGTTTCAGGTTGATTTGAAATTTGCCGGCGGCGGCAGCGGGTTCGTATATGTACATATGCAAAGCGAAAAGGTCGTGGCGTGGAACCTGCTAATTGACGGCGAGCCGCTGCCTGACGCCGTTAAGACGAAGGCAGTGATCTCTTTCCTGACGGCACAAAGCTTCAGCGGGCTTGATTTCCGGGGGAGTGAGCTGCTGCCTAACGGTGAATGGCATGGCGAGCCGCCCTCCGCTGCTATTAAGAAAGCTCAGCTTAAGATCGATGTGAATGCGCTAAACGTCGATGGCCGCACCGTCATTACCAAATACAAGCCTGCGTTCGTCGCGCCGGACGACTACATCCAATATGTAAATAAGCAGGATAAAATAGCTGGCTTCCTAACCGGCTTCGGCTATTTTTTCATGAGCATTGTGCTATTTGTGTTAGCGATTATTTACGCAGTGCTGTACCGGAGATTCACCTCCTTTAAATTTGGAATTATTCTCACCATCGTATTTTTAATTACGTATATCATCATGAACCTTAACATGCTCGATGGTATGCGCGCTCAGCTGGGCGAAAACGAAATGGCCGGACCGGCTACAACGATTACGGCAATCGTAACGGTGCTGCTGACCATCCCGATGGCCGGGTCCATCTATATTTCGCTGATTGCGGGGGACGGCCTCTGGAAGGCGCAGGGCCGCGCATTATGGCCGCGTTTCGGGCAAAAGGGCTATGGGGATCATGTTTGGCGCAGCGTTGGTCTCGCCTATTTATTCGCGATCATCCTGTTTGCGCTGCAATCGCTCATCTTTGTCGGCTTGCGGCTGACGATCGGAACCTGGGATACGTCGGATGCTACCCAATCTCCTTATAATATGGGCATTCTATGGCTGATGCCGGTGCTTGCTTGGGCTGCTGCTATTTCCGAGGAAGCCGTCTTCCGCTTCTTCGGTATCGGGTTATTCCGCAGATGGTTCAAAAATACGTTTGCCGCAGCGCTGCTCCCGACCTTCTTCTGGGCGCTCGGACACGTCATGTATCCGTTTTATCCGTCCTCGACGAGATTGATCGAGCTCATGATTATCGGGCTTGTATTCAGCTTTATTTTCGTCAGATACGGTCTCATTACCTCGATGTTTACCCATGCGATCTTCAACAGCGTAGCCGTAGGCTTATCCTTGTTGACGATCGGATCGGCGCCAAATATCATTTCTGCGATCTTCTTCGCGGTGCTGCCGGTGCCGATTGCCTATGTCCTCAAATATTTAAGCCGCAAAAAAGAGAAGAAGCCGTCCGTTACGACGACTCCTCCTCTCCTAGAGCAGCTATAATTTGCGAAGCTAATTTATCTCCAATAGATAGAGGCCGGAAGTCTTCGACTGAGGCCTCTTTTATTTTTTTGATGGAGCCAAAATGTTTGAGCAGAAGCTTGCGGCGCTTCTCTCCAATGCCTGGAATCGAGTCGAGCTTCGATTCAACCATAGACTTGCCGCGCTGCTCGCGGTGGAACGTAATGGCAAACCGGTGCACCTCATCCTGGATGCGCTGCAGCAAATAAAACTCCTGGCTGTCGCGCGGCAGAGGTACGATCTCGGCAGGGTCTCCGGTCATGAGCTGCGCCGTCTTATGCTTCGCATCCTTCACAAGGCCGCATACGGGAATGAACAAGCCAAGCTCGTTCTCAAGCACATCGAGCGCTGCCGATATTTGCCCCTTGCCGCCATCGACAACGATCAGGTCGGGAGCTGCCAGCTCCTCCTTCAATACACGCTCATACCGGCGCCGTATGACCTCGCGCATCGTTTCGTAATCATCCGGTCCTTGCACGGTTTTCACCTTGTACTTGCGGTATTCCTTGCGATCCGGCTTGCCGTCGGTAAAGACGACCATGGCCGAGACCGGATTCGTTCCTTGAATGTTCGAGTTATCGAAGGCTTCGATTCGGCGTACTTCCTCAAGGCCAAGCCAGCCGGCGAGCGACTCGGACGCATTGACGCTCCGCTCCTCGTCTCTTTCGATGAGCCGGAATTTCTCATCGAGCATCACCTTCGCGTTGTCGGCAGCCATCGTTACAACCTCGCTCTTGCGTCCGCGCTGCGGCATAAGCACCTTAACCTTCAGCCAGTTATGCAGCGAAGCCATGACTTCGTCAGCACGTGAAGCAGCGGTCTCATCCGCCGCCTCTTCCTGAGTCTCCTCTTGCTCCTGCTCGGGAGGCAGCGGAAGCAAAATTTGCTTCGGCAGCGCCGGATTGTCGCTATAGTACTGCGTCACGAACGTCATAAAATCATCGTAGGCTTCCCCGTAATAAGGGAAGGTCGTTCCATGCCGTTCGATGAGCTTGCCTTGGCGCATGTACAGTATTTGTACGCACATCCAGCCCTTATCTACCGCAAAGCCGAAAATATCGCGGTCAAGCGCATCCGACATCGTAATCTTCTGCTTCTCCATGACCGCATCGATGGCGATAAGCTGATCCCGAAGCTCTTTCGCCCGTTCGAATTCGAGCTTCCCGGCCGCTTCCTCCATCTTGCGCTGCAGCTCGTTCTTCACTACATCTTGACCGCCGTTAAGAAACCGCGATATTTCTTGAATCATCCGGTCGTACTCCGTTTGCTGCACATCAAATTCACATGGCGCAATACATTGTCCAAGATGATAGTACAAGCACACCTTATCCGGCAGCGTCTTGCACTTCCGCAGCGGATAAAGCCTGTCAAGCAGCTTCTTCGTTTGCTGAGCCGCGAATGCATTCGGATAAGGACCGAAGTATTTGCCTTTATCCTTAATAATCCGTCTAGTGACCTCAAGCTTCGGATGCTTTTCGTTCGTTATTTTAATATAAGGAAAGGTTTTATCATCTTTGAGCAGTACGTTATATCTCGGATGGTATTGTTTAATCAAGTTGCATTCCAGGATAAGAGCCTCCATATTGCTCGAGGTTACGATAAATTCAAAATCCCGGATTTCCGATACGAGCCGCTGGGTCTTCCCGTTGTGGCTGCCGTTAAAATAGGAACGCACCCTGTTTTTGAGCACCTTCGCTTTACCTACATAAATAATGACGCCTTCGCTGTTTTTCATAAGGTAACAGCCTGATTGATCGGGGAGCAAAGCTAGTTTGTTCCGTATCGTCTCTTTTGCCTCCGCAAGCCGCTGCTCCGCCTGCTTCCGATCCGTTTGCTGATGATCCATGCTCTCGCCTCCGACTGCCTAATGATTCTGTACACATTTTAGCACAAATAGACCGTATTTCGCCTTACAATTGTCACCGGTATTTGCTTTACAACTGTTTGGCAGTTTGGGTATACTAATATAAGTTGAATAAACCGATACTACATAAAGACGACCGCTTATGGTTGTGATTGAAGCAATCGGTCTTTTCAAGGAGGACGCAGGCGATGGAAAACGTGAGAGACCCGCGCGAGCATTTTAACGAAGAGCCTCGCGATGACTTGATGGATGTTATGTTCGGCTTTGGCGGCATGCTCGGTTTTATGACCGTCATTTTCGCTGCAGCTGTAATCGTAAAATTCATCATTTCATAACTAGCGTAAACAGCAGTTGCCGTCCTTTGGCGGCAACAGCTCGTTTCGCGGTGAAATATAAGCTTATTTATAAATGTGAAACTTATAAATTCTTATATTTGAAAAAAGGAGCAGTCTGCTGCTCCTTTTTTTATTGGCCAGAACGGCAGCCGTTATGATGCCGCAAAGTATAAAAAAGCTCCTTTTTCAGGCTGCAGCCATGAAAAAGGAGCTTTTTTTGCTATCCGGTGGAAGGGCTATTGAACGATGCGAAGCGCGTCGCTTGCCGATTTATTCTCCCGCTGCTTCGACTCGGACGGAACCTGCTGTCTTTGAGAGGGCCCATCATAACGCGTTCTTTCCGTCCGGTCGATTTGCACGATTCTGCCGTCATGAACGGTAATCGTCACAGATCCGTAATTAAGCCCGCTCACTTGTTCAACGATTCGCTCCAGCCACTGTTGATCCACTTCTAACGGTTTTGCCATTCGAAACCCCTCCATTAAAATTGATTTACCCGGTTTTTTCTGCCGGCTTTTGCTGAGCAGACTTCCATTCCACGATGTTTTTCACAATTAAAGTTATGACTGCAAGCATGACGAGCAAGGATGCAACTGCAAACGATGCCGAAAATTGATACTCATTGTATAAAATTTCAATATGCAGCGGCAGCGTATTCGTTTCCCCGCGAATATGGCCGGAAACGACGGATACCGCTCCGAACTCGCCCATTGCGCGGGCATTGCATAAAATGACACCGTATAGCAGTCCCCATTTGATGTTAGGCAGCGTTACCTTCCAAAAAATTTGCCAGCCTTTAGCCCCTAGACTAGCGGCCGCTTCCTCCTCTTGAACGCCCTGCGCCTGCATGAGCGGAATAAGCTCACGGGCTACGAAGGGAACAGTGACGAATACGGTTGCAAGCACGATGCCCGGCACAGCGAACACTATTTGGATGCCGCGCTCATCCAGCCACGGTCCGAGAAAGCCTTGCGCGCCGAACAGCAGCACGTAGATCATGCCGGAAATGACAGGCGATACGGCAAATGGCAAATCGATTAATGTGATCAACATATTTTTACCGCGAAAACGGAACTTGCTGATGGCCCACGCCGCCGCTATGCCGAAGATCGTATTGACGGGCACTGCGATCAATGCAACGAGAAGCGTCAGCCTAAGCGCGGATAAAGCGTCAGGCTCCGTTATGGAATCAAAGTATACGCGAGCGCCCTTCTTAAACGCTTCGACGAATACGGAAGCCAGCGGCAGCAAAACGATCAATCCGAGAAACAGCATTGCAATTCCGATAAGCAGCCACCTAACGGGGCCCGATTCTGTTATATGCCGAGGGCGCTTCGAAGCTTCTTGATCGGTATGGACGGTTATTGCTCCAGCCATGTATGTGTGAGCCCCCTTTCTTAATCTGATACTGTGCGGCGATTCATTCGCCACTGCAGTATGTTGATAACCAGCAGCATAAGAAAGGACACCACAAGCATAACGAGTGCAATCGCGGTAGCGCCAGCGTAATCGTACTGCTCCAGCTTCGTCATGATGAGCAGCGGGGTTATCTCCGTCTTAAGCGGCATATTGCCGGATATGAAGACAACCGAGCCATACTCGCCAATGCCTCTTGCAAATGCGAGCGCGAACCCTGTTAACAGCGCTGGCAATAGCTCCGGCAAAACGACCTTCCAAAACGTTCGCAAACGATATGCGCCAAGCATAACTGCCGCTTCTTCCGTCTCTTTCTCCATGTCCTGCAGCACCGGCTGCACCGTCCGGACGACAAACGGCAGCCCGATGAATATAAGTGCGATTGTAATGCCAATCGGTGTGTAAGCGACCTTAACCCCTAACGGCTCCAAGATCGAGCCTATCCAGCCGTTCGGTGCATAGATTGCCGTTAACGCGATACCGGCAACCGCCGTCGGGAGAGCAAAAGGTAAATCGACTAAGCTGTCGATAAATTTTTTGCCTGGAAACCGGTAGCGCACAAGCACCCATGCAATTAACAAGCCGAACACCGCATTAACAAGTCCCGCGAAAAAAGCGGTTAGAAAGCTGACGCGGTAGGAGGCAACGACACGCGCATTCGTAACCGTGCTCCAAAACTCGGACCAGCTGAGCTCTGCCGTTTTGAAGAAAACGGCAGCCAGCGGAATTAAAACAATGATGCTCAAGTAGAACAACGTGAATCCTAGCGATAAACCAAATCCCGGCAAAACGTTACGGGCCTTGGAACCTTTCATGTGAAGTCAGCTCCAGTCTTGTTCGAATCACGCATTATGAGCCTGGCGTATAAATTTTGTCGAATATTCCGCCGTCAGCAAAGTGTTTCGTTTGTGCAGCTTTCCAGCCGCCAAAGTCTTTGTCAATTGAAAGCAGCTCAAGCGGTTTAAACTGTTCCGAATACTTCGCTGCAACAGCTTCAGAAATCGGACGGTAGTAGTTTTTAGCGGCAATTTCTTGGCCTTCCTCCGAGTAGAGGTATTTCAAGTAAGCTTCAGCTACTTCACGAGTACCATGCTCATCCACTACCTTGTCAACGACGGCTACCGGCGGCTCAGCCAAAATACTTAAAGAAGGATATACGATTTCGAATTTGTCTGGTCCAAGCTCATTAATCGATAGAAAAGCCTCATTCTCCCAAGCCAGCAATACATCGCCGATTCCGCGTTCTACAAATGTTGTCGTTGATCCGCGCGCACCGGAATCGAGTACAGGCACGTGCTTAAACAATTCTGCAACAAACTGCTGTGCTTTTGCTTCGTCGTTGCCGTTTTGCTTCAGTGCATAACCCCATGCGGCAAGGTAGTTCCAACGAGCGCCGCCCGATGTTTTCGGGTTAGGTGTAATGACTTCAACCTTATCCTTAATAAGATCGTTCCAGTCTTTAATGCCTTTCGGATTTCCTTTGCGGACTAGGAATACGATTGTTGATGTATACGGCGCGCTGTTGTGCTCGAATTTAGATTGCCAATCCGCCTTAATCAAGCCTGGCTCTGCGACAGCGTCGATATCGTAACCGAGTGCGAGCGTTACAACGTCTGCTTTCAAGCCGTCGATAACTGCGCGGGCTTGTTTACCGGAGCCGCCGTGTGATTGTTTGATCGTCACATCCTGGCCCGTTTCAGCCTTCCAATGATTCGAGAAAGCTTCGTTAAAATCTACATAAAGCTCACGAGTCGGATCATACGATACGTTTAGAAGCTCAACCGGCGGTTTTGGCTCCTCTTTGGCCGGCTCTTCCGCTTTCGCCGCGTTCGTTGCGGCAGACTCATTAGCAGGTTTATCCGTTTCTTTGTTTGCTGCGTTGTTGCCTCCTTGACCGCAAGCGGCCAAAACAAGCACCAATGCCAATAGGATAACAACTGAACGAACTTGAGTAATTTTCTTCTTCATTCCAAACACCCCTTTTTGAATTTAACAGGCTTGCAGAAACACGTATTCATTATCAATAAACGTAATCGGTGTTTCTCCTTGATAGGTGTTTACTCCGGTTCGTCCGGTCGAAACTATTATTCCTACCTGTTTAGTTGGTTATGGGAGAATCTTACCAGCGACCGCCGCTTACTGTCAATACTTAATTTCAAAAAAATGATAAGTCCTATAAAAATGCTTTATAAGTGAGCTCTTTCGGACATTGTCCATAAAATAAAAAAAGCTTTGACCGGCAGTCTCCTCTTTCAGGAATCTGCTGATCAAAGCTTTATTGTCCTATTTCCGCCCGCGCTTGTTTTCACCTGTTACCATAACTACCTCGACATAAGGCCGTATGCGGTCCATAATCCGCTGCCCCTTGTGAAGCTCGTCGCCGTCCTTGCTCGTGAAGCTGAAGTGCCGCTCCAGCGCCTCCAGCTCGTAGTTGGACGTATAGAACGTAGGCTTGCGCTGCATACGGTAATTCAAAATCGCGCCAAGCACATGGTCGCGAACCCATGGATTCAAATTTTCCGCACCCATATCATCAAAGATAAGCAGGTCGGTTTCCTTCATCATCTCGACCGTTTCCTTCAGCTTGCCTGGCTCATGCATCAGCGACTTTAAGTCCTCAACGAAATCAGGCATATAGACGATTACGCCGGAATACCCAGCCTTCGCCAGCTCGTGGAGCAGGTAGCACATAAGAAACGTCTTGCCCGTTCCGAAGCGGCCGGCCAAATACAAGCCTTCTTCCTGCAAACCATGCTCCTTCGTACGGTCGATATAACGGAGCACCTGACCGACTGCCTTCACCCGCTCCAAATCATTTGTCAAAATTTCATCGGATGAATAGCCGCGCTGCAGCGCCTTCTCGTCAATATAAAAGCTCCTGACGCGGCTGCGAATCTGCTCCTCGGTCTGACGGGCAATAAATTTCTTGCACGCCACCTTGCGGTCATACAGCTGTGTAACTCCGTTCATCGTATCAGAGCTAAGCAGCGTGTAGTGGCCTTCAAAGTCATTCGGACATTTATCTAATCCCGGACAATTACTGCAATTACGATATTCGGTAACATATTGATAAACACGGTTCAGATTAAGACGGATTGTCCGCACATCCAAATCGGGATATTTCATTCGCAGCTTCTCGACTTGCGGTTCTGCGAGCAGCTCGGTCAGCTTATGCTCCGCCTGCTCCGTAAGAGCCTGACCTGTCGGCCACGCCTTTAGCAATTCGCCCATTGACTCCATCATCTGCTCACCCCGTTTCTATGATTTACCGTCTAACTTACGCGCCAGCTTGCGCAGCTCCTCAAGCTCGTCAGCCGTGACCGCCGAAGCGGACTGACCCTCCTGCACGATCGGAATCGAAGGCTTGCGCGAGGTACCACGGCTGTTGCCCCCGCTTCGGGCACCGTTCTTGGCGCCGTTATAGCCTCCACCGGTATAGCTGGCCGCGGCTTCCTTGCGGCGCTCTTTATCCTGTTCCACCTGCGCTTGTTCACGGACATATAGTACAGCTTTCTCGAATGTATCGATTTGTTTAACGAGCATATTCGACGCTACCGCATCCAAAAACGTCTTCGTTACCCGCTGTGCATCATTAGCCCCTATAACATAATGAATGAGTACGTTTATTACCGGTGCCGCTAATTTATAATTGAGATCGATCCGTTCAAATACCCGCTCTATCCAATCCGGTACCGCGCCTGGAAAAAAGCGCTGCAAAAACCGGGTATGCGGTTCATTCCTCATCAGCATGTTATACTGCTGTACATCGCAGCGGCCAACAAGCTGGTTCGGCACCTGCAAATAATGCTGCTCCTGTACCTCGAATTCCTCCGTCAATTCATCCGAATCAACCGGCTCCTCGCTTGCGATCACTTGCGTGCGCGACAGCGTGCGCTGCCGCTCTCCCTCCCGCTTCTTATCCTGGCGGTATAATTGATTGGCACGCAGCTGAAGCTCATCGACATTGAGCACGCCGCCCTCGCTGAAAATACCGTCTTCATCAAGCAAGCGGCATATATCGACTACTGCTAAGTTATATTTGTACGCGACATAATTCACCTGCGAGAGCTGCTCCTCATCGCTCCGCAAACGCTCCACAAACCGGCGGTTCGCTGAATTGCGGGGGAAGCGCAAAATAATTTCCCCGTAAGGAATGCCTGCCGTCGCCTGTGCGGGTCTCGCGGCGGATTGCCGGGAAGGGGCGACCTCTGTCAGCGCTTGTTCGAGCTCGTTATCTACCGACTGCATATTAAGCTTAAACAGCTCATAGAAAGGAACCGATATGTTCTCTTTCGTTAATTGCGCGCCTGCGAGCTCATCCGGTTCGTTTGCACCAAACGATTCGCGAAGCGCTATAACCGCATATTTACCGACTTTATCGCGCAGCAGCATCGTCAGATGCATGTTGCGAAAAAACTCTGCCGGCGTTAACGGCTCCGAAAGCTCGTATTCATAAATAACATCTGCATTGTCGGGTACGCCTAGCCGCGACGTCTGCAGCAGCCCCACTGCTTCCAGCTTAGAAGCCTGCTCGATCAAATGCTTGCGTCCGCGCTCGTTCATCTCCAGCCCGAGCCCAAGAAACAGCTTGCGCTGCGGTTCTAGCGAAGAATAGCCGGAGCGCCCTTCTGCAATCCCGTGATACAGCTGTTGATAAAATGCGACAGCAAAAGCGCCAATCATCGGCTGATAGATTAGCGAAAGCATTTTATAATCCAGACTGCTTAGCGAAAAATCACGAAATATGTAATAGCGATGATGTTCCGTGAACTGCAATATATTATTGATGCGCACTGCATCAGCTCCATCCCTTACTTTCATTCTATTATTTTAGCATAAAAATAGCTGCTTCGGATGAGTCGAAAAATAGAAAAATCCCCCGATAGAGGGATTTTCATATTAAAACATTTTGTAGCCGCCCTTGCGCAGCGCCTGGATTGCCCAGCCGCTCACATAAGCGCCAATAAGCGCTCCAATCACCGGTATGTAGTCAATTACCGTGTAATGAGCGAAGTTTTCTATCGTTGCAGTCGCTGACTTGTCCCAAGGCGCCCATATGCCTAGCGGTATCAGTACGAGTATAAACAAATATATCGGAAACCACGTTGTTTTTAACAACATATTCAAAATAAAGCCAATACCGAACATCATCACTAAAAACAGCACCGTCGCTATGATCAATTGAAGCATCCATACTTCCCCTTTCAGACTCTCGTTTAATAGTTTAATTAATGGTCAGGTGGAAGTCAATCAGCTGCGGACAAATGTCACAAGACCGCCATTTGCTCACCCTGCCATGATTACGATACAATGATTGCAGCATCATTATGGGACTTGAAAGGGGCATTTATTCAATGAGTGAAGCAGCACAAACATTAGAAGGCTGGTACTCGCTGCATGATTTCCGCAGCATCGACTGGACCGCTTGGCGCTTAGCCGATGAAAGTGAACGCAGCCGCGCGCTGGACGAGCTGCAATCCTTTTTGCAGCAATGGGCTGCAGTTGAGGATAATAAACAAGGCAGCACTGCTGTGTATGCAATTGTTGGCCAAAAGGCTGACTTCGTATTCATGCATTTGCGCGAGACGCTGGAAGAACTGAACGAGATCGAGACGGCGTTCAACAAAACGACGTTCGCAAGCTTCACCTATCCGGTGCATTCCTATGTAAGCGTAGTG
>Ga0310903_10000173_pt1 | contig 11550 bp, 13 predicted proteins | sample C24D4metaG_FD_203914 | JGI IMG/M metagenome (GOLD analysis project Ga0310903, IMG submission 203914) | Lab incubated soil microbial communities from West Virginia University Organic Research Farm, Morgantown, WV, United States - C0D3 | ecosystem: Environmental > Terrestrial > Soil >...
CGGGCGCGTGCGCGGCGACGGCCGCCTGCTGGGCCGCGCGGTCCTTCGCCACGGCGTCGCTGATCATCTGACCCCCGCTGCGCAGGAGGGCGCGACGCCACGGCAGTGTGCCTTCGATCTCGATCTGGATCGAGATCGACAGGATGGTCCGGATGAGCACGATGAGGCCCAGGATGGCCGCGTCCTCGAGCGACGGCTTCGAGGTGATCGTGCGGATGAGGTCCGCAGCGACGAGCACCTCGAGCCCGAGCAGGATCGCGCCTCCGAGGGTCGTGCGCAGCGTCGTGAACGCGGTCTGACCGCCCTCGTGGCGCGCGAGCGACCGTCCGCCCAGCACGAGCGCGATCACGAAGCCGACGATCATGGCGGCAGCGCCGACGGCCTCGAAACCGACGGCGACGGCGGTGAACACTGCCTCCATGTGCACGCGCCCAGCCTAGGGCCGGGCGCGTGCACATCCGCGGTCGAATCGCGGAGTCAGCTCGCCGCGCCGCGCCGCGGGTGCGCGGGATCGTCCGCGTCCCCGACCGACACCTGTCGCGCGAGCTCCTCGATGTCGCTCTCCGGAAGATCGATGCCGGACTGCGTCAGTCGCTGGCGCAGGACGTGCGCGATGTGCTCCAGCGGGTCGGTGCCGACGTCCTGACGTGTCTGCGCGACGATGCCCGCCACCTTGTCGATGTCGGAGGCGTTGTTCTGCGCCATCGCGGGCAGCCGCTGTTCCTGCTCGGTCCCGAGTGCACCGGGGGTGCGCTGCGCCTCCCCCGCGGTCTGGGTGTCGCGGGCGCCGTCCTGACCGTGGTGGTCGATGCCGTCCTCCACGACCCCGATGCCGACCGCCTCGTGGCTCGGCGGGGGTGCCGCCGGCACCGAGTCGGCGTTCACGACGCCGTCGGGCAGGTCCTGACTTCTCGCTCGATCGCGATCCATGGCGTGCTCCTCTCGTCCTCCCCCAGCCTCCGTCGCGGGGCCGCACGGCGACATGGGGTTGACAAGGAATGCCGACGGTGTCGGCGGGGCACGGTGCGGCTACGGACGCGGAGTCAGGATGCCGCGGCGCGACGGGTTCGCATCGAACCAGTCCGCGACGTACCAGCACACCGGGATGACCTTGCGATCGCCGCGCTCCTCGAGCTCCTCGACCGCGCGTTCGACGAGCTCGCCGGCGTACCCGTGCCCGCGGAAGGTCGGAACCGTGTAGGCGCGGGTCATCGCCACCGTGCGTCCGTCGTCGCGGTAGTCGAGCACGCTCACGAGGTCTTCGCCGCGGTGCAGGGTGTACCGCGAGGCATCGGGCTCTTTCGTGAAGCGGAGGTCGGTCACGCCGCCAGGCTACGCCCGCGGCGCAGCGTCGGGACGCGTCTCTTGGTATGTCGCAGTGATCGTCCAGCTGACACTCGGTCTCACCCGACGTGGAACTGAGCAATCTGTCACATTCCGAAACGATCTGGGCCCAGAACCCGTGCGATTTGACGTTTTTGGACAAAGTCGGTAATAATCGGGCTCATGACTGACAACGCGCTGTATCTGTCCGCCCGGGAGGCGAACAGGACTGCCGGCATGATGATGGCCGGTCGCGTTGCCATGTGTTGTCGAATGTGCCACTAGCACGGTGACCCCCGTCGGACTCCTCCTCCGCTTCTGAACACGGATCGTACGGAGTCCCCCGAAGCACCGGTTTCGTGCGTCGATCACGCGCACCCGGACCCGCTTCGCACACCGCCCAGCGTCGGGCACAGGCCTCACCCGGCCTACGGCCTTTCTCGCCACCGACGACCAGGGCCGCAGCACATCATTCAACCCGGTTTCCGCCACCCGGGTTCCTCCCGCAAGGACCATCATCATGTCGACCACCGCCCTCCTCGACCGCCCCACCACCACCGCCCCCGTCCGCCACCTCCGCGCCGTGAATCACCCGGCCGCGGTCGAGGCGCCCACGGCGCCGGCCCCCGAGCCCGCACAGCCGGCCGGGCGCGCCCTCCCCGCGGGCACGGCGCCGCGCGGCTTCGCCCTGTACGTCGGCATCGACGAGGCCAAGGCCGCCGCCTCCGGAGTGAACCTCGGTGTGCTCGTCGACGCCCTGCGCCGCACGCTCGCCGAGCTGGCGCCGTCGGCCGAAACCTACGCCACCGTCGCCCTCGCGCCGGTCGGCTCGGGCGGGCGCGACGTCGATGTCGTGCGCCTCGCGCTGCACGAGCCGTCGGCCGTCGCCCGCACCAAGGAGGAGGAGCCCGAAGACGAAGAGCCCGCCTCGGGCGGCGTCGTCGTCGACATCTCGCGCAAGCGCGTGCTCATCGACGGCGAGTCCGCCGCCTTCACCTTCAAGGAGTTCGAGCTGCTGCAGTACCTCGTGCTCCGCGAGGGCCGCACGATCGAGCGCACCGAGCTGGTGACCTCGCTCTGGCAGGGCGCGACGGACGAGGACGCCCCGGGCGAGCGCACCATCGACGTGCACGTCCGCCGCCTGCGCGCCAAGCTGGGCCGCTACGAGGACATCGTCCGCACCGTGCGCGGCGTCGGCTACCGCTTCGACCGTCACGCCGACGTCGTCATCCGCTACGGCCACGGCACCCCGTCGCCCGACCGCTTCTGATCCCACCCCGTTCACCTGTCGCATCGGGCTGCACGCACCGGCACGTCGCGACAGGCGAGCACGGTTCGATGTCGGAGGCGTCGGCGTAGGGTGGGCGGCATGACCACCTCGCTCTCGCGCATTCCTCGGACGAGGGATGCCGGGCGCTTCGGTCCGGGGGCGGCGACCCGCGATCCCCGCCCCGATCATGGCCGGCCGCTCGAGACGGAGTACCGGCCGCGGCATCCGCTCGACCTCCGGCGCACCGTGCTGTATCAGCGACGCGGAGCCGGCGACCCGACGATGGCGGTCTCGGGCGCGGTCATCTGGCGGGTGAGCCGTACGCCGGCGGGCATCGCGACGCTCGCGATCCGCGAGACGCATCCGGGCGTGATCCGCGGCGCGGCCTGGGGTCCGGGGAGCGACTGGGCGCTCGCGCAGCTTCCTGCGCTGTGCGGTGCGGACGACGACCCGGCCGGCTTCGACGCGTCGCGGCATCCGCTCATCGCCGACGCCCATCACCGCAACCCGGGTCTGCGCCTCTCGCGCACCGATCTCGTGTTCGACGCCCTGGTGAGCGCGATCTTCGAGCAGAAGGTCACCGGCATGCAGGCCTTCGGCGCGTGGCGGCGCGTCGTGACGTGGTGCGGCGAGCGTGCCCCCGGCCCGACACCGGCGCCGATGTTCGCGCCGCCGACGATCGACGGATGGCAGCACGTCCCCTCGTGGGTGTGGCACCGCGCGGGGCTCGAACCGCCGCAATCGAAGACCGTCGTGCGCGCCGCCCGCCGCGGCGATGCGATCGTGCGGTCCGTGCGCGCCGCCCACGACGGCGAGGCCGTCGACCGCGTACTCGTGAGCCAGCCCGGCATCGGTCCATGGACTTCCGCTGAGACCCGCATCCGGGCACTCGGCGACGCCGATGCCGTGAGCGTCGGCGACTATCACGTGGCCCACGAGGTGGGCTACGCGCTGACCGGCCACCGCACGGACGACGATGGGATGCTGCGGCTCCTGGCCGCGTGGCCGGGTCAGCGTCAGCGTGTCATCCGCCTGATCGGGGCGAGCGGTGTGCGCGAGCCCCGGCGTGGCGCGCGCCTGCACCCCGAGGACCACCGCGACCGCTGACTCTCCGCGCGTCCGCGCCGCGGTCAGCGTGTCCGAGGACAGGATGGACGCATGATCGAGTCTCTGCACGGCCTTCCCGACGGCGTCATCGGGTTCCGCGCTGTCGGCGCCGTCGACGCATCGGACTACGTCGGATCCCTCGACCCGGCCATCGACGCGGCGGTCGAGGCCGGCCGCAAGGTCAACCTGGTCTACGTCCTGGGCGACGAGTTCGAGCGCTACTCCCTCGGCGCGCTGTGGCAGGACGCCAAGCTCGAGGGCAAGCCGGCCCACGTGTGGGGGCGCATCGCGCTCGTCACCGACCACAGCCTGATCGGCGAGGTGATCCACGGGATCTCGTTCCTGTTCCCCTGCGAGCTGCGCATCTTCGCCGTGTCGGCGCTCGACGACGCGATCGCGTGGGCGGCGGAAGGGCCCAAGGAGGCCTGACGCGGACTCCCTTGTGGATGTCGGAGGCCACGACGACACTGGGACGCGCCACGCGGCCGGGCGCGGCATCCACCACCCATTCAGGAGTTCGACATGCCCAGCCTCAACCCGTATCTCTCCTTCAGGAACGAAGCCCGTGAGGCGATGACCTTCTACCAGAGCGTGTTCGGGGGCGAGCTCGACATCTCGACGTTCGGCGAGTACGAGGGGATGGTGCAGGACCCCGCCGAGAACGACCTCGTGATGCACGCGCAGCTCACGAGCCCCGACGGCTTCATCCTCATGGGCTCGGATACGCCCACCGGAATGAGCTACGAGAAGCCGGCCGGCATCTCCGTCTCGGTCAGCGGTGACGACGAGTCCGCTCTGCAGGGCTTCTGGGACAAGCTCGCCGACGGCGGCACCATCACGATGCCGTACGACACCCCGCCGTGGGGCGGCAAGTTCGGCATGCTCACCGACCGCTTCGGCATCGACTGGATGGTCGCGGTCAACGCCCCGCAGGCGTGAGGCCGGAGCGCGGACCCCGCCTGGATCCGGGGTCCGCGCTCGCTCGGCGCAGAGTGCGAGCGATCAGGCGTAGGCGCTGTCGTCGACGGGCGACGGCGCGGGGCCGAGTGCTTCGAGCTCCGCCCACACCTCGTCGGGGATCGGCGTCGCGGCGAGCTCGTCGAGCTGTGCGAGACGCTGCGCCGACGAGATGCCGACGACGGTCGAGTCGATCAGCGGCGACCGCAGCGAGAAGTGCAGCGCCACCGCCGGGAGGCTGACGCCGAAGGAGGCGGCGACGCGCTCCAGGCGCGACACCCATTCCTGCAGCTCGGGCGTCGCCGGACGGTAGCCGTACATCGCGCCCTCGCGCGTCCCGGTGGCGAGGATGCCGGCACCGAACGGCGCCGCGTTGAACACCGTCATGCCGCGCTCGTGCGCGTCGGCGAACACCGGCGCGGCGGAGTGGTCGACGACCGTGAAGCGGTTGTGGATGAGCACGGCGTCGAACACGCCGGTCTCGACGTAGCGGGCCATCATCCCGACCGGTCCCGCGGCCACGCCGATCGCGTCGACGCGACCCGATTCGCGCAGCTCGATGAGCCCCTCGACCGCGCCGCCGCGGCCGATCGCCTCGTCGAAGGTGACGGTGTAGGGGTCATGCAGGTGCAGCAACGGCAGACGCTCGACGCCGAGGCGCGCCGTCGTCTCTTCGAACGAGCGCAGGACGCGGTCGCGGTCGAAGGCGCCGGTCTCGGGATCGCAATCGACCTTGGAGATCACGCGGGTGGCGGCATCCGTTCCCTTCCGTGCGATCGCACGGCCCAGCACCGCCTCGGACCGCCCGCCGGCGTAGTTGTTGGAGGTGTCGATGAAGGCGTGGCTGCTGTCGAACAGCTGCTCCGCGAATCGGACGGCGGCGTCCTCTTCCGGGGAACCGGGCTCGGTGCCGCGGCCGAGGGGCGACGTGCCGAGGGTGAGCGGGCTGACGTTGAGGGTCATGGCGTCCGTTCCGTTGGGGTGGGTCCTTCCAACCTACCGAGAGGCTCAGGGCCACAGGCGGCCCACGGGCTCCGCCGCAGCCCTAGGCTTTCGACATGACCACGACGCGGAAGGGCTGGACGCGCGGGCACTCCGGCTGGGCGCTCGGCACGGCCCTCATGTTCACGCTGGGGATCGTCTTCGGGCTCATCTGGGGCAACGTGCTGCTGGGCGTGGTGCTCGCCGCCGCGGTCTCGATCGGCTGGCTCATGGCGTACGAGTCCTGGCGCGGTCGCAGCGTCGGGCTCGAGGATCGCGACGACGACGGCGCGCAGCTGTAGAGGTCGAGCCGGTCCACCCCTACCCCTGACCGCCGCCGCGTCGTATCGTGAGCGCCAGGAGGTGGTACGCCATGCAAGCGAGCGTCGGCGATCGCGTGATCATCCACGGCCGCGTCGTCGGCGCGGTGGAGCGCGCGGGTGAGGTCATCGAGGTCCGCGGCACCGGGGACAACCCGCTGCTCGTGGTCCGCTACGACGACGGGCACGAGGCGATCCTGTCGCCCGGAAGCGACTGCGAAGTCCGGCACGCGTCCTGAGTCGCGTGCACAGAATCGGAGGATCCGCCCGACACGCCGGGACGTGGCATCCGTCTTCCGGCGTGTCGAGGAAGACCTCCGACGGTGTGCTCAGCGCCGCGTGCTACCCCAGCAGTTCGTACCGCGACGGCTCCGCGCCCAGCACGTGCTCGCCCAGGAACGCGAACACCGTCTCGTACCAGACGACGGCGTGCTGGGGCTTGAGGACCCAGTGGTTCTCGTCGGGGAAGTACAGGAAGCGGTGCGGCATGCGCCCGTCCTCGTCGGCGTGGTGCTCGGCGAGCTCCGACCAGAGCCGCAGCCCCTCGCCGACCGGTACGCGGTAGTCCTTGTCGCCGTGCACGACCAGCAGCGGCGTGCGGATCTCGCGCACGAACTGGTGCGGCGAGTGCTCGATCATCGCCTCGGGCGTGAAGATGCGCTGCCAGTACTCGGAGCTGTCAGTCGTCCCGGAGAACTGGTCGAGCGCCCACAGGCTCGCGTGGGTGACGATCGCCCGGAACCGGTCGGTGTGCCCGGCGACCCAGTTGGCCATGTAGCCGCCGAACGATCCGCCCATCGCGGCGGTGCGCGTCTGGTCGATGTCGTCGCGCGCCACGGTGGCGTCGGTGATCGACAGCAGGTCGGTGTAGGGCTTCCCGCCCCAGCTGTTCCAGCCGCGCGCGATGAAGTCCAGGCCGTAGCCGGTCGACAGGGCGGGGTCGGGCAGCAGCACGGCGTACCCGCGGGCGACCGCGAGCAGCGGCGCCCAGCGCCAGCTCCACGCGTTCCAGCTGTTCAGCGGTCCGCCGTGGATCCACAGCAGCAGCGGCGCCGGCGCCGCGGCTGACGCGCCCTCGGGCAGCAGCAGCCAGCCGCGCACGCGCGCGCCGTCCTCGGCGGTCGTCTCGACCTCGGTGATCGAGCCCGGAGCGGCCGGTGTCGGCGCGGGAGTCGCGAGCGGCGTCACCGCGCCGTCGCGTGCGATGCGGACCGGGTGCGGCGGCACGACCCACGACGAACGGAGCGCGACGACCTCTCCCGTGCCACGGTCGACCACGACGTTCGCGTACGCGAAGTCGTCGTCGGTGAGCTTGTCGGGAGCGCCGCCGTCGACGGGGATGCGGAACACCGGTGCGCGGCCGTCGTGGTCGGCGGTCGCGATGAGCGCCGAGTCGTCGGCTGCGAACGCCAGCGACGACGCCCAGCGGTCCCACTCGGCCGCGACGCGCCGTGCGCCGCTGCCGTCGATGCCGGCGACCCAGATCTCGTAGTCCGTGGGCGCGGCCGGGCTGCTCTTGACGGTGCGGAGGTACGCGATGCGCGTGCCGTCGTGGCTGATCGCCGGCATCTCGTAGTCCACGTCGACCTCGTCGAACAGCGTCGTGCGCTCGCCCGTCGCCGTGTCGATCGAGACGATCACCCGGCGTCCGGCGCGCTGCTCACGGTGCTCGAGCGACACCACGAGCGTCGACCCGTCCGGCGTGAGCGCGGCCTCCGCGTGGTCGAGCGACCGCACCGGCTTCGGCGTGAGGTCGCGCGGACGCGGCAGGGTCGCCGGATACGGCTTCCCCTCGTTCCCGGATGCCGCGGACTCGGCGTCCGTGCCGGGGGTCGCAGCATCCGTTCCCGACGCGTCTGACGCCGCAGTGTCCGCCACCGCCGCGGCGATGGTGTCCTCGAGGGCGTCGATGTCGATGGCGAGCAGGTGCGGCTCGGCGGGACCGAGGTCGTGGTCCCAGTAGCGCACGGGGTAGGTGTCGTGGAGGATCGCCGACACCTTCTTCTCCTTGCGCTTGGCGCGCAGCGCCGCCTCGGCCTCGAGCGTGTCGGCGCCCGGCAGCAGGGAGGCCGAGATCACGAGCCGCGCGGAGGCATCGGCGGTCGCGGCGATGCCGTCGACCCCACCCGCCAGTCGCGTCACGGGACGGGCTTCACCGCCGGTGGCGGGCAGCAGCCACAGCTGGCCGGACTCGTCGTCGGCGTCGCCGTCGGCATCGGGGCGGGCCGAGACGAACAGGATGTCGCCGGCGGCGGTGAACGCGGCGCCGGCCTCGCCCTTCGCCGACCGCGTCAGGCGTCGAGGCGTGCCGCCGCCCGTCGCCGGCACCGCCCACAGCGACCGGTCGTAGCCGGTGCCGTCCTTCTTCAGGGCCGCGACGGTGAGCACGGCGGTCGTCCCGTCGGGCGAGAGGGCGAGCGCCTCCACGCGAGGAAGGGCGATGTAGTCGGTCAGCGAATCGAAGGGGGTGGGGGTCGCCATGGCTCCACGCTAACCGACGCGCCCGCGGGCGCGAGGCTTCCGGTGAGACGACAGTGGACGGACGAGACCGTGGGCGAACCCCGCGGTCTCGTCCGCCGACTGTGGTCTCACTGGTGGGAGCTGGTGGGAGCTGGTGGGAGTGGGGCGTGCCGCCGGCGGCCGGACGGTCCCGCGTCAGCTCCACTGGGTGAGCTTGTCGGGGTTGCGCATGATGTAGACGTCGGTCACCCGGCCGTCGCGCACCTCGAGCGACAGCAGCGCGTTCGGCTCGTCGTCGATCGTCGCGAGGAACCCGAGCCCGTCGGGCGTCTCGATCGCCACGAGCACCGCATCGGGCTCCAGTCGCGGCAGACCGAGGAGGAACCTCCCGACGCGGTCGGCGCCGCGCACGGGACGCAGCGCCGCCGAGACGCGGCCGCCGCCGTCGGAGCGCAGCACGACGCCGGGGTCGAGCACGGCGACGAGGGCGTCGAGCTCACCGGTGGCTGTCGCCGCCGCGAAGGCGCGGGCGACCGCGTCGTGCTGCTCCCGCGAGGCCGCTCCCGCACGATGCTCGCGCACGCGACGCCGCGCCTGCGACGCCAGCTGGCGCACCGCGTCCGGACTCCGCCCGACCGTCTCGGCGATCTCGGCGAACGGCACACCGAAGACGTCGTGCAGCACGAAGGCGACGCGCTCGGCGGGCGTGAGCGACTCGAGCAGCACGAGCAGGGCCATCGAGACGGAGTCGTCGAGCGTGACCTGCTCGATCGGGTCGAGAGGGACGGATGCTGCGAGCGGCGAGTCCTGCGGTACGGGTTCGGGCAGCCACTCCCCCACGTAGCGCTCGCGGCGGGCGCGCGCCGAGCCGAGCATGTCGAGGCACACGCGCCCGGCGACACGCGTGAGCCACGCAGCGGGGTTGCGGATCGCGACTCGCTCCGCGTCCGACAGCCGCAGCCATCGGACGTACGTCTCCTGCACCGCGTCCTCGGCGTCGGCCACGGTGCCGAGCATGCGGTAGCAGAGGCCGAGCAGGGCGCGGCGCTGGCTCTCGACCTCATCGGTGGGCGGCATCCGTGATCACTCCTCGATGTTCCGACGACGCACGCGTCAAGAAGGTGAGTCGCACGCTCACATTCTCACGCTCCGCGTCGTCGAACCATCGAGAGATCCCCACCGGGGGGACGAGAGGAGCAATGTCATGAGGATCGCGGTCGCCGGAGGAACGGGCGTCGTCGGAAGCCACGTCGTGGACGCGCTGCGCGCGGAGGGGAACGACGCCGTCGTTCTCAGTCGCCGCACCGGCGTCGACCTCACCGCGGGCGCGGGGCTCGACGCCGCGCTCGACGGCGTCGACGCGGTGATCGACACCGCGAACGTCACGACGGTGTCGGCCGATGTCGCGACCCGGTTCTTCGAGGCGGCGACAGGGAATCTCGTCGCCGCGGCCGCCCGGGCGCGGGTCGCGCATGTCGTGCTGCTGTCGATCGTGGGGATCGACCGCATCCCGCACGACTACCTGGCGGGAAAGCTCGCGCAGGAGCGCGTCGTCGAGACCGGCACCGTGCCGTGGACGATCCTGCGCGCCACGCAGTTCCACGAATTCGCGGGCCAGGTGTTCGACCGCGCGAAGGTCGGCCCCCTCCACGTCGCCCCACGCGGGCGGGTGCAGCCGGTCGCGGCTCGCGAGGTGGGCGCCCACCTCGCCGCGCTGGCCGCCGGCGCACCCCAGGGGCGCGCGGCGGATCTCGCGGGACCCCGCGAGGAGCGGCTCGACGACATGGTCAAGGCGTACGCGCGACGCACGGGCCACGGCGGCTGGATCCCCTCGGTGAGCCTGCCCGGCGGACAGATGAAGGGCATGCGTGCGGGGCTCGGCCTGCCGGGCCCGGGCGCAGTGCTCGGCACGGAGACCTTCGCGCAGTGGCTCGACGGAATCGGCTGAGCCCGTGGGTATCTGAGCGGCGGCAGCGCGCCTCCCTCCGATCGAGGCGGTGCGCTCGTCGGGCCGCCTCGTGAGCGGCTCGGGTGCGGACTCTCCCCCGAACGGGCCCGAGCCGCTCGTATCGTGCAGCAGGACCGCGGGTCTACGCTGGGCGGGGGTCGGGGTCACACGCACCAGGAGGATTCGTGAGACTCGCCATCGCCGGCGGCACCGGCATGACGGGCGGGCACATCGCGGAGATCGCGCGCGGGCGCGGCCACGATGTCGTGAGCCTGTCGCGCCGCACAGGAGTCGAGCTCCTGAGCGGCGCGGGTCTCGCCGGCGCCCTGGACGGGGTCGACGCGCTGATCGACGTGACCAACGTGACGACCGCGAAGCCCGACGTGTCGGTGATGTTCTTCGCCGGCGCCACGAAGAGCCTGCTGGCGGCCGAGCGCGCAGCGGGGGTTGCGCACCACCTGGTGCTCACGATCGTCGGCGCCGAGGCGGCGCCCGACGGCTACTACGCCGGGAAGCTCGTACAGGAGCGGCTGGTCGCCGGCGGCGACGTGCCGTGGACCATCCTGCGCACGACGCAGTTCCACGAGTACGCGGCGATGATGTACCACCGCGGCCACGCCGGCGCCCACGTCGCGCCGTCCGGCCGCGTGCAGCCGGTCGCCGTGCACGAGGTCGCCGCGCACCTCGTCGACCTCGCCGAGCAGCGTCCGGCCGGTCGCGTGACCGACCTCGCCGGACCGCAGGAGGAGAGCCTCGCCGACATGGTGCACCGCTACGCCCACGCGATCGGCCACCGCACGCCGGTGCCCGTCGTGAACACCCCGGGCGCCCTCGGCCGCGCGCTCCGGTCGGGAGCGCTCCTTCCCGGCCCCGAGGCGCTGCGCGGCACCCAGACCTTCGCCGAATGGCTCGACGCCCTCCCCGACGCGTGAGAGGGGAACGGATGCTGCGACCCGGCGCATTGCGCGGGGCCGCAGCATCCGTTCCGTCACATCTCTTCGTGGGTGTTCGGGTCGCCGTCCCACAGGCGACCGCGCTCGAGCGCGCTGATCGCGGCGAGCTGGTCGTCGGTGAGGGTGAAGCCGAAGACGTCGGCGTTCTCGCGCTGCCGGTCGGCGTCGGCCGACTTGGGGATCGGCGTGCTGCCGATCTGCGTGTGCCAGCGGAGGACCACCTGCGTCGGC
>Ga0310903_10000174_pt1 | contig 11526 bp, 10 predicted proteins | sample C24D4metaG_FD_203914 | JGI IMG/M metagenome (GOLD analysis project Ga0310903, IMG submission 203914) | Lab incubated soil microbial communities from West Virginia University Organic Research Farm, Morgantown, WV, United States - C0D3 | ecosystem: Environmental > Terrestrial > Soil >...
TTCTTGCTTTTCTAAGCTTGGCTGCCCCCGATTATATGGCTCCTCTCTATGGAGGGATCGGTTATTTATTGTTGACGGCTGCGCTTCTTCTTCTGCTCCTCTGCTTCTGGTTGATGGCGAAAATGATGAACATCCGGATGTAGCGGAGAAGGGAGGGCGGAACATGGTTGCAGCGATTGGCGCTGTTACTCTAACGGCAATATGGCTTTATTCAGCTGGAGGAGGAGCACTTTATTCGATTTGGCTTCGGCTGCCGGGCAGAAAACGGCACGGTGATCAAGCGAGGCAGCAGCTTAGGCAGCTTTGCTTAATAAATCCGTTTATGCGTGTGCTTGAGCGACTTCATCTGTTCGATTCCCTTCAGCTGCCTATGAGCAGCTATCATATGAGGCTGCTCCTATTAATGGACAGCGACTGGTCTATAGAGCGGTCAAAGGCAGAGGCGGCTGCCGCTCTCGGCGCCGGGTATGCAGCCTTAACGGGCTGTGCTTGGCTGAGCCTGCTCGGGCAGGAGCCAGTTCTGCTTGCGATGGGTGTCGTATTTGGCACTGTGCTTACGATAAGGCCATTCGCGGAAGCGGCACGGCGTGTAGAGCAGCGCAAGCGGCAAATGATTACAGAGCTTCCGGATATGCTGAGCAAGCTGATGCTGCTCGTTGGCGCCGGGGAGACGGTGCAGAAAGCATTGGCAAGATGTCTGGAAGGGAAGGATCCAAAACAGCATCCGCTCTATAAGGAGTGGAGCGATGCGGTGTCATCACTTCGCAATGGTCAGTCCTTCAGCTCAGCGATGGAGAGGTTTAATAGGAGGTGCGCCGTGCAGGAGGTATCGGTTTTTACTACTGTGCTGCTGCTGAATTATAGCCGCGGAGGGGAGCATTTCGTACTCGCATTGCGAGAGCTCTCCTACACCCTATGGGAGAAGCGCAAGGCAATCGCCAGATCGCGTGGAGAGGAAGCATCATCCAAGCTCGTATTTCCCCTGGTCGGTATTTTGCTGGTGCTTATGGTTCTAGTAGCTGCGCCGGCAGTTCTGCTCATGTCTTAACCAAAAACAGAGAGGAAGATGGAAAGATGAAAAAGCTAGGTCAAGCTATTCGTTCATTTTGGGCAGAGGAAGACGGTTTGGGAACACTGGAAATTATTTTGATTATTGCGGTCGTTATTATTATTGCATTGCTGTTTAAGGATTGGATTATTGAGCTGATTGAACGGCTGATGGGCAAAGCGGACGACGAGGCGGACAAAATTTTCAGTTAGCGGGTGAGGCTTATGAGCATGCTTAGGATGAGAGCGAGGCTGCTGCGATGGCTGAAGAAGGAGCAGGGCAGCTTTACGCTGGAGTCGACGATCGTATTTCCGATGCTGATGGGGCTCATTTTGCTATTTATCCTGTTCGGCATGTACATGTATCAAAAGGCGGTTCTGTACTATGCAGCATCGGCCACCGCTGAACGTACCGCATTCGGCTGGGACAATAGCTTCCGCGAAGCACGGAGCGGCATGCTTATCGCGCCCGAGTATGACGGCTTGTACTGGCGGATTGGCGAGGACAAGCTGCTCAGCAGCTTGTTTGGAATAGAAGGAGAGAAGACCGCTGCGGCTGTCGCACTCCCTCTGGCAAGTACGGATGAAGCGGGTAAGGATGACTTATCCGGACGCAAAATGGAGCAATCGGTTCAATGGCTGGGCCAAGCTGGCTTGAAATATGAAGGTCAAATCAGCTATTCGGGCGGTGTCCTCAAAAGAGAGATCGAAGTAAAGCTGAAGGCGCCTTTATCGGTTCGGTTTGCTTTGAACAGCTGGTTGCGAAGAGAGCCTAAGACGGTATCGGCTGCTGCTGTTGTTGACCCCGTCGAGTTTATACGCAGCGTGGATCTTGTGCGATATTATTCAATGAAGTTTGCCAATCGGACAGGCGGAGCAAAGCAATCGAGGTCTCAAGCAGGGCAGGCTCTGGCTCCTTACAAAGGCGCAGCAGAAGTTCAGCAGCCTTAAAGAGGGATTGATCCTTCGAGACTGATTGGACAAGATGGAGGTGCATGGCAGCTGTGACTGTGAAGAAAGGCGTGGTACCTATACATAAATTCCGCTGCAGCAGGCTGATGTTTCGAGAGGACGGGGCAGTTACGGTATTTTCGGTTATCGTATTATCGTCACTGCTGCTGTTTTTCTCTTTGCTCATAGATTATGCCCGGATTGCGGCTGTGCATAAGCTTACTGAGGATGCTGTCCGCTCCAGCGTCCGGTCCGTGCTCTCTGCCTATGATTCTACCCTGTATGAGAGATACGGGCTGTTCGGCCGCGGCGGAACTGAGGGGCAGAAGCTTTTCTCGGAAGTGATGACAGCTAATGCAGAAGGAACTGCCGGATCGGATAAACAAGGCTTGAAGCTGGTTCGTTCCAAGCTGGAGACTTCTACGCTGCATGCAGCTTCGTTTCTGGGCGATCATAAGGTGTTTGCGAGACAGGTGCTGGAGGAAATGAAGTATAAAGCTCCTGTTGATTTTACGCTGGATATTGCTGCGAGGTTTGCGCCGATGGCAGGGGCGATGAAAGAAGCTTCCGTTACGGTCAACCTGCTGGAGAGCATGAGGAAGCTATACGAGAAACGGGAAGGTCATCTGGCTAAAGTGCTTCAGTTGCAGGAGCAGGCGGCCTTGGCGGTAAGCGGAAGCGGAATTCATGCGTTGATTCCGGTTCGGCCGGATGCGGTAATGATCGCTGGCGATACCGCCCTTACCATCGTAGGGGAATACAGCGCATATGCAGCACAGGTTATGCATGATCAATCGCTGCAAGCCGGAGAGGAAGCGGTTTATGCAGAAGAAATTGAAGCTTACGAGAAAAAAGTTCGAGCATTCACGATGGAGCTGCGAAAGGTAAGCGGCGAAATGCTGAAGCGGCATGTCAAGCTGCATGCAGATGCCATCACAGAGCTGGAAGCGGCAAGATTATTGAATGAGGATATGCAGAGGCTTGTTCAACAAGCGAATCAGCTGCCTGATCACGCAGCTTATGATGCTGTGTCCAGACGAAGCGTAACAGGAGCTGAGCAGTATCAGGTGCCCTCTAGCGCTGCTTCCGATATTGAGCAGGTGAAGGAAGCGGCAAATGAGCTTGTAAAGCCGGATGCATGGTTTAGCGAGTATAGGCAGGAGCTGGAGGCGCAAGGTACGGCTGCAGCAGCGATAGATATGGAAGCGGGTGGCTTCCAAACCAATAGTCTGGCTTCCTTGGCGAAGCCAATCAATAGTATAGCCGCAGAAACATGGCTTGAGGGAGTTACTAGCTTGCGGCTTGCCTACGGGGGCTATGAAGAGAAATACATTCGGCCCGCCAGCGTTATGATCAGCCGAAAGCAGGCACAAGAGCAAGGCAATGTAAAGGTGCAGCTGGAGCAGCAGGAGAAGCAAGCCGGAGCGCTGTGGAAGCAGGCGAGGGGCTTGCTTCACGGCTTGACTTCGATCCCGCAGACGGAAGAGCATATGCAGGTTTTCGAGCAGGTCAAGAAGCGTTATAAAGAAAACCTGTTGTTCAATCAACAGTTAGCCGAAACAGACGCTGCAGCGGAACTTGAGCAGGCAAGCGATGCGCATGAGGCGGCAGAGCAGTCCATTGCAACTATGGATGGTATATTTGCGGGTATGGCAGGGATGCTGGAGCAAACTAGAGATTCGCTTTATTTTGGCGAATATGTGGTTCACCGCTATGTCTCCTTTGCTCCTCAGCATTTGCGGTCCTTAATGGCGGAAGGAAATTTATCAGAGCTATCGCATGCCGTCTCTTTTAATAATCAGGAAGCGGAGTATGTGATTTATGGATTTCACAATCCGGTAGGAAACATAGCCGCTGCATATGGGGAGCTGTTCGCGGCACGCCTGGCTGTGAGGACGATGGAGGGGTTAATTGAAAGCAAATCGCTTGGCCATCCATTGCTTATTTTGTCAGCGGCACTGATTTACGGCTTAGAGAAGACAATCGAGGATATGCTTGCTTTCACCGAGCGAGGATCAGCCCCCTTATCCAAATATGTGAAGGCAGAGCTTTCGTACACGGACTATTTACGGCTTTTTATGCTTATGCATGGTGCGGGTGACGGGACTAGACTGTCCCGCATGATTGCGGTCATCGAGCAAAACAGCGGAACGGTGCTTTCGGCCGTTCCCAGCGGAGTAACGGGAGAGGCCGGCGTCTCTGTCGAGCTATGGTTTATTCCCGGCTTAATGCGGACATTAGGCCGGTTCGGACTTTTGGATGGAAAGGTTGTCGGCAACCGCTATGAGACGACACAAACGATTGGCTGGTCCTATTAAATGCGGGCGCTCTAGAAATGAGCAAGGCTCGATAGTCGTAGAAGCCGCGTTAGTGATGCCAATGGTTATTATTGTACTGTTAGTGTTTATCATGCTTATTCGTCTATGCGCCGTACAGATGGCGTTGCATTCAGCTGCCTCCCAGTCGGTAAGGCAAATCGCAGCGAACATCCATCCTGTAGAACTGGCATGGCAGCAGGCAGCAGCCATTAATCCAGTGCCGGCGCAGGCGCTGATCCCTTTGTCTGCTTGGAGCGGGATTGCGGCTGAAGCTTCGGAGTGGCTGCCGTCGCCGGCAGGAGAATTAGTATCGTCTGCGCTTCGAGGCGATTTCGGGCCGCTTCAAAATATGGCTGCAACGGAAACAGGACGCACTGTCGTGGAGCCATTAATGAGAGAATTCGCCGACGCAGCGATTATTGAGCCGGCGAGGTTAAGGCTGGCAAGGTTAACGCTGCCTGATTTGGAGAAGGCGAATGAGCCTTATTTGTCAATCGAGGTGGAATATGCTTTCCCGTTGAAGCTGCCCTTTTACGGCAAGCCGATCGTGCTGAAAGAGCAGGCCTCTGAGCGGGTTTGGATAAGCGACGCAGCCCCTGCCAGATATGGGGCGGAAAGCGGCAATCAAGAGAGCGTCCCTATACAAATCGTGGCTATAGAGCCGGCGCCTCTTAGGCCAGGACGGAAGGCGACCGTTACCGTGAAAACAGCGCCGGGGGCTGCTCTATCCCTGGGTGTTATGTACAAAAGCGGGTCAAGTAAAGCGAAGCATCTGGGGGAAGCTGCTGCGGATGCGAGTGGCTACGTAAAGTGGACATGGCATGTATCCGGAAATACGACTCCCGGTGTTTGGGAGCTTTCAGCCTCTGAGGTGAACAAGCAGGACAATCAAGTATCGATGCATTTTTTAGTCGAGAAAAGCAGCGGCAGCAATTAACCGGATCGTCAAGCTGCAGCGGAGAGGAGAGCAGAATGGACCTCATACAGACGGCTGCCATAGCCGTACTTTTGATTATTGCTTTTATAACGGATTTGAAGCTGCAAATCATTCCGAACCGCCTTACGGCAAGCTTTTTTGCCGCAGCATTTATTTATCATACCGCTCTGAGCGGAATGGACGGAGCGGCAACGGCAGCAGCCGGTGCCGCTGCAGGCTTTGTTCCTTTGCTGCTGCTTCACCTGGCGAGAGGGATAGGTGCCGGTGATGTGAAGCTATTTGGAGCATTGGGCGCTTGGGTTGGGGTATGGACCGTTCTGGATATGATGCTGTATGCCATTTTGTATGCCGGTGTTATCGGGGTATGTCTAATTATTGTTAATCGTGCTTTTGGGAAAAGGGTTGCGGCAGGCGTAACCGCGATCCTCGTTCCTGAGGCGGGATGGAGAAAACGCCAGTGGCTGCAATGGGCGGAGTCAGGCAATAAATTTCCGTTCATGCTGGCGGTCGCTCCTGCAGCTGTTACGGTATGGTCAATGATCAGTTAAGCCAGCTTGCTTGAAGGGAGATTAGAGAAATGCAAAGCTTTCGAATTGATTTTGAAATGAATCAGGGGCATGAGATGACGATTGATCGAGAAAGCGGCATCTGTAGAAGCGAGTTGGACGAGATAGAGCTTCATATGCTTCACAGTGAGGAGATTCCTTATTTGCTGCCTGTTGATTGGTTCGAACTGGACGGCAAAGTCACCTTCCGGTACAAGCTTTCAGGTATGAAAATGCTCCTTCACCGTCTGCAGCAGCAGCCGCTTACGATGGAGCAATACTATACGCTTATATTAGGCGTTACGGATGCGCTCTTTGAATGCAAGCACTATATGTTAAGGCCGGAAGGCTGCCTGCTTGACGAGCAGTTTATTTTCACCTCAGATCAGCTGCATGACATTCATCTCGCATACGTCCCTATGAAGGGTGGCACAGAAGAACAAATGATCGGAGCGGGCGACCTTTTGTCGTTGATCGTTCGTTTCACATCATATATTGATAAAATCGACGGAGAGGGCTTAAAGCGCGTGCTGCATCATTTGACCGGAAAGAGATGGCCGCTTGCAGAGCTGCGGGCGACGCTTTTAGATTTGATAGGCGAAGCCCCTACAAAGCATCAAAACAGAATAGAACAAACGATGCAGCATCGGGTACAACCGTCACTGCCGATTGAGCAAGTTTTTCAGCCCGTACAGCAGCAGCGATCCGAAGAGCAAGCCGGTCAAGCAATTCTGCCGCCTCCACAACAGCTCTTTTCGAATAAAAAGGGTGAGACTAATCGTCATCCAGCGGCTTCCGAAATTGATATTGCGCGTACTTTCTCTTTAGAGGAGGCAGAGACGGAAACGAAGAAAAATTGGATGCTGACAGCTGGACTTGTCATTGCGATTGCGTGCGTATGGCGCTTTATCCATTTCGCGGCAGCGACTAGACAAAGCCTGCTGATCAGCCTGGGCATAACCTTACTGCTCCTAGTCGCTATCTTGTTTGTTTGGAGGAAAAGAGTGAATCCGAACGCATCCCCGGCAGAAGCGGAATCTGAGCTAGGTCAATATGAGCCCTATGAACCGGACTCCGGAATGTTCCCGGGACTCGCAAACATATATGCAGAGCATGAGATAAACGAGTCTGCTTCAAAACGATCATCGGACGATCTTTATGAGGCAACATCAACTCATTCCGCAGCTGCCGCGAATCCCGTGTCTCCCATTGCCGAGCCGACAGTTCTGCTTGGGCGTGATCAGCATGAGCAGCATCCGGGCGATCCTGCCATATGGCTGCAAAGAAGCTGGGAGGGACAACATGACAAGCTGGAATTAATAGAGGGCTGCTTTAAAATAGGCCGGACGGGAGAGCAGATCAACTATGCCGATGTTGCTGGCGGCATATCGCGTCTTCACTTGGAGATTGAGAGCTTGAAGGGGGAGTATAGGGCGAAGGATCTTGGCTCCAGGAATGGAAGCCTGCTAAATGGACAAACGATGATTCCTTACAAAAGCTATAAGCTTTCAATAGGCGACGTTATCCATCTAGCAGGTGCAAAAGGCCCTTCCTATGAGCTGAAAACGGGATGATAAGGCAGGCTTAGCCGCGGCCTACTAGTTCATTCATGGCGCTTTCCACTGTCGGATACCGGAAGCTAAAGCCATGCTCAAGCGCTTTGCGGGGCAGTGCGCGCTGTCCGTCTAAGAGCAGTGTTGACATCTCGCCGAAAAAGGCGCGCATCAGAAAGGCCGGAACCGGAAACCAATGCGGTCTCCCCATAGCCTTGCCAATCGCACGGCCAAAAACATCATTCGTTACCGGGTCGGGAGAGGATCCGTTGACAGGCCCGGTTATTTGCTTGTTGTCCAAAATATACAAAATAAGCCGGATCATGTCCTCGAGATGAATCCAAGACAGCCATTGCTTACCGCTGCCGATTTTACCGCCTCCGAACAACCGGTAGGGCATGGCCATTAAAGGAAAAGCACCATCCTTCTTGTCCAATACGACGCCGACCCGAAGCTTTACTAACCGCTCTGCCGGAATGCCGTCTGCGGCCTGCTCCCAGCTCTGAACGACTTCCGATAAAAAATCAGTTACCTTAGTTGGGCTTGTTTCATCGAAAATACCATCTGCCGATATGCCGTAAGCAGAAATGCCAGATGCGTTAACGACAAGCGGCGGCTTGTGCTTAAGCGATTTAACGAGCTTAGAGATGCGGGCTGCTGCCGTTAATCTTGAATCCATAACACGCTGCTTGGCTGCTGGCGTCCAGCGCTGATTAATGGATTCACCGGTAAGATTGACAATAGCATCAATGCCTTCAAGCAAAGCGGGAGCATCATCAAGCTCGCTCCAGGTTATTTGGGTGATACCGGACTGTTTGGACTGCTCCTTCAAGCTTTGCCTTGAAATAATCCATACTTCATCATTTCTCGCCAGTAAGGCCTTTGTTAGCGCACTTCCGATAAAGCCTGTTCCGCCGGCAATCGCAACCCGCATCTCTGTTCGCTCCTTCTTTTACCCCGTTACTTGATTTCCTCGATTTTGACTAGCCAATTTTGTTTGAGGTCCGCTTCGCCTTCGATTGCTTTTTCCACATACTCGAATTTTACTTTTGCAGCTTCCGGCAGCGCTTCTAACGTACTCATATCCTTTTCGGTTACCTGCAGGGCAATTGCCCCTGAAGCTGTTACAATTTCTATAGAGTGCGAGTCGATTAGACCGCTATAAGTGCCCTCACTTACTTTGACTGGCTCTGCCGGTGCAGGTTCCTCTACCCCGCCGCTGTTGTCTGCTGAATCTGCAGTCGGCTCAGGTGCCGATACATCAGGCTCAATCACACCGCTTTCTTCAGGCAATTCGCTGATAACCGGTCCTTCGTTCACTGTACCTTGCTGTTTGTTCCCTGTATTTGCATTGTTTGTGTCCGTGCTTCCGCAAGCTGATGCGGCGAGCATAACAGCTAGAAGAACTGCTCCTGCTGTAGCTGTTTTTTTGCTTCTTCTTCGCTTCGATGAGTTCATCATAAGAACCACCTCCTGCATTTAATAACGAAATGGATTCGTATTAGGTTACACTTTTATATAACCGCCAAATAATGATATGAAGCAAGAAACGGGCCAAGGCCGTTAACACTTGCCGAAAGTATAAATGAGCTCAAGCCGCACAGGGCGGCTCAAACTCATTTATTAAGTAGATGCTTATAGGGTCCATAGTCGATTCCCTGACGTTCAAGAAACGATACCAGGCTGCGGTAATCACGTTTTGGAGTAGCTCGTATGTAGCCTTCGATGCAGTGCTCGCGCGTAACTGACGATGCGCCGTGTTCAATCGCCACTTGGCCGATTTTAGCTGCGATGGAATGTTTAGCTATATCGCGAAAAGCGCCCGGCACCGGGGATACAAGCTCATCAAGCAGCGCTTTGGAATCGTCGCTCCACATGCTGCGGCTGCGCTCTACCCAGTAGTTTTGCCAATCGAGCTTAGACTTGCCGTCTCGCATCGGAAGCACCTTGAGAAATTTTCGAAACATGAAAAATCCGCCAATCGACATAGCCGCAACCATGACGATCGCCCAGAAAACGATAAAATACATAAACCAATCTGGCGCAACTTTCATACGTGTTTTTCACCTCAATAATGAATTATACCGTATTCCTAGATTTATTTCGACATTCCTTGTAAAATAAGGTTTGATCAACTGAAAGGGGCGTAATATTCATGTTGAAAATAGGTTCCCATGTATCATTTTCGGACAAGGGGCTGCTAACTGCAGCACAAGAAGCTGTATCTTATGGCTCAGGCACATTTATGATCTACACCGGCGCACCTCAGAACACAAGACGGAAGCCGATCGATTCGTTATATATTGAAGAAGGCAAGTCGCTTATGGAGCAATCGGGCATCAACGAAATTGTTGTACATGCTCCTTATATTGTGAATTTAGGCTCATATAAGGATTCTACTTACGAACTTGCAGTTTCTTTCTTACAGGAAGAAATTCGCCGGACGGATTATATTGGTGTTCGTAATATTGTCCTTCATCCGGGCGCTTATACGGATAAGGATGCCGAATATGGCATTGCGCGTATAGCGGAGGGCTTAAATGAAGTGCTCGCCGGGACGAAAGAAACGAATGTTAACATTGCGCTTGAGACGATGGCGGGCAAAGGTACCGAAATCGGCCGCAGCTTTGAAGAGCTTGCAGCCATTATTGACAAGGTTCAGGATAATCATCGCCTAACCGTATGTATGGATACTTGCCATATGCACGATGCTGGTTATGATCTAATAAATGATCTGGACGGCGTACTTGAACAGTTTGATCGTTTGGTCGGACTGGACCGCGTAGCGGTCGTTCATGTGAATGACAGCAAAAACTCGCGCGGAGCAGGCAAGGACAGGCATGCTCCGGTCGGCGCAGGCTGGCTTGGACATGAGGCGATCCAGCGGATCATCGGTCATGATGCTCTAAAAGGACGTCCTTTCATCCTGGAGACGCCGTGGATCGGCAAGGAAGACAAGACGGAGCGGCCGATGTATGAAGCGGAAATCGCTTTGCTGAGCGGCAATGGAAGAAATCGTCTAGGAGAAGCGTTTTTCGAGGACGTGGAGCGTCTTCATCATTTCTTCGGCAAGCAAGAAATCGATCCTAGGTTGTTCGTGCTGTCCACATGGGAACTGCTGAAAAATGACGCGAAAGCGAAAAAAGCTGATCCGCGCGAGCCGATGGAGCGTCTGTACGACCTTATTCTCGCAGGTAATCCATTGTCATCCGAATTGACGGAGGAACAGATCAACCAGCGTATTACCGCTTGGTTTGGCGGTAAAGAACTGCTGGCGAGAGTGTAATATAAACTAATTCGCACATTTCATTTATATCGTTGTGAAAGGAAGTTTGAAGTCCATGTCATCTCCATCTAACCCGCCCGAAACTACAAATGATCTCGGCGGAAAAAGCGGCCGCGCGCGCATGCTTATTTCTTGTCCGGACCGCCCGGGCATCGTAGCGGCCGTATCGCATTTCCTGTATGAGCACGGAGCGAATATCGTGCAATCGGATCAATATACGATGGATCCGGAAGGCGGCATGTTTTTCATCCGCTTCGAGTTCGATCTGAACGACTTGGATAAAGAGCTTCCGGTGCTTGTGGAGGATTTTGCCAGAGTCGCTGACCGCTTCGATATGAAGTGGCATACATTCCGCGCCAGCCGCAAGAAGCGTCTTGCTGTCTTTGTATCCAAAGAGGATCATTGCTTGCTTGAGCTGTTATGGCAGTGGAAGGCCGGAGACCTTGATGCCGATATTTCGATGGTAATAAGCAATCATCAGGATATGCGGGATCTCGTGGAGTCCTTCGGCATTGCGTATCACTATATTCCGGTTACAGCCGGCACGAAGGCTGAAGCGGAGCGCAAGCAGTTGGAGGTCGTAGCGGATAAAGCGGATATCGTTGTATTGGCGCGCTACATGCAGATCATTTCGCCAAAGTTTATCGAGCAATTTCCGAATCGGATCATTAATATCCATCACTCGTTCCTTCCGGCTTTCGTTGGCGGCAAGCCTTATGCACAGGCTTATACACGCGGCGTGAAAATTATCGGAGCAACAGCACATTACGTGACCGAGGAATTAGACGGTGGACCGATCATCGAGCAGGACGTTCAGCGCGTCAGCCACCGCGACAATGTGGATGATTTGAAGCGGATCGGCCGGACAATTGAACGCGTTGTACTCGCC
>Ga0310903_10000181_pt1 | contig 11385 bp, 9 predicted proteins | sample C24D4metaG_FD_203914 | JGI IMG/M metagenome (GOLD analysis project Ga0310903, IMG submission 203914) | Lab incubated soil microbial communities from West Virginia University Organic Research Farm, Morgantown, WV, United States - C0D3 | ecosystem: Environmental > Terrestrial > Soil > Agricultural...
ATCGAGCTTCATCACCACATATTGTTCGCCAACCGTAGGAATGATGCTAATATTGCTAACCAGCTCTTCATCCACCTCATAATCAAGCGAAAAGCAGTTTTCAACAAATCCCATTACAATTCCCTTTGATAGAGCAGGATACGCTTCTAATCCTCTGTTCATTCGTGCAGACTTCCTTTTTATTTATTTTTTAATTTATTGATGACCTATGAACCGGATGACTCACGCTTCGCATAGGTTACTCTCTCCATAATCCTTTTTCGTACATTAAACCCGCTTGTCTACTATATGTTTATTATCCTTGATCTCTTGTCTTAGCATTTGGATTTCACTATTAAGCGTCTCCATATGTTTAGTCAATTTGGATGAGTCAATAGCGCCTCGAATAACGACCGACAGCAAAAGCATGGAAATGACCAAAAAAATAATTGCTAATAAAATAGGATCCATATTTCCCCTCCCCCTAAGTTGCCGAAGAAAACCCCTTCGTAAGAAGGCCGCTCCAGTCTACCTCCAATAGTTTACCAAAAGGCAAGCGCCTTTTGTATCCCTTCCCTTCTTGGTCAGGAAAAGAAAACGGAGCGCAATACTGTCGCCAGTATGCACTCCGTTGTTTCTTTGCTATGATCGGAAATCTGATTAATCCTCTTTTGTTGCGAGGTTTTCCACTTGGAGAATATCGCCGTAAATTTCTTCAAGAGCAACGCCTACAAACTTGCGGGAGCGCGGATTTCTAAGCTCCGACTTTTCTCCGTTGCGAAGCATGCGGGCACGTCTGGAAGCTGCTACGACAAGCGTGTATTTACTGTCAACTTTTTTCACCATTTCGTCAATGGACGGATATAACATCGTACATTCTCCTCACTCATGCTTTCTCAATTGCAGCAACCATTCCCGAAACGTAGGGCAAATATCTGTCTCTGCGGCAATGCTCTGCAATCATAATGCTGCGAATACGATCGCAAGCAGCATCTATCTCATCATTCAATACCGCATAGTCGTAGTGACCGAGCAAATTCATCTCATCAACGGCAACAGACATACGATTATTGATCGTATCCAATGATTCCGTACCACGGCCGGTAATTCGCTGCTTCAGCTCATCTAAGGACGGAGGCAATAGAAATACGAAAATGCCTTCGGGAAACTTTTGCTTCACCTTAAGCGCACCCTGCACTTCGATCTCCAAAATAACATCCTTGCCGCTCGCTAAAGTGCGTTCAACGAACTCACGCGGTGTTCCGTAGTAATTACCAACATATTCGGCATGCTCCAGCAGTGCGTCTCGCGCGATCATATCCTGGAACTGCTCTCGGCTTTTGAAAAAATAATTGACGCCGTCTACTTCACCCTGACGCGGCAGCCTGGTCGTTGCCGACACAGAGTACACCAGCTCAGGAACCTTATTACGAAGAACCGAACAAACCGTCCCCTTGCCAACCCCTGAAGGGCCGGACAATACAATTAGCAATCCCTTATCCATATTACTCCCCGTACTATTCGTCGTTATCGTCGTCCTTGGTGGACAACCGGTGCGCAACCGTCTCCGGCTGAACAGCCGATAAAATCACATGATCGCTATCTGTAATAATAACAGCGCGCGTGCGGCGTCCGTATGTTGCATCAATGAGCATATGCCGGTCGCGCGCCTCTTGAATGATTCTCTTAATCGGAGCCGATTCCGGGCTTACGATTGAAATAATGCGGTTTGCTGATACAATGTTCCCGAATCCGATATTAATTAGTTTAATAGCCAAGAATGGTTCCTCCTCCGCCTACGGCCTTCCCCTGTGCATCTGCCTGCAAATGTTCAAATACCCTATTATATTTAATAAATGTGAATACGACAAGTTTGCGTTCTTGCCAAATACCGACAGAACTACTGCACTATTGTTGACGAAAAAAGTGCCGGACATACGTCCCGGAGCACGCTTTTGGCATATGCCGAAGCCGCTATCGGGCAACCTGTCCTTGCCATGCTGCATAAGTGTGGCAACTGTATCTATGCTTCATATTAATTGATTTTTCACAAACGAACAAGCGAAAATGCGAAAACAGGCCAAAAAGGCTGTTTTTCGCATTCATTCTATCGTATTTAGCTACATTCGCTCTGTCTTCCGCCACACATATTCCGTGAGCTGAACACCCATTTCATAGAACATAAACGGCGTAATTAAATAAATCCCTTTAAAATACGGCAAAGCGGCATCAAGCAGCTCCTTTGCGATCTGCACGCCTTCCGCCCGGCCTGTTTCCCCTTCGAGACCCGACATCCGCTGACGCACCTCATCGGATAGCTGGATGCCCGGCACCTCGTTATGCAAATATTCAGCGTTACGTCCGCTGGCAAGCGGCATAATACCGATAAATACAGGCACGGATAGATGCTTCGTCGCTTCCGCGACCCGTTCAATAAGGACCGGATCATACACGGGCTGCGTCATAATATAGTCCGCGCCTGACGTTATTTTGCGTTCAAGACGCTGTACAGCCTTATCCAAATGCTTGACGTTCGGATTAAAAGCGGCTCCTACGACGAACTTCGCCTTTTGCTTGAGCGGCTTGCCCGAGAAGGCGGTTCCGTCATTAAGCTGCTTAATCATCCGGATCATCTCGAACGAAGTAAGATCGTATACCGAGCTTGAATCCGGCAAGTCGCCGAACCGCGCAGGATCACCGGTTACAGCCAGTACATGATCAATATCGAGCGCATCCAATCCCATCATATGGGACTGCGTTCCGATCAAGTTGCGGTCGCGGCATGCGATATGAACGAGCGGACGTATGCCTACTTTCTCCTGTACAAGCGCCGCGAGCGCAATGTTGCTCATGCGCGTCACCGCAAGCGAATTGTCAGCCATCGTAACCGCATCAGCCTTCGCTTCCTTCAACGCTGCTGCGCCGTCCATAAACTTGCGGATATCCAGATCTCGAGGCGGATCCAGCTCTACAATGACGGTATGGCGTTTCTGCACCAGATCAACGATTGACGGCTCCTGTACAACAAGCTTCTGCGGCGCATTGTCGTCTGCAGCTGGCTTCTCAGCCGGCTTTATGACAATCTTCTCTACCGCAGCCGCAGCTGCCGCAGGTTGTCCGATTTGAGGGATATAACCATCAAGCGCCGCAGCTATAGCCTTAATATGCTCCGGCGTCGTTCCGCAGCAGCCGCCGATTAGGCGCGCGCCGCGGTCGGCGAAGCGCTGGGCTGTCTCTGCAAAATAGTCAGGACCCGCGGAATACGTGTATTTGCCGTCTATATAATCCGGTATACCTGCGTTCGGATATACCGATAACGGTAAACCGACAGGTCCTGCTATCGAATCGATCGCTCTCATAATGCCGGTTGGGCCGCTGCGGCAATTAAAGCCGACCACGTCAGCACCGGCTTCTTGAAGCTGATCAAACGCTCCCTTCATCCCGTTCCCGTCCTGTGTGCGGCCGACATCCTCAACCGCAAACTGACAAATAACCGGAACGTCGGAAGCAGCCCGTGCAATTCGAAGCGCAAGGAGCATCTCATCGAGATCATAGAACGTTTCAAGCAAAATGCCGTCCACGCCCTCATCAAGCAGCGCATGCATTTGACGCTGGTATGCTTCGATTACTTTTGCCGTCCGCAAATTTTTTAATTTACCGTCGCGAATGGAGCCGACCGCTCCTACGACGTAGGCATCATCGCCGATTGCCGCACGGGCAGCGCGCACGCCGGCGCGGTTAATGGCATCCATCTCGCCCTCTAGGCCGTATTTTGAGAGCTTCTCATAATTGGCCGAAAACGTATTCGTCTCAATTACACGCGCCCCTGCTTCATAATAGCGGCGGTGAATGTTCTCGATCACATCGGGACGGAGTGTATTAAATTCCTCATAAGAAACGCCGACAGGGAACCCCATCTGATACAGATAGGTTCCCATCGCGCCGTCCCCGGTCAAGATACGCTGCTGGAGCGCTTCCCGCAAATCCGGTTTCATTATATTCATTCCACCCATCTTACGTTGCTCTTACAGCGTACCGCGGAACGATACCGCAGCCGGACCAGTCATATAAACATGATTATCGGACTCATTCCACTCAATGAGAAGATCGCCGCCTTTGAGCGATACGGTAGCGGTCCGGTCTGTCGCGCCGGTCAACACCGAAGCGACAACCGTTGCGCATGCGCCGGTGCCGCAAGCTAGCGTAGGGCCTGCGCCGCGTTCCCACACCCGCATGTCGGTATGCGTACGGGAGTTGACCGTCACAAACTCAACATTGATTTTGCGGGGAAACAGCGGATGCGTTTCCAGTTTCGGTCCCCATGTGCTCAGATCAAAATGAACAGCATCGTCTACGTAGATGACGCAGTGCGGGTTACCCATCGATACGGCGGTGAAACGGAATTCACGTCCATCCACCTCGATCGGATGCTCAATAACCTGTTCGGCATCGATTGTTGTCGGCACTTGAAGGCCATTCAAAATCGGCTCTCCCATATCAACACGTACAGATGACACTTCGCCATCCGAAACAGTGAGCTGCACCTTCTGGGCGCCGGCGCCTAACGTTTCGATCGTAATTTCTTCTTTATCGGTTAAGCCATTATCGTAAACATATTTAGCTACGCAGCGGATGGCATTGCCGCATTGCTCAGCCTCTGAACCATCGGAATTAATAATGCGCATACGGAAATCCGCGATCTCCGAAGGCAAAATATAGACAAGTCCATCTGCGCCGATTCCAAAAAATCGATTGCAAAGCCGGATTGCCAAATCCGCCACATGATCAGGAAGCTGCTGCTCGCCTGCAATAACGACAAAATCATTTCCTAAACCGTGCATTTTTGTAAAATTCATCTGTTTGCCCTCTCCTTGCCGCATCTCTAGGTATAATAAAGCTATTATTTATTCCTAATAGCATACCGCAAAGCAAGAAGAAAGGCTATTCATAATTTGTATCATCATTTGCATTTTTTTGTTATCTTGCCGCGGTTTGCGGTCCGATCGGCCATTTTGTTTTGGTCTTCGTTTTCTTCGTGCCCAGCACGCTGCCAATTCCCATTACGAAAGTAGGAATTCCTGCGGCTACAAATACGAGACACCATTCGCGGAAATTAAGCGGAACGGTTTTGAAAATGGGCTGCAGCGCTTCGATATAAAGCACGCCAATCATAAGCAGCAGCGATGATAGCACGGCGAGCACCAAATATTTGTTTTGAAACGGATTACGGTGAAAAATAGAGCGCGAGCTTCTGCAGTCGAATACGTGAATAAGCTGCGCCATGACGAGAGTTGCGAATGCTACCGTCTGTGCCTTCATCAGCTGCGCGGCGCTGCCGGGCGCGTCATGCAGTGTAAGCCAGAAAGCGCCTAGCGTACAAACCCCGATCAATATGCCGCGGCTAATGATTTTCCAGCCGAGCCTGCGGGAGAATATACTTTCTTTGGCCGAACGCGGCTTTTGCTGCATCAAATCCTTCTCCGCCTGATCGACGCCGAGCGCCATCGCCGGCAAGCCGTCTGTAACGAGGTTAACCCAAAGAATTTGGATCGGCACCAGCGGCAGCGGCAGCCCCGCCATCATCGCGAGAAACATAACGAGTATTTCACCGACGTTGGATGCTAATAAATAACGGATAAATTTGCGAATATTTTCGTAAATGCCCCGCCCTTCCTCAATAGCGGCTACTATTGTCGAGAAGTTATCGTCGCTCAGCACGAGCGCTGAGGCTTCCTTCGATACATCCGTTCCTGTAATGCCCATTGCAATGCCGATATCAGCCGCTTTAATCGCCGGAGCGTCATTGACGCCGTCGCCTGTCATCGCAACGACATGCCCTTGGCGCTGAAGCGACTTAACGATCCGTAGTTTATGCTCCGGCGAGACGCGTGCGTAAACATAAATATTATCTACCAGACGGTCAAGCTGTTCGTCACTCATCGCCTCCAGCTGTCTGCCGCTCATTGCGATGCCGCCGCGCGGCATAATGCCAAGCTGTCCTGCAATCGCTTCGGCCGTCAATTGATGATCACCGGTTATCATAACCGTCTTAATGCCTGCGCGCCTGCAAGTTGCGATCGCTTCCTTCACTTCGCGGCGCGGCGGATCGATCATGCCGGTCAGGCCTACGAATACAAGCTGGCATTCCGCATCTCTTTCCGTCTCGCAAGCATCGCTGGCGCGTAAATCGCGATAGGCAAGTCCGAGCACCCGAAGCGCGGACTGCGCCATAAGTTCGCCCGCTTCCGCGCATTTGCGTTTAAGCGTCGCCGTGAAAGGCACAACCTTCCCCTCCCAGAGAACATAGGAGCAATGATCCATCAGCAAGTCAGGAGCTCCCTTCGTACAGATGAGACGTCCGCCTTGATGAGACACCACGACTGACATCCGCTTCCGCTCCGAATCGAAGGGAAACTCCTTCTCCCGTTTGTAAAGCTGCTCCAGCGATTTGGCGGAGGAGCCCAGCTTGGCTGACAGCACCGCCAGCGCACCTTCTGTCGGGTCTCCCTTAAGCTGCCACTCCTCCTGCACTTCTTTACTTTTTCGTTTGCCCGTATCCGCCGGTTCCACCTTCACCAGCTGAGCATTATTGCATAAGGCACTCACCTGGAGCAGGCGTTTAACGGATAAATCATGCTTGATATCAAGTGCGTTGCCATCTTCATAAATAGCGCCCGTCGGATCATAGCCTTCACCGCTTACCTCAAGCTGCCTTCCGCTTATCCATACATGCGTAACCGTCATTTTATTTTGAGTCAGCGTCCCCGTTTTGTCCGAACAAATAACCGATGCGCAGCCGAGCGTCTCGACAGACGGCAGCTTGCGTACGATTGCCTTCCGTTTGATCATCCGCTGTACGCCCAGCGCAAGCGCGATCGTTACGATAGCCGGCAGTCCCTCCGGAATGGCGGCAACCGCCAAGCTGACACCGGCCAGAAACATGCCGTATGCCGGCTGACCGTGCAAAATACCTGCCGCGACAACCATAATCGTCAAGCCTACCGCAACGATGATTAATATTTTGCCAAGCTGCTCCAGCCGATGCTGCAGCGGCGTCTCCATCGATTCCGTCTGCTCGATAAGACCCGCGATTTTACCCATTTCCGTCCCCATGCCCGTACGAATCACAACCGCTTTTGCCGTGCCCCGTGTGAGCATCGTGCCCATGAATCCAATGTTTCGCTGATCGCCCAAAGGCAGATCATCATCGCAGATAGCCGCAGCATGCTTTCCGACCGGCACCGATTCTCCCGTCAAAGCCGATTCCTCAACGTAGCAGCTGTTCGCTTCAAGCAGACGCACGTCAGCCGGAATCCGGTCTCCGCTCTCCAGATAAATAAGATCACCTGCAACGAGCTCCTTAGCAGGGACGGTCAGCAGTTCTCCACCGCGAATAACTTTAGCCGTCGGGGCCGACAATTCCTTGAGCGCCCGCAGCGAGCGTTCCGCCCGAAATTCCTGAACGAAGCCGAGTACCGCGTTAATTACAATAATAGCGACAATCGTAATCGCGTCTAAATATTCACCCAGCAAGCCGGAAATCAATGTCGCTCCCATCAAGACAAGCACCATGAAATCTTTAAATTGATTGAGGAACAATAAGATAGGCGAGACACGCTTGCCCTCCGTCAATTCATTCCGTCCGTGTTTTTCCAGCCGCTGCGCCGCTTCCGACGTCGTCAGCCCTTGATCCGGGGAGCTGACTAACACGTCAACCAACTCATTTATCCCCATTTGATGCCATTTCATTTGTTCCATGGTATAACTCCCTCCCGTAATATACCGAGCCAAGCAGCAACGGCGCCGGCCCTTCGGACAGCCTTTATAGGGTAAATGTATTCGGACAGCCCACAAAATATCCCATGAAGGACTTAAGTTTTTGTCTCAACTATGGCATGATAGAGAAAGACTTACCAAGGAAGCGAGGAACCATACACCATGGCATTAGACGGCATCGTCACCCATGCGATCACGCATGACCTACAGCGCTGCGTCGGCGCGCGTATACATAAAATTCACCAGCCTACCGATCACGAGCTTGTATTCAGCATTCGCGGTGCGGGCATGCAGGGCAAACTGCTCCTGTCCGCCAATCCGACATATCCTCGCGTGCACTGGACTACAGGCACATACGTCAACCCTATGGAAGCGCCTATGTTTTGCATGCTGCTCAGGAAGCATTGCGAGGGGGGCGTCATTGAATCCATTCGTCAAATCGGGCGCGAGCGCATCATTCATATCGAAGTGAAGCATCGCGACGAGCTCGGCGATTTATCGAACAAAACGATTATTATCGAAATTATGGGACGCCACAGCAACATTATTTTGATGGACCCCTCAACGGGCATTATTCATGACGGCATTCATCATGTCACGCCAGCAATTAGCAGTCATCGTATCGTATTGCCGGGCAGTATCTACACCTCTCCGCCTGAGCAGGGCAAGCTCGATCCTTTAGCGATTGCGGACGAGCAGCAATTTTCGGAAGCGCTAAGCGACACCGATGAGACTGCACCTCTGCATAAAAGGCTGGTGGATAAACTTAGCGGCTTCAGCCCCTTGATCGCCAAGGAGCTCGTATATCGCGCACAGACTGAAGCTGACAAGCTTCCGGATGCTGAAGGCGTATCGCAGCCCGCCATAAGCGAATTATGGAGCAGCTTCGCAGGCTTTATCCAGCTGGTAAAGAAGGACCAATACAAGCCTACGATCATAACAAATCCGGATACCGGAAAATCATTTTTCTCGATCACGGAGCTCACGCATATTGACGGAGAAGCCGTGGTGTTCCCTGACGTTAGCGCTTGTCTTGAGGGCTTCTACGGCAACAAGGCCGAACGGGATACCGTTAAGCAGCGCGCTGCTGACCTCATCCGTTTCGTCCAAAATGAAAAAGCAAAAAACATTACAAAAATTAAAAAGCTTGAAGAAACGCTCATCGAGGCGAACGATGCAGAGAAGTATAGAGTATTGGGAGAACTGCTTACGGCTTATATGCATCAAATAAAACGCGGCGACACTTCAATTGAGCTTGTTAATTTTTATGACGAGGAGCAGGCCGCGGTCACGATTGAGCTTGACCCGCAGCTCTCGCCTTCTGACAACGCGCAGCGTTATTTCCGGCGGTACACGAAGCATAAGAACAGCTTATCCATCGTTGCCGAGCAAATGGAAATCGCCCGTACCGAAATTCAATATTTTGAAGCGCTGCTGCAGCAGGTCGACAACGCTTCGCTTGGCGATATCGGCGAAATTCGCGACGAGCTCGTGGAGCAGGGCTACATGAAGGAACGCGGCCGGCGCGGACCGAAAAAGAAAAAAGCACTTAAGCCAACTTTGCTTTGCTACACCTCCTCCGAAGGCGTAACGATGTATGTCGGCAAAAACAATACACAAAACGAATATTTAACGAACCGGCTCGCCTCGCCTTCCGATACATGGCTTCATACGAAGGATATACCCGGCTCGCATGTCGTCATCAGAGGCGGCGATTTCGGCAATGCAACGCTGGAGGAGGCCGCAATGCTTTCCGCGCATTATAGCCAAGCCCGCGACTCCAGCTCGATTCCGGTTGATTACACGTTCATTCGGCATGTGCGGAAGCCAAACGGCGCGAAGCCGGGCTTCGTCATTTACGACAACCAAAAAACGCTGTTCATAACACCGGACGAGCAGCGCATTAAATCGTTGGCATGCGAATTGAAGTAAACGGCCGAAGTTAAACTTCGACCAAAAGCGAAAAATGCGTTCAACAATCTTATGTAATAGCCTGCAGCTCATACGAGATTAAACATCAAAAAACACGGTCTCTCATTACCAAGAATAAGAAACCGTGTTTTTGATTTTTTTATGCAGCTCTTGCCATGTTACGCAATCCGGAACCAATGCTACACGAATCGCTGCTATATGAATCTCATTAGATTTACGTATTTTATTGCTTTCTTCTCCATGAAGGCTCGAGCTGTCGCAGCACATCTGCATTTACTGTACGACTGCCTATAGCACCATGAAAAATGACTCCCGCCCGCGATCCATGAAAATCCGATCCGCCCGTCGCAATCAAATGGTAGCTCGCTGCAAGCTCAGCATAACGCCGCTCTTCTTCAGGCCCATGGTCAGAGTGGAACACTTCGATCCCTTGAACGCCGTAACGAATGATTTCCTCGACTAATGAATCATTGCCGTATAAGCCGGGATGAGCAATAACGCTTGTGCCGCCGGCCTCCCGTATCCAATCAACGGCCTCAAACGGATTCAGCCTTGGAAGATTGACGTAAGCCGCTGCACCCGTCTTTAAATAACGATCAAACGCTTCCTTCATATTAGAGACGACACCCTTGCGTATTAGCGCCACAGCAATATGAGGGCGACCGATGCTAGCGTCGGCTGCTTTCGCAGGTTCCATCGAACTTTCTCCATGTGCGGCGGCTATGACCTCATCCATAGTTAGAGCGATGCCGAGCTCCCGCAGCTTATTTACGATCATCTCATTCCGGTGATCTCTTAATCCGCGCAGGCTTGCGAGACGCGTTAGCCACTCCACATCGTCATTATTCGTGTAATAACCAAGAATATGAATATCCGTCCCGTTTGCAACCGTGCTCACCTCTACACCCGGTACAACCGTCATGCCTAGGCGTTCTCCTTCCAGCATCGCTTCCGCTACGCCCGCGACCGTATCATGATCCGTGATGGCGATCGCCGAAAGTCCCGCCGCTTTAGCCAATCGGACATTCTCTGCCGGAGCTTGCATGCCATCTGAAGCCGTTGTATGCGTGTGCAAATCAGCGAGTCCATCCATTAGAGCCATTGCTGTAAATCCCTCTCTCTCAGAAAGGTTAGGAAGGTTACGGCTGATATCGGCAATATAGCCGATTTCAAATAAATGGAATAAAACTGCCGTTGAAACTTCGAATCAGACACTTTGATCATCCGAATTAAATCTAGCGCCACCTCATGCTTTACAGATGAGGAAGAGACGAAGGAGATGCCTAAGCCAGCCTCAACAGCCGACTTCACAGCACCAGTGCTGCCCAGCTCCATTACGATTTTCATCGAAGCCGGATCGATATTTTTCCTCCTCAGCTGCTCTTCCATAACAAGTCTAGTCCCCGAGCCTTGCTCACGTAGCACGAAGGGATATTCCATAACTTCCTCTAAAGTGACGGAAGAACGCTCAGCTAACGGATGTGATTTGGAAACAATCAATCGAAGCTCATCGCTCATAACCGCTTCCATATGCATATCCGGATGATTAACCGGAGCTTCGATCAAACCAAAATTAAGCTGATGATTTAATATATCTTCCATGATTTGCGAGGTGTTCATTACTTTCATGCTTATTGAGATATGCGGATACTCCTGACCAAACGGGCCGAGCAAGCGCGGCAAAATATATTCGCCTAT
>Ga0310903_10000183_pt1 | contig 11342 bp, 9 predicted proteins | sample C24D4metaG_FD_203914 | JGI IMG/M metagenome (GOLD analysis project Ga0310903, IMG submission 203914) | Lab incubated soil microbial communities from West Virginia University Organic Research Farm, Morgantown, WV, United States - C0D3 | ecosystem: Environmental > Terrestrial > Soil > Agricultural...
GCGGAGGTGGTTACAATAACAGCTGTCATTCGCTTACTCTCCTTTTTAATAGAAATATAGGTGTAACGGTTTCAGAAACCGGTTTACGGAACCGGTTCCATTGAGGGTCAAAAGAAACTCGCCAAGAAGGCGAGATCGCTGGCTGCATGTTAAAAAAGTGGAATTTCTAATCGATGCACTTTAAAACTTACTTTTTTTGTAATGGAATCGGTTACTGGAATCGGTTACATTACCTATCATATTCATTTTTATTCCTGATGTCAACAGTTTAAATGTTCTCCTTGCTGTCGGAGGACAAGAACATATATCCTTAACCGTGCTGCTGCACGACATCGATTACGGCATGCGCTAACCATAGGAACCCAATGATGATAGCTGATGTTGGTACCCGGAATATTGTCGGTTGACAAGAACTTGATGTCATAAATGACAAGAACCTTATCTTATTCCCTCCCAAACGAAACATATATATCGTTCCCTGTTGTACACTATTTGTGCTTTAATGGAAGGTTATGGATAAAATGTCCGCCCTAGTTAAGAGATCAAGCCTGTGGGCCCTGATAGCCGTATAGACAGAAAAACACCTTTCTTGTTTGGTATCATGGAAGTGTCGGGCAACCATGCAAACAAAGAAAGGTGCGTATTGTATTACTAGAGTATCTTCACTAATCTAATTAGGGGTCCGGTATTAAACAGATCCAAGTGAGATCAGATTGGTACTTGCTCTTTCTTGCTCGACCGTCAGTTCATCAGCACACAGTCACACCAAGGAGCATTAATCCCCGCCGTCACGCCACATACGATTGCAGTACTAACCCTCGACGAACGTGACCGTCTCGTCGAGCGGCGCCCGGCCCGTACGGGTGTAACCCACCGTGAAGTCCTCGAACCCGATCGACATGCCACAGAAGAGAATTAGCTCGTCCGGGGGTGACAGGACCTCCGCGACGGTCTTGCGATACTTCGCCCACGCCATCTGCGTGCAACTGTGCAGCCCTTCGGCGCGGAGCAGCAGCATGACGGTCTGCAGATACATGCCGACGTCGGACCATTGGGCTGGGCCCATGTCGCGGTCGATGTAGCAGAACAGGGCGGCGGGCGCGCCGAAACAGTCCCAGTTCGCGGAAGCGGCCCTCTGGCGCGCCTCCAGGTCCTCGCGCGGAATACCGAGTGCGCCGTAGCGCTGCTCGCCGAAGGCGGATCGGCGCTCGTGATACGGGGACTTCAGTGTGGACGGGTACTGCTCGTACTCCGGCTCGTCCCAAGGGTCGCCTGAGGCCACGCGCTCGCCGGTGCACTTCTTGAGCTCGGCCAGCGGCCCGCCGGTCAGTACGTAGGCATGCCACGGCTGGAGGTTCGATCCGGACGGCGCCCAAGCCGCGGCGGACAGCACGCGCTCCAGCACCTCCCTCGGGACATGCCGGTCGGTGAATCCGCGCACCGCCCGTCGGCTCGTGACAGCCTCATAGACGTTCAAGAATACATTCTCTCCTTCACCTGTACCAACGTCAAAAAGAATATCTGAACTTTTACCCATTTGTCAATTCCTCCCAATATTTTAATCTTGTTTAAAAAAGAAGATCAGACATATTTGTAGATTCTGATATTCTTATCTATCATTTCTGATTATTTTCTCAAAGTTTTTAATGCTCAACTCCAAGCGATCACTTGGTCAAGCATTTCATTAACATTATTAAGATGTAATTCAGCTGGTATGAACGTAGCCCCTTTCTATTCAATATTGTTATGAATTTGCTTTTATTTCATATTGCTCCTTTCTAAGATAATTCACTTTTGCTTAACACGTTTGCTGCAGTGGATATAACAGTTGGCGGCGAGAATCAAGGTGTAAATAAAAAGGAGATCCAATGATATACGGATCTCCTTTTCATTTGCTCAGTGTTCCAAGAAGGATTCGTTAGCCCGGTATACCATGCATTTGAAACTATAGCGTCGACCATGCCTTGCTGATTTATCCCTGAGACGTAGAGCGGCTGAGCCAATCTTGAAAATGTGTCGTAGCGATGCGCACGGGTCTATCGCCATTTGGAACAAGAGATTGATCATTCACCTCTACGGATCCGTAGTAGAGCGCTTTGGCGTCTGTGAACACCTGACGTTTGTCTTGAGTTGCGCTAAAGTATTGTCGAACGAATTCGTCCATACGAATCTGGTCTGGGCCAGCCACCTCGACAATGCCATTCACTGGTGCCTCAAGTGTGAAATCGACCAGCGCGGCTGCAACATCATCCGAAACGATAGGCTGCATAAGGGCGGAAGGCAAACGAACGGTTTCCCCTTCTGTAGCCACATCGGCGATGCCGCTGACGAATTCGAAGAACTGCGTCGCGCGGACGATCGTATAAGGAATCTTAGAATTCTGGATTAGCTCTTCTTGAGCCATTTTCGCACGGAAATAACCACTTTGGAGAAGGCGTTCGGTACCAACGATCGACAACGCAACATGATAACTTACTCCAGCGGTTGCTTCAGCAGCAAGGAGATTACGAGTAGACGTCTCGAAGAACTCCAAAACTGCCTTGTCTTCGAACGAAGGCGAGTTCACCACGTCGACGACAACTTTTGCGCCAGTAAGCGCCTCAGCCAAACCTTCACCAGTAATGGCATTAATGCCTAAGGAAGGTGATGCTGCCACTACCTCATGGCCAAGCTGACGAAGGTTGTTGACGAGTTTTGTTCCAATAAGTCCGCTACCGCCAATAACTACAATCTTCATTGTTGTTGAACCTCCTAGTAAGAAAGCCCGTAAAAGGGGCTTCTGATGTATTTCTCGATAAGAATGAAAGGCCTTGGATAGATCCACAAATTTTTCAAGGTGGTCCTTGTTATTAAAATTTTCGAGCTAATTCACGAGCTTGTTGAATTGATTTCTCTTTAATTGCCGGTGCTTGATCGGGCGTTGCAGCGGCACCTTCTATAAAGATGCCTTCGAATGAAGGAATACCTAAAAATTTCATAATCATAGTTAAGTGACGATGACCTATTTCAAAATCTGCAAATGGACCCCCTTGAGCATAAAAGTTACCACTTGCTTGAATATGCACAGCCTTTTTATCACCAAGTAACCCAACAGGACCTTTATCCGCAACATATTTAAAGGTTTTTCCTGCAACACATATAGAATCAATGTATGCTTTCATAACTGGTGGGAAAGAAAAATTCCACATTGGATTGACAAATACATATTTATCAGCCTCAACAAATTGGTCTACCAGTTCACCTAGACGGCTTACTTTCTCTTTTTCTTCTGTGTTCAACTGCTTAAAATCAGTGCCAGAACGTAATTTTCCCCATCCGCTAAATACATCTGCATCAATTTGTGGGATGTTTAGTCGATAGAGATCAAGATGCAGTACTTCATCCTTGGGGTTAGCTTCCCGATATGCATCTATAAATTCTTTTCCAACGGTTAAACTATAAGAGTTCTGGTTATCAAGCGGATGAGCTGTAATATACAATACTTTTGCCATTTTAGTTAATCTCCTTATTTTTCTTTTTTGTTGCCACAAAAAAACGGAATATCGATTCCGTATTACATGATCATTATAGTGCAGCTCGGACGAGGTTGTCAACAAAACGGAATTGTAATTCCTTTTCATACTTTACAACAATTCAAGAGTGCCGACCGCTTTGTGATCGTCACGGAGAGAACGGTCCAATCGGACTTCTGAACGAAGGGCGGAAGGTAATCGTTCGTTTATTGTTATATAATAAAGAGGAATTCAAATTCCGATTTCATGCCGAAACTTATCAAGGAGAACCGATGAAGAATACACTAAAGGGCTCGGATTTATCCGTTCCAAGCAAGCGGAAAGACGCCAATAAGAATACCGAAAAGGTATTAACGGCAGCTTATAAAGTTTTCGCCGACAAAGGTTACGATGCTACGATCGAAGAAATAGCCGCTGAAGCAGGTGTTGGCGTAGGAACCGTACATCGGCGCTTCTCCAACAAAACCGTATTGGCTCTAGCGGTCATTACCGACGTTTTCTTGAAAATAAAAGACGAGCAATTAGAGTTAATAAAAACACCGATGCCCGTTGATCAAAAAATCCGGCTATTGTTTGAAAAATTTTCGATTTCACATATCCAAAACGGAAAAATTCACTCTCTTGCCCTTCATTTAGCCACTACCGGCGAGTTGGGCGATCAAATGCGGAACTCTTTTTTATTTGGACTGGACGGCGGTTTAAAAGATGTCATTGTACAAGGTCAAAAGGAAGGGAAATTTAGAGACGGCGATCCAAAGTTGTTGGAAACGCTTATTATCAACATGATCAATCCAAACCTTATCGTAAAATTAAAAGAACTTCTTCCGGCCGAACAAATTGCGCAGTATGTTTCGGACATGATCTTATTAGGCCTAATAAAGAAATAACTGCCAGAGGTGGTTAAATGCCTAACGAACAGATTCAAGATCAAATCATGACAGCAGCCAAGATTTCGTAGTCGGAAATCGGCCAAGTCACATCTCGATTTGGCGGGAATATGACCGCGTTCGCGGGCTGTTGTCTGAAAAAAAATCTCGGACCTGACCTTCTCGGTCATGGCGTTCAATAGTTTGGACCGCATAAACATCGGCTTCAAGACTGTGCCAGGTCGTCTTCCCACTACATCGGAACCATGTGGCAATGGATATATGTTCTTGTCCTCGACAAAGGACAAGAACATATATCCAAAAAAACCTCACAGCGCGTGGATCTGTAAGGTTGTATGTTCTTGTCCTCCGACACTTGCGCTCTCACGGTTCCTCCTCAGCAGACAGACGGATGACCAATTGATCGTACAAATCTTCATCGACAAACGAAGAAACCGGCCAGAACTCCGCATCCGGAACGACAACTTGTGCCCTTGCAAGTAAATGTTTATTTACTACAACGATATCTGTGTCTGCCGGTATTTCTTCAATCGAGGCATTTTCAATCGTAAATTCCCGCTCCCAATCTACCGTTCTTTTTCTAAGCATGGCCGCAGCCATCGCACTTGAGCCCATACCCGCATCGCATGCAAATATAATTTTTCGAATCTCGACTATTTTGCTGTTTATGACAATAACATCTTCGACCCTGTCGCTTTCTTCTTCGTTTTCATTTCCCGGTTGTCTGGAAAGAATAAGCAGCGCCGATGAAAAGGTGACAATCGCCGATGCGGCAAACCCCGTCAGCACCGGCAGCTGCATGCTCATCGGTGCCATGATTAACATTAGAATCGTACTCCCGGGAGAAGGGGTGGCAACTAAGCCGGCATGCAGCAGCACAAAAATGAGATTCCCTGTCAATCCACCCAGCACTAATGCAATGATGACGAAAGGATTCATAAGAGCGTAAGGGAAATACACCTCATGAATCCCGCCAAGGGCATGAATGATCGTTGACGATTTAATGTTTCCTATTTTTTTATCCTTTCCTCGCATCATGAAATAATAGGCCAAGAGCAAGCCAAGCCCCGGTCCAGGATTGGTTTCCATCAGAAAGAAAATAGAGGTTCCGCTTTCTTTGGCATGCAGGATGCCAAGCGGTTCCAAAATGCCATGATTAATCGCATTGTTGAAAAACAACACTTTACCGGGCTCAATTATAATCGCAAGCAAAGGCAGCAAATTAGACTCCACTAAATATTGTATTCCGGATATGAGCACATTCATCATCCGAATAAAGAGCGTATCGAAATACTGTATAAACAAAAAAGAAAATAAACAGCCGACGATGCCTGCCGCCGCATTATAAAACAGCAATTCAAACCCGATCGGGATACGACCCTCTAACAGCATATCTACTTTTTTTATGCAAAAGCCGATTAACGGCCCAATAATCAAGGCTGGGAGAATTAATGAAAAGCCATTCAATTCGCCAACTGCCGTAGCAATCGTTACGAATGCGGCCGTAACGCCTCCCCGCTGCCCTCCGATCACTTTCCCGCCGGTATAGGCAAACAAAGTCGGAACCAAATAATATAAGGCGGGATTGACGGTTTGGTAAAGATGGGGATTTGGAAACCACCCCATCGGACTGAACAAAATTCTGATTAGCCCGAGCGACATAAGCGCCGTAATATTTTGAAACACCACTGTGCTTAAATGTCTTCCGACGCGTTCCAAAGTCCTCATGTCTTCCCCCGTAAAGCTTTGTCTATTTTTTTCAAATAGCCCTTTCCTACAACGGTTTTGATTTGTTCCACGATATCGTCTTCCATCCCCTTCGTGAGCGCATGAACAAAGCTGTCTTCCACCAGAGCCGCACTGATTTCGCTTATCATTTCGATATGCTCCTTAGGCGAGTGCTTCGGCGCAAGCAGCACTAAGACCGTGCTTACCTGGGCGGCCTTCTCCTGATGCATCCAGCGTACCGGCTTATCGCACTTCACGACACAAACACACATTTTTTGCAGCGCTTCGCTTCGGCAATGAAGCATAGCAAGACCGGCATTTTTCATAATCCATGCGCCCAGCTTCTCTCTCTCGATAAGATCCTGCTTCAATATTTTAGGATCTTTGAGAACAAATTCAGGCAGCGCAGAAGAAATAAAGTCGATCACCGCTTCCTTCTTTTTCGCTTTGTTCAATAGTTTAATATACACATAATTTTGCAATTGAAATAAAGCATCGCCGTAATGCCCCAGCTTCTGCATAATCCCTTCTAAATTAACCTCTTGCTTCTTCAGAAGAGCCGGGTCCTTCTCAGCTATTTGATTTATGCGTTCTTCTATGCGGATGAATTCATCTGACGATAACAAAGGATTTACAACGACGACATCATAGTCTTTATGTTGAAAAGGCACGGTAGAAATAATCAGATCGATATCATTCAGCTTCTGCAGCATCTCGTCAATTTGAAGTAACGAAACGGTATCTGCGATTTCGACTTGCGGCAGCTCTTTTTCCAGCTGCGCCGCGAGTAACCTTGAGGTTCCCATTCCGCTCGCGCATACGAGCAAAATACGTTTCCGGTTATTTTTCGAACCGGCTTTGCGCAATACGACCGCTCCAAAATGCATGGCCAAATATCCCGTTTCTTCTTCCGGCACCGGCTTGTCCAATTGCTTCGCCAAAAAGTCAGCCGCTTTGGAAGACGCCTGAAAAATCGCGGGGTATTTTTGTTTAACATGATTAAGTAAAGGGTTTCGAATGTCCATATTGTATTGAATTCTGTTTATGGCCGATTCTAAATGGACGATGAGATGCTCGATTAGTGAACTGTCATTGCCCAAATCGATTTTCAATTCCTGTTCGACAATGCTGACCATATTTTGAACGAGATGTTCAACCCGGCTCGGGTAATCCGCAGAGACGGAATTCAGCCTGGTTGCTTTCGCTCCCAGCAAATGCGTACAAATATACCCGATTTCATTCTCAGGAATGGTAATCGACAGCTGCGCGCTTAACTCTTCGGCTATATGTGCCGCCCAAGCAAATTCATTCGTTTCTTTTAATTTCTCCAAGGTTGGCTGGTTGAACGATATCCCTTCATCATTTTGCAGACGATGAATGGCGAGCGCAATATGAATAATCAGACCTACGTACGCGGTATCCGTCATCTTATAGCCATACTGATGCTCTGTTAGTTGAATAATTTTCTCAATTTTCTCAATAATCTTCGTATCGATGAAGTTTAACATTTTATTGCGGACGGTCATTTCCATCTTCACTTTATCCTGGAACGTATCCGTTTGAGCGGAGAGGATGTCCAGCAGTTGATCCTGACTGCAGTTTTGATAAATAAGGTTCAAAATCGCCCGTCTTGTCTGTTGCTCCTGACCTTCTACGTAAATGCCTAAGCCCGGCTTTCTGACCAATTTCAAATGATGCTTTAAAAACCACGATTCGCACCGGTTTAAATCATTGCTGATCGTTGCATCGGTAACATTGAGTAAATTACTGAAATAAAACAGTTTCTGCGGTTCGTTATTAGAAAGCAGCTGCTGCAGGAGTATGAACTGGCGTTCTTCGGGCGTGAAGATTTGAACGGGCTTGCTGGACTGAATGACTTGCAGCAGCCTTTGCTTGGATTCTTCCGTACCCTCCAGCCATAGACCGGTTCCCGCTCTTTTGGCCAGCAATAAGCCGTTATCATGGATCGTCTCTTCCAATGCTTCTATTTCCCTTTGAACGGTTCGGATGCTCAAATCTAATTTTTCGGAAATCGTTTTAAGCGTCAGCGTTTGGGGAGATTCCAGCAGCAGCAGTAGAATATGTTCTTGTCTAGAATTTAGTCTCAACTTAAGTCATCCCCTCGCATTTACTAGTTATATTATAATCTACAAGGGTTTTTTGTCGCGAATTGGAATTTGCTCCTGGAGTGCCTGAAAGCCGGGATGCTGTCATGAAACAGATCCCGGCTCCGTATACGATTTAAAGCTGAATTTGAACCTCCATGAGGCCTGAATCTCTTGGGCCCTTACGTTTGATTGATCGACATGGATCCATTAACTGTATTCCCAAGCTCATTCCATTTCACACATTGGTTGCTGCGATGCGTCAGGCAATATTCGCAATATAAATAATTAGTTTGTTTAAATCTCGTTACCCTTTAACGGCGCCCATTGTAAGCCCTTGTACTAATTGCTTCTGGGTAAACCATCCCAAAATGATCGACGGCAGCACGGCGGTTGTCGCAACTGCGGACATCTTCCCCCAAAACAACCCTTCCTGCGTCATAAAGGAAGCCATAAACACAGGCATCGTCGAGGAATCGGTATAGGTCAGATTGACGCCAAACAGAAACTCGTTCCAAGCAAATACAAAACAGAGCAGTCCGGTAGAAATGACTCCCGGCTTTACCAAGGGAAGCGTCACTTTAAAGAAACCCTGCAGCCCTGTTGCGCCGTCAACTTGCGTGGATTCAATGATTTCGTAAGGAATGTCATTAAAGAACGAACGCATCATCCAGACGGCGAGCGGGATATTCATCGCGGTATAAAGAATGATAAGGGCAAAGTGCGAATCCAATAACCCGAGCTTTTTGAAGATGATGTAGACGGGAATAATGACGCCTACAGCAGGAAGCATTTTCGTTGAAATGAACCAGAACAGAACGTCATCCGCTTTCTTCATACGGAACATGGATAAGGCATATGCGGCGGATACGCCCAAAATTAAAGAGAGTATTGTAGATATGACGACAATTATTGCGGAATTGCCCAAAAAGGTACCGATTCCCGAGCCCCAAACAATTTTATAATTGTCCAGCGTAGGGCTGAAAAAAATGGAGGGCGGCATGATGACGGCTTCGCCTTCATTTTTAAAACCGGTAATAAACATCCACAGCAAGGGGAAAAAATAGATAAAAGCTGCCAGATACGTACATATCGTCAATAGACCCGCAAGCAGCTTTTTCATGATAACTCACCTCGGAACGTTCTCCTCAAAAACTTGAAGAGATACTTTAATAATAGCAATGTAATAATGACGATAACGACGCCGATGGCCGAAGCGCCGCCGATATCCCAACCTTTAAACCCTACACGATATACATAGAACGGGAGATTTGTGGACGAATAGCCGGGTCCGCCCGAAGTTGTTACATAAATCTCTCCAAATGTTTGCATAATAAACAAAAGTCCGAGCAGCATCGCAACTTCGATATAACGCAGCAAGTGAGGAAGGACGACATATATAAACCTCTGAAAGATAGAAGCGCCATCAATCATTCCCGCTTCCATCGCATCCTTGGGCACAGATTGAAGTCCCGCAAGGATGATCAGCATAAAAAACGGGATCCACTGCCAAGAGACCAAAGCGATTATTGTTTGCAGCGGATAAGAGCCTAGAAAGTCCACTGCATCCTGTCCCATCAATCCCGCAAAATAAGCGGTTATGCCGAAATTAGGATTCAAGATCGCCGTTTTCCAGATGATGCCCGAGACGGCAGGCATGACGAAGAAGGGAGCAACAAATATAGTACGCAGCAAGCCTTTGCCCAGAAAATCCCGGTTCATCAATAAAGCTAATCCCAGGCCGAATACGAGGCACAACAACAGTGTACACGCGGTTAAAATGAACGTATTGCCCAGAACCGTATAAAATTCAGCCCCTGTAAAGATTGCTTTGAAATTGGCGAACCAGACAAATTTCGCACCCTTATCCGGCCGCATAAGATTCCAGTCCAGAAAGCTGTAATAAATGGTTACAAGAAACGGGATTTGCGTAACGAGCGCAACAAAAATAATACTCGGCCAGAGCAACCTTTTGATCGGCGACGCTGATGCCTTGCGGCTTGACGACTGAAATTTTGAAGCAGAATTTAATTCAATCGATTTCATTAGGTTCTCCATTCCACCGGTGAATGGGGGAGGGACAAGCCCCCCACCATTAGTCCGATTACTTTTTATATCCTCCGGAGGTTGCAATTTGTTCCGCTAAGCTTTGTGAATTCTCCAAGGCTTCATCCACTGTTTTTTTGCCTGCGATGGCCGTAGCGATATCTTGTCCTACGGAAGTGCCGAGCTGTTGATATTCCGGAATCGCGAGATATTGGATCCCTTGATAAGGAACAGGATTTACAGTCGGTTTCGTATAGTCGGCATTTTCCATCGATTGCAAAACAAGTTCTGCAAAAGGAGCCGCTTCTTTGTATTTCGGATTATCATAAGTCGATTTACGGGTTCCCGGAGGCGCTACACCCCATCCCTTCGACTCCCCTACTTGCTCGATATAGTGTTTGCTTGTTGCCCACGTAAGAAATTTGAATGCTTCTTCTTTGTGCTTGCTGGCGCTTTCGATTCCAAGCGACCAAGCCCACAGCCAGCCGTTATTGTCCTTCGCACCGGAAGGCGCAAACGCATATCCGATTTTACCCGCTACTTTGGAGGATTCCGGATTATTCAGAAATCCTGCAGCAACCGTTGAGTCGTACCACATAGCTGCCTTACCAGTCGACAGAAGGGTTAGCGCCTCTGTGAAGCCCGTGCTGAATGCGCCCGGCTGGCCGGCTTCTTTTAACAGATCCACATAAAACTGAACGGCTTTCTTCGTCTCCGGGCTTGTCAGCTGCGCATTCCAGTTCATGTCGTACCAAGATCCGCCGAAGGCGTTGATAACGGTATTGAGCGGCGCCATCACTTCACCCCAACCGGGAAGGCCCCGGAGAACAATGCCCGGTACGTTGTTTGCTGCTTTTACTTTGATAGCAATATCACGCACTTGGTCCCATGTCGGGTGCAGCGGCATCTCGACGCCGGCTTTTTGAAGCATATCTTTGTTGTAATAAATCATGCTGCTTTCCCCATAAAATGGAACCGCATACATTTGATCTTGATAAGAGAGCGCGCTGCGGATCGAAGGGAAAATGTCTTCAAGATCGTAGTCTTTCTTCTCTTGCTCGGAC
>Ga0310903_10000191_pt1 | contig 11220 bp, 10 predicted proteins | sample C24D4metaG_FD_203914 | JGI IMG/M metagenome (GOLD analysis project Ga0310903, IMG submission 203914) | Lab incubated soil microbial communities from West Virginia University Organic Research Farm, Morgantown, WV, United States - C0D3 | ecosystem: Environmental > Terrestrial > Soil >...
TGAGCGGCTCTCTGCATTTGTACGGATCGCCGGAGGAACTGGCGCATCATATCCAAACCCGCATTCAAGCAGAGCTTGGGGTGTATACCCGCTTCGGCATTGCGGAAAATAAAATTTTGGCGAAGACCGCCTGCGACAACTACGCGAAGAAAAACGATTCGGGCATTTATATTTTATCGAAGGATAAGCTTCAGGAAACGCTTTGGACCTTGCCCATCTCCAAAATGTTCATGGTCGGCAGCAGAATGACGCGGCATTTTAATGCGATGGGGCTGGAGACGATCGGTCAATTAGCCGAAACGCCGCTTGAGAAGCTAAAGCTGATGATGCGCCGCAAATTCGGCAAAAACTCCGATATTAACGCCGAGCTGTACTGGCGCATTGCGAATGGAATCGATGATAGTCCCGTTACGCCGGGTACACATCAGGTCGCTCCGAAGACGGTGGGACATATGATGACGCTGCCTCGCGATTATGGAAAGCTCGAGGAAATCAAGGTTGTGCTGCTTGAGCTGACGGAGCTCGTTTGCCAGCGCTGCCGGGGCAAAGGTTATATGGGGCAGGTCGTTTCGGTCGGCTTAATGGGGGCCGATTATGACCGGCCAACCGGCTTTAGCCGCCAAATGAAAATGGACGATCCGACCAACGTCACTAATCAGGTTTACCGCACCGCCACCCAGCTGGTGCTGCGGCACTGGGACGGCTATCCGGTGAGAAAGGTCGGCGTAAGCCTGTCGTCATTTTCGCAGGATGATGAGTACCAGCTTTCCTTGTTTGACCCGCACCGCGAGAAAACGATGGCGCTTGAGCGGGCGACTGATGCGCTCAAACAAAAGTACGGGGACGCTACTATTTTAAGAGCGGCTTCCATTACTCCCGCGGGGCAGGCGCTTCACCGCTCTGAGAAGATTGGAGGACATTACAAATGAGAAAGAAGCTTGAAGGAAACGGGCTTTGGGAATCGAGCCGCATGATGCTGCCCGAGCACAAGGTCGCGATTAATGAACAGGAGAAGGCATTGCGGCAGCGGCAGCGCGTCGAGCTCGATGAACAGGAGTGGGAGAATGTAGCCCGCACCGTGACCGATTCACTCCAGCAGCGGCAGCCCGTTACACTCCGTCTGTTCCACCCGTTCGAGGAGCTTACCGTCATCGGCATCGTGGACCGGATCGACCAGCTGAAGGGCCGTTTTATGGTCGATGGCGAGTGGTTTGCCATCCACGATATTGAAGGAGCGGTAACAGACCAGTAACCTGTCGTTCTGCTGGGCATATGTACTACAGGGCAATGAACGCATTTGCTCAAAGTTGATTTGCTTCGCGCACAGCAGCTTAAATAAAACTCATCTTTGAACAAGGAACGCTCGACAGGCTGAAGCAGCCAATCGAGCAATTCCTGTGTTCCTTTAGCCGTAATTTTATAAGGCTTCCGATCCTGATCATCGCCATCCACCGGCTCGACCAGCAAGTACGCGAACAAGCCGGTCTATTGTCGTATAAATCTGTCCGGTATTAAGCGGCCACTGTTTATGGACCATTTGTTCAAATATAAGCTGTATCCGTCCTGCAGCTGAAACCGCATACAATTTGTACAAATGTGATCCAATCAGATTTACTTCCCGCGCTGCATCGCAAGCACCGCAAGCTCGATCTTGCTCAGCATGAGCCCATATTCATTCGTAATTTCAAAGGTATGCGGCAGCGGCAGTTTTTGAAAAAAAGGCGCTACGTCGGCTGCCGACTTAAACCAATCTCCGGCCTCTGGAGCTTCAAGCGGCTGATCGCCCCACGCCGCGTGAAGCTCCGGACTGTAGAGAGGCTCAGCCCCCGGCTTCAGCCGTCCGCCCAGCAGTCGCTCCACATAGACGCGTTGCGGAGCCTGCTTGCGCACTCGCGTGAACATATGCGTTGCATAGTCCGCACGTGAACCGGTATGCTTAACCGCGCCGGCAAAACATTTGGCGCCTTCATATACGCGCGGAATGCCAAACAGCATCGCATAAAGCCGCTTGCCGAATTCGATTCGCTCCTGCAAATTTTCGAATCGCTCCATTATAAGCCCGGAGAGCTTCAGCGCGGCAGCTCCATCGCCTTTTTCTTTTCCATTCCCGTACGGAAAAATGACGCCGTTCAGCTGAAGAAGCGACTGCAGTCCAAAAAATAATGTATGGAGCACCTTTTCGCGAAAATACGGATGCTGCACGACGCGCTGCTCGATATAATGCTGCTCGTTGACGATGAGCGCAATCGTCAGCGGCACCGCATCGCGGTCTCGCCAAAACTGCTTCCATACCGGCGTCATGAACGCCGATACGCCAAAAGCCGGCAGCAGATGGAACAAGTTCCTGCCCTCCCGCCGGCTCCATTCGTACAACAGCAGCTGCGGATACGCATCCTGAAAGATCAGTGCGTTCGCCTGCTCCAAAAACCGGAACACCGCCTCCCGCTGCTCCGAGCTGAGCAGCCTTGGAAGCCACTCCCCTTGCAAATCGGTCATGTTCCAGCCGCCATTGCGCGATACCATATGGGCAAGCAGCGCCCAGTGTAGCTCCGGCGTGCGGAAATATACGCTGCGGTAGGCCTCTGTCCGCGTCACATTATTACGGTTGCAAGCAGCCGTCTCTGTACGGATTCGTTCAATGAGCGCAAGCTCCTCTCCGGTCCATCCGCAAGTTGCCCCGGCCTCAACCACTGCGCCGGGCTTTGACCACGCATACTTCAGCTTCGCTACAGCCGGAGCCGACAGCTGCAGCGGTATCGCCTCGGCGATCATCGTGTGCGCTGCGCTCATCGCCGCCCATTTCCCGGCAGCATAGTCGAACGCCGCCCCAGGCAGCGCGAGCAGCTCCCGCAGCCAGTAGCCGAATGAACGGCGATATGTCCGTGATCCATTCTCTTTGCCCATCGTCAGCGCTCCTTATTCCACGTCATTGCCTTGCAGGAGATGATGCATCGCTAATAAACCTATATGATCCAGTATCATCCACCGTGCGGTTCGTCATACCATGTAAGCAACATATGCGCTTCAGCCAGCTGCAGTGTATAATAGGGGAAACGTAAAGAAAGGGGATGAGAGCTATGTGCGGAAGATATACGCTCACCGTCACGCTCGAGGAGCTGATGGTCAGATATATGATCGATGAAACGATGGTGCCGTTTCACCGCCCGAAATATAACGTAGCTCCCAGCCAACTGGTGCTAACGGTCATAAACGACGGGCACAGCAACCGGCTAGGAGAGCTGAAATGGGGACTTATACCTCCGTGGGCTGACAATCCGAAGATTGGCTTCCAGATGCTTAACGCACGCTCAGAGACGGCAGCCAGCAAGCCGGCTTTCCAGGCGCCGCTGAGACGTAAGCGCTGCCTTATCCCGGCCGATGGCTTTTATGAGTGGAAAACGACGGCACAAGGTAAACAGCCCATGCGGTTCGTTCTGAAGAGCCGGGCCTTATTCAGTATGGCCGGTCTTTATGAGACATGGCTCTCGCCCGAAGGAACAAAAATAAATAGCTGCACTATTTTGACCACGACGCCGAACGAGCTCGTTGCCAAGGTTCACGACCGCATGCCGGTCATTTTGCGCCCCGAGGATGAACAGCTCTGGTTGAACCGCGCCGTGACGGACGTCCACGCGATTACTCCGTTCCTACGGCCATACGCATCGAATGAACTCGAAGCATATCCCGTCTCCGCTGCTGTCGGAAACGTCCGCAACGACGAGCCCGCGCTAATCGAGCCCTACCTGTCGGACGAGCAGCTGGAGCTGTGGTAGCAGCCGGGCTGCCCGTAAAGCAAAAAAAAAATCGCTGACCCCAAGCGGTCAGCGAAACATCCCCCACAGCTTCAACAAATGAAACGTGTTGTTGGGATCGATTTTTTGCCCCATCACGAAGGCGACGATCTGGTCCTCCTGCGTATCCGTAAGCTGCTCCTGCAGTATAACGGCCGCCGCTTTCACAAGCTTCCTCACCTTCGGCCGGTCCTGCAAATCGTACTTCGTCACGTTGCCCAGCAGCTGCCTGATTCGATCCTTCACGACAGGATTTTTCATCTTGTATTTAACGCGCTCGACCAGCTGCGGCCGAATTCCATAGTTTTGGTAACTCACTGTCCTGACACCTCCATCCGGCAATCCAATCACATCGTTAAACTATATGCCGCCTGGAGGTAATTATTGCCTAGTCCAGCTGTTCCCCTTGAAAAAATTGATCCTTCTGCAGCACGCTGCGAACTCTGGCATAGGACTCATTCGACCAAAAATCGTCACGCCCCGTTAATTCAGCGGCATCGTCCCGGGCAAGCTCCAGCATCTCATAATCGGCAACCATGTCCGCCAAACGGAACTCCGGCAGACCACTCTGCTTCGTGCCAAAAAAATCGCCCGGGCCGCGAATCTCAAGATCTCGCCGCGATACCTCAAAGCCGTCGTCCGTATCCGTCATTACCTTCATCCGCTCTCGTCCGGTTTCCGATTTCGGGTCGGCCACCAATATACAATGCGATTGATGCTCGCCCCGACCAACCCGGCCCCGCAATTGATGCAGCTGGGACAACCCGAACCGCTCGGCGTCCATAATGATCATTAGCGTCGCATTAGGCACGTCGACGCCTACCTCGACGACCGTCGTTGCGACCAGCACATGCGTTTCGTTTGTGCTGAAAGCGCCCATGACGCCTTCCTTCTCCGCAGCTGAAAGCCGTCCGTGCAGCAAGCCGACACGCAAATCCGGAAACGATTGCTGCGTTTGCACGTATAGGTCAATCGCATTTTGCACATCGAGCTTCTCCGACTCTTCGATCAACGGACAAATAATGTACGCTTGCCGCCCTTTGCCCACCTCTTTCCGGATAAAGGTAAGCACGCGCTCCATCATACTATGTTTCACCCAATACGTCTTAATCGGCTTACGTCCATGCGGCCGCTCGCGAATCGTCGACACATCCATATCTCCGAACGCCGTAATCGCCATCGTTCTTGGGATAGGTGTCGCAGTCATCGTAAGCACATCGGGATTCATTCCTTTGCGGCGCAGCACGCTCCGCTGATTTACGCCGAAACGATGCTGCTCATCGACGACAACGAGCCCGAGGCTCCGAAAAAAAACATCGTCCTGAATAAGCGCATGCGTCCCGACGACGATATCGATCAGTCCCATCTGAAGTCCGGCGAGCACGTCCCTCCGTTTGCGCTCCGTGACGCTCCCCGTCAGCAAAGCAACTTCAATGCCTAAATCCGCAAACATTCTCGAGAGCGAGCGCATATGCTGGTCAGCCAGTATTTCGGTGGGCACCATCAGTGCACCCTGATGGCCTGACTTGACTGCAACGTATAACGCAATCGCAGCAACAACCGTTTTACCGGAGCCAACATCACCCTGCAGCAAACGATTCATACAAGACGGCCTTCTCATATCCACGCAAATTTCGTTAACAACCTTCTTTTGCGCATCGGTCAGCTCGAATGGAAGAATCGCAGCAAACTGGCGAATCGTCTCGCTTTCGATCCGATGCGCAATGCCGTCATTACGTTTGCGATTAAGCGCCCGATAAGCTTGGAGCTTTAACTGGAATAGAAATAGCTCCTCATACACCAGCCTTTTGCGGGCTGCCTGTCCTTCCTTCGTATCATCCGGCAAATGGATGCGCTGCACAGCATCGCGCCTCGCCATCAGATCATGCTGGCGGACAAGCTCATGCGGCAGCATTTCTTCGATCATCGTTCCATACTGCGTCAACGCTTGGCGCACCGTCTTCCGCATCCACGGCTGCGTTATGCTTCCGCCAACCGAATAGACCGGCTGCAGCGTTCCCGACTTAGCCGGCCCGCCGCTGCCTGGAAATTCCGAATCCGATACCGTAATTTGCAGGCGCTGCTGCTCCCATTTGCCCGTGAGCATAATTTCCCGGCCGGTAACAAGCTGATCCTGCAGAAAATGACGATTGAACCAAACCGCCGTGACCAGCCATTGTCCGACTTCAACCTTGCACGTAAGTCTCGATTTGCTCTTGCCGTAACGCTGCAGGACAGGGATGCCTCTAACATGTCCCAGCACCGTTACCTTCTCGCCTTCCTTCACGTCGGTGAGCTCGCGAATACGGTAATCCTCGTAGCGAAATGGAAAATAATCGAGTATATCTGCAACTGTTCTCACGCCAAAGGCGTGAAGCTCCTGTTCCTTAGGAGCACTCACGCCTTTGATTTGCCGAACAGAAATTTGATCCAGCGTCATCATCATATCACATCCTGTACATGAACACAGCCGATGTGCCGGGTCCGGTATGCGTCCCGATAACCGCGCCTATCGTTGTCCAGCCAACCGCCCGCACATTGAACCGGCTCTTAAGAAGCTCGTATAACTCCTCTGCCGTATCCTTGCGGAAAGAATAAGCCATAGTTATTCCGACAGGCTCGTCGCCGTACGATTCCTTTAACAGCTCGACGATTCGCGTCATCGCTTTCTTCGAGCCGCGCACCTTGTCCACCGCCGCCACAACACCGTCCTGATCTAATGACAGGATCGGCTTAATGTTTAGAATCGAACCGATCAGCGCCGAAGCCTTCCCGATCCGTCCGCCCTTTTGCAGATATTCGAGAGTGTCCACAAGAAAATATAAATTCGTATTTCGCTCCAGCCGCTCGATTTCCTCGATAATCCGTTCCTTAGATTCGCCTGCCTGCGCCATTTCAGCCGCCATCACGACACGCATTCCGAAGCCGTAAGAAGCTGATCTCGAATCCATTATCGTAATATCAGCTTCATTCTCAAGCATAGAATAAGCAATTTTGGCCGACTGATACGTTCCGCTGAGCGCAGCTGACACATGCAGCGAAATAATTGGAGAATCCGCATCTTCAGCAAGCAATCGCTGATATACATCTGAGAACTCTATTGGAGACGGCTGCGACGTCGTTGGAGGTGCAGAAGATTGTGCAAGCTTCTCGTAGAACTGCTCGGAATTAATCGTTACGGCATCCAGAAACGTCTCCTCGCCAAAGTGCACCTTAAGAGGAACGATGTTTATCCCCAATCGCTCTCTGACCTCATCCGGAATGTCGGCCGTACTATCCGTTACTATTCGAACCTTCCCCACCGTTTTCCCCTCCCAGCATTAAAACAATTGCATTTTACTCTAAAGCAAAAACATAAGGATACAGCGGTTGTCCGCCCTTTTGCACTTCCAGCTCCAGCTCCGGATAATGTTCCCCGATCCATTCACAAAGCGATGCAGTCCCGGCTGCTTCAGCATCCTCGCCGGTAAGAATCGTTAACAAATCTCCGCCTGAATCCAGCATGCTGGCGATAAGCGATTGGCAGGCTGCCTCCAAGCTCGCATCTGAAACGACGATTGTTTTTTCCTTGATGCCGATATACTGGCCCTGTCGAATGTCTACGCCTTCAATCGTAGTATCACGTACAGCCCTTGTTACTTGTCCGGAGAGCACCTGCTCGGCCGCATTTTTCATCCATGCGCTATTGCGCTCAACCGTTTCTTCTTCCTTGAAAGCAAGAACAGCCGCTAAGCCTTGCGGAATAGTGCGGCTCGGAATGACAGTAACGCTTCGCCCGCTAAGCTCGGCAGCTTGCTCAGCCGCCAAAATAATGTTTCCATTATTCGGGAGAATAAAAATATGCTCCGCAGACAACGCTTCGATCGCTTTCACGAAATCCTCCGTGCTGGGGTTCATCGTCTGGCCGCCGGACAATACCGTATCCACATCATTTTCCAAAAAGATATTTGCGATACCCTCGCCTAATGCAACTGCGATGATGCCATACGGCGCCCATTCGAATACTTGCCCTGGAGGAATGCCTTGAACGTTCTGCCCTGCGAGCAGCTCAGCCGCAGAAAAGTCTACGACGCTGGAATCGTTCTGCTCATGCTCAAGCAAATCACGATGCTGCTCGCGCATGTTAAGTATATGAATATCGGTTAATTCGCCGTAAGGAAGCGATAGATTAAGCACATCACCCGGTTTACGCGTGTGTACATGCACCTTAATAATATCGTCCTCTGTTATAACCAGTATAGAATCGCCGTCTTTCCCAAGCGCCCGTTTGTAAGCGGATTCATTAAAAAACGCTCCTGCTTGCCCGCTTAGTTTGCGATTGATAAAAAATTCCATATCGTATAAAAACTCAATCGCTTCCGTCGATAAGCGTGATTGCGCCGATATCCGCTCTTGCGCGCGAATCGCAGGAGCGATTGTCGGAACAGCTACCTCTTCAGGCGGAGCTGCTTCTGACGGCATCGCGCCTAAATCCATATGACTGTCTAGCTCCGAAAGGCTGCGTACGAAGCCCTCGTAAATAAACACCAGACCTTGTCCGCCGGAATCGACTACGCCAACCTGCTTCAGAACAGGCAATAAATCAGGCGTGCGCTGCAAAACTTCATATGCCTTCTGATGCACCTCGCGCATCAATTCAGCAACGTCATTTGTTCTGCGTGCATATTGAACGGCGTGCTTGGCAGCCTCCTTGGCAACGGTAAGTATTGTTCCTTCTACAGGCTTTACAACAGCTTTATAAGCGAGGTCAACACCGTATTGCAAAGCAGCGGCCAACTGCGCCGTTCCTGCTTCGTCAAGTCCGGCAAGCGATTTGGAGAAGCCTCCGAACAGCTGTGACAAAATAACGCCGGAGTTACCCCGAGCGCCCATCAGCAGCCCCTTCGACAATGCTTCTGTCGCTTTTCCAATGCTGCTTGACGGCTTGCTGCGGAGCTCACGAACGCCTGAGGACATCGTTAAGTTCATGTTTGTTCCCGTGTCGCCATCCGGCACCGGGAACACGTTTAATGCATTAACGTGCTCTGCGTTACGCCCTAAATAGTCCGCGCCGAGCAGTGCCATTGCAGCAAAATCAGATCCGTTTATAAAGCGCTTACTCAACGAATTTTCCCTCCCTGTTACTTAAGTACCCTGACATCTTGCACAATTATATGGACTTCTTCCACTTGTAGACCGATTACATCATTCAGCACATATCTCACCTTGGATTGAATGTTATGCGCGACTTCGGAAATTTTCGTACCATAGCTCACGATGATGTAGAGATCAATATGCAGCTTTTCATTTTCACGTCTCACCTCAACGCCGCGAGTCAAATTATCCCGTCCGAGCAGCTCGGCAATTCCGTCCTTCAGTTGTTTGCGTGACGCCATTCCGACAAGTCCATAACAATCCATGGCCGCAGAGCCGGCAATAATGGCTATGCAATGGTCTGAGACCTGTATGGAACCTAATTCGGTGCTAAGCTGCAGTGGCATGGAAATACACTCCCTTACTGTATACATTATGGACTATATACCATTGTACTATAAACGGCTTCTTTATTGAAGTCTGTTCGACAAATCCATTCTTTCTGCGCCGTTTCAAGCTTTTTCTGCAATCAAGAACATACCTGGCCATATATTTAGGTTGAACAGAACCGATGTTTATGATACGATATTCAAGTGTGTTTAAATGTTATTTCGCTTTCGAATGAAGTTTTCCTCACGCATAACGAAGCCATAGCTTATGGAATCAGTTTTGCTCACGCAAGACTTAAAGGAGGTGTAGTCATGTCCCGCAAATGTTTTCTTACAGGTAAAGCACCTGGTACAGGTAACAACGTTTCCCACGCAAACAACAAAACACGTCGTTCTTGGGGCGTAAACGTGCAGAAGGTTCGCATCCTGGTTGACGGTAAACCGAAACGTGTTTATGTCAGCACTCGCGCACTGAAATCCGGTAAAGTTACCCGCGTATAATGATGGCTCTTTGGCCATAGACAAAAGCACCTGAGCGCTCAGGTGCTTTTCTTTTACATTTCTACGATCACGGCCGAAGGGTGCCCTGCAGCATCTGACCTAATTTTTTTGGAAGGTATTCAAAATCGCCTTTACGAACCCGCCCAAAAACTTAGGCAGTTTTATTGTATAAAATTTCATGCCTCATCCCTCCTCAGACACGCTCATCGAATTAATCCGTGACAAAATTCCTACGCTCATGTAACCATCCTATGCGTTGTCAGTTCGTCCTATTCCATCGTGAACCGCGGAGGGAAGCGCCTTACGCGCCCGTTATTGTGACTAAATTATCCCTCATATAGATAACTGCGGCGACAATTACGGTGATAAGCAAATAAAATACAATCGACAAGACGAAGAAGGTAATCCGCAGTCCAAGCGTCTCAAATCTCCGGAAAAAGCGTATCCCTATGTATAGAGCCAACAACGAAAAGAGATACCGGTAAATTTCCGTTATCATCGAGAAAACCGCCAGCATAAGACCTGCAAGAAACGTATAGCCGAGTAGCCAAAACGCCGTTTTTAACCGCTCATTCATCATTGTGGCCACTAACGCAATACTGAGATTGCGGCAGCACGGTCTTTTTCACCAAACACGGCATTCCCCGCAACTAGCACATTAGCACCGGCCTCGCGGATAACTGCTGCTGTTGATTGATTTACGCCGCCGTCGACCTGAACATGCACCTCATCAAGGCCCTGCTCTTCCAGCATCGTGCGGAGCTGGCGCAATTTCACGAGCGAATACGGAATGAACTTTTGTCCCCCGAATCCTGGATTAACCGTCATAATAAGCACGAGGTCGAGGTCATGCAAAATAGGCTCCAGCACGGTAACAGGCGTTGCCGGATTAATCGCTACGCCGACCGGAAGCCCCTTTTCTTTAATATAATGTACCGTTCTATGCAAATGCACGCACGCTTCGGCGTGTATCGTAATCCGGTCAGCTCCTGCCGATATATAGTCTGCAATCGACAACTCCGGACGTTCAATCATCAAATGAACATCGAATGGCAGCGTAGTCGCTGAGCGTACAGCAGATATAACCGGCGGACCAAAAGTCAGATTGGGAACAAAATGTCCGTCCATCACGTCAACGTGAATCCAATCCGCTCCTGCCGCTTCCACGGCCGCAATTTCCTCTCCAAGTTTTGCGAAATTAGCTGATAGTATGGAAGGGGCAATAATTGTCATAGTTGTTAGTACCTCCGTTTTTTCTCTTTCATCTCTTCTAGAAACAGTAAGTAGTGATCATACCTGCTTTTCTCGATCTCACCGCTCTCAACCGCAGCGAGGACGGCGCAGCCTGGCTCATGCACGTGAGTACAGCCTCTAAATTTGCAATTAGGGGACAGCTCGCGCATCTCGACAAAACAATAACCTAAATCCTCTATACCCAGCTCGTGAAAATCCAGCTGGCTAAATCC
>Ga0310903_10000193_pt1 | contig 11174 bp, 11 predicted proteins | sample C24D4metaG_FD_203914 | JGI IMG/M metagenome (GOLD analysis project Ga0310903, IMG submission 203914) | Lab incubated soil microbial communities from West Virginia University Organic Research Farm, Morgantown, WV, United States - C0D3 | ecosystem: Environmental > Terrestrial > Soil >...
TGTCACGATCGTTTTGACTACGATACCATTTTCCGGAAGTTGACCGCGTTCCTTTAACTGGCTAAGCACATAATGAACCATCAAAGCACCCGATTGGTTGCCAGTCAGCACCACATACTCGCCTTCGTTGTTCTTCACAACCGCACCCATACGGTCGGCATCGGGGTCCGTTCCGATAATAATATCGGCATTGACCTGCTGAGCGAGCTTAATCGCAAGCGTGAACGCTTCACGCTCTTCCGGATTAGGCGACTTTACCGTGCTGAAATATCCGTCTGGCTGCTCTTGCTCCGGAACGATATGTACGTTATTGAAGCCAACCTTCTTCAATACTTCGCGAACTGGCATATTGCCTGTCCCATGCAGAGGCGTGAAAACAACGCTGAACTTCTCGCCAATTCCGTCTTTAATCAGATCGGCATTTAAGCTTTGAGCCACTACCGTATCGATAAACTGCTGATCGGCCTCTTCGCCCAGCCAGCGCAGCAAGCCCTTAGCTTCAGCTTCCTCGCGGCTCAGTCTTTTCACTTCATCGAAGCCGGCGATTTGACTGATTGCTGCAATTACCCGTTCAGCATCCTCCGGAATTAGCTGGCAGCCGTCGGAGCCGTATGCTTTAAAGCCGTTATATTCAGGCGGGTTATGACTTGCTGTTATGACGATCCCGCTGTCTGCCTGGAGTGCTCGTACCGCAAATGAAAGCTGTGGTGTAGGGCGCAGAGCGGTAAACAAATAAGTGGTAATGCCATTTCCGGCTAGCACGAGAGCTGCGTCAAGCGCAAACTCTGGCGAGTTGTTACGGGAATCATGTGCGATGACCACGGACGGGCTTGTTCCTTCGGAAGCTGCGCCGGCAAGCAGCCAGTTCGCAAGACCTTGTGTTGCTTTGCCGACTGTATAAGCATTCAAACGGTTCGTTCCTGCGCCCATCACGCCGCGCAAGCCGCCCGTACCGAATTCAAGATCACGATAGAAACGATCCGTAATTTCCTTTTCTTGTCCTGCGATGCTGCGAAGCTCTTCCTTCGTCGCATTATCGATAAGTGGATCATTAAGCCAAGCCTCGTATTTAGCAATTACCGTTTCATTAGTTGGATTCGTCATATTAGCAGCCTCTTTCTTTCATGAATTTGATTTATGAAGGATTAGATAACGCAAACATAAGCTCGCCTTCGGCAACGATTTGATCGCCAACTCTTGCTGTCCCTTGCCCTTTACCGATGGAGCCCTTAAGCCTTGTAATTTGCACTTCAAGCGTCAAAGTATCACCAGGCTTTACTTGACCGCGGAAGCGGAAACCGTCAATGCCAGCAAAAAAGCCCAGCTTGCCGCGATTTGCTTCAATCATCAGCATAGCTACAGTGCCAACCTGTGCCAGCGCTTCTACAATAAGAACGCCAGGCATGACCGGATAACCGGGAAAGTGGCCGACAAAATAAGGCTCATTCATCGTAACATTTTTGAGACCGACTGCGCGAACGCCCGGCTCAACCTCCAAAATGCGATCGATCAGCAGGAATGGAGGGCGGTGCGGAATAATTTCTTGAATTTGGTTGATGTCCAGCATGTCAGAAAATAACTCCTTTCTAAAGTTTAGTAGTATAAAAAGTTCCAAAATGTACGAAACTATACTTATCCCTCATAAAACTGCAGTTTATGAAGGTTAAGATAAGGGGCTTGGCTGATGGACCTGAAGTGTCCTTCGTCAAGCCTCTTTGTTCCCTATGTAGCTGTTGCTAAGGATCACGAATGGCCAGTCGGCGTTCCCGATACGGGTTTATTGAGCGCCCTAAACATTACGATATACATAATTGAAGTAATGAACGAAAATCCGATGACTGCCCATAAATAGGAATGAGCATTTGGCGCTTCAAAGAAAATAAGCATAATCGCCGCATAGAAAAGTACGGTTGTAAGCTTCCCCATCCAATTGGCGGGCACCGTCTTCTTTCCGCGAAAATGAAAATACAATCCCCCCGCTATCATACCCAAATCGCGAATAAACATCGCCGCAGCCGCAGCCCAAGAAATATGACCGGAAATGAGCAGCGATACAATAACCGTAATAAGCATCAGCTTGTCAGCTAGCGGATCTAGCATGATGCCGACCATCGTAACCTGACCGCTTCTACGCGCGATATAACCATCAAGCACATCGGTAATGCCGGCAGCGACCATGATCAAAAAGGCGGGGATCATATGCCCCTTTGCGAAAACCAATATGTAGACAGGGATCAAAACAAACCGCAATGACGTTAAGAGATTCGGCAGATTCAAACTCTCACGCTCCTCTACCTATTGCTGACTGTCCACCATGGTTCCCAACTATTATACAACTACCTTCCATAAAAATAAAACCATCTCCATCAAAATGACTACTGATTATGTTTATGATTCAACAGCCCTATTGCAGAACGGAGCAGCTGCGCCAGAAGTAGTTTGATTTTCATTTTTCACAACACAAAAAGGCCGTCTTATAAGCAGCTTAAGCTGCTTAACAGACAACCCTTTCATCGTTTGATTATTAAGATTCGGCAAATACTAAGTCATAGAGATGCCGCCACGTGGCCCAGCTAAACACTTCGCCAACCGGCTGCTTTCCTACAACGGCATATCCAATGTATAAACCCGCCACAAGCATAATAACCATTATGATCGGCACGATGCCTTTGCGCAAAATCCACAGCAGCATCTGTACCCCCTTGGGTCGTCGCTTCTTATTGGAGCTCACTTCAGCCTTTGCGCGGCTGCTGCGCTTCCTTCTGGAGCCGCCTTCTTCCGCTTGACTCCTGAACCCGCTTGCTTCGCGGTCGATTCGTTCATCGGCCATACTCATCAACATCATCCTATCTTTATGCGCGCAGCCCGTTTGTAAGGCTCATCATCGTATCGCTTGACGACAACGCTCTAGCTGCCAGTTGATAAGCGCGCTGCACATTAATAAGCTCGGTCATTTCGTCCGATAGCTCGACATTCGACTGCTCCAAGTATCCTTGGCGCAGCGAAATGCGGTTCTCCGAATCCGGTACGATCTGCTGCAGCACATCGCCAGAGTTGATGCCGTCCGCAATAACAAACAGGTTATCAGAAACCGCAGACAATGCAGCCGGACGCGAAGCCTGAAGCAGCTTAATGCTGCCAAGCTCAATGGTGCGCCGGGAAGATACCCCTAGCACCGTTCCGTCTGGATTAACTCGGAGATTGTACCCTTGAGGCACTACAATATTGCCTTCAACCCTATTTCCGGTCGCAGCATCTCTTACACTCGCCACGACAGGATATCCGTCTTCCGTTGCCAAAAGCGTATCACCGTTTGCACCGACCGTCAACTGAAATGCCCCGTTGCGTGTGTAGGCACGACTGCCGGCATCGTCCACTTCGACCTCGAATAAAGCATTTCCCTCAATCGCAAGATCCGTTTCTTTATCCGTTCCCTGAAGAGGGCCTTGAGACAGATTTGGCTGAACCATCGTCATTCTCGAGCCCCAGCCCTGCGTAAAATCCATCGGCGTAAGACGGCCGGGCTGATTAAACGATTGAGGCTGGCTTCTTAAATTCGTAAGAAGATCTTCAAAGGTTGCTTCCTTGCGTTTGTAGCCGACTGTATTCACGTTCGCAATATTGTCCGCAAGAAGATCCAGCTTCTGCTGAAGCCCACTCATCGATACCATAGCGTTGATCATTGAACTGTTCATGCTTCGTGCTCCTCCGATGCTTCAACCCGTTGTTACACGCGGCCTACGTCGTTAACTGCTTTGCTTAAGCTCTGATCATAAAATTGGATAACCTTCTGGTTCGCTTCATAAGCACGGAGAGCTGACATAAGATCAACAGCCGCTTGCGCAGCATCGACATTAGAACGCTCTATATAGCCTTGTCTCACTTCAACGCGATCATCCGGAGCAATAGCGGCTGCTTCTCCATCTTCGGTTGCAAACCGGAAGCTTCCGTTCCCTTCGCGCTCGAGCAGATTCGGATTATCGATTCGGCTAATCAGCAGCTGAACGCCTATATCCTGTCCATTCGCATCGATAAAGCGCTGATCCTTCGTTAATATGAGGCTGCTAAGGCCTACACCCGCAGGCATCTGAATAGGCTGTCCATCTGTACCAAGCACGTTTGAGCCATCGCTCGACATCAGGAAGCCTTCCTCGGTAAGCGTAAACTTCCCGCCCCGTGTATACCGAATCTCTCCATTTTGATCCTGTACGGTGAAAAACGCTTGCGGCTGGAAAATAACCTCGCCGCCCTGTCCAACCGATTTGCCCGATGCGTCAAAGGATAGCCCGTCCACTGCAATGTTTGAAATCAAAGCAAAATCGGATGAGTTATTCGTTTGCGTTAAATCGCCCTGCAAGTGGACGGATAAGCTCTCCTCCGCAAATACGCCATTTGTCAGTTTCCCGACCTTGGTGAAATTTTCGGGACCCGCTCCTGTTAAGGACAGCATCACTTCCGGAAAAGAACGGGTTACCGCATTGGTCTGCTTATAACCGGGCGTGTTTATATTGGATATATTATTCGTTACCGTATCATGTCTGCGCTGCTGAGAAATCATGCCCGCCGCCGCGGTATATAGTCCTCTTAACATCGTTGTTGCCCCCTTGGCCGCTTCCATTCCATCTTACCTATATATGTTATCGGTTGAAAGCAAGGCTGCCTGAATAGCTTGTCCATGCGACCATTGACTCATTTACGCCTCGGCGACGCCCCCCTAAGGCTCCCTACCCGCGCAGATGATTGTGATCAAGGCCGCTGCTGTCTTTACTTCTTCCCGAGCTTGTCCAAGTTATCTAGAAGGATTCCTGTCCCTTTAACAACGCAGTGCATAGGGTCTTCCGCAATTAATACCGGTACTTTGAGCTCCTCTGCAAGCAGCGCATCAATTCCGCCAAGCAAAGCGCCCCCGCCCGTCAAAATAACGCCCCTGTCAATAATGTCCGCCGACAGCTCCGGCGGCGTGCGCTCAAGTACAGCCTTAGCTGCCGATACGATGGACATTACCGGGTCCCAAAGCGCTTCGCGCACCTCTCCGGAACGGATCGTTAACGTAAGCGGTAGCCCCGAAACCATATCTCGGCCGCGGATATCGATCTCATCCTGGCGACCGCCTTCAAGCACAGTACCGATCTTAATCTTAATATCCTCACTCGTTCTTTCACCGATCAGAAGCTTATATTTATTTTTGATAAATTTCATGATCGCATCGTCGAACTTGTCCCCTGCGACTTTAATAGAGGAGGAGGTTACAACGTCGCCCATAGAAAGAACGGCCACATCCGTTGTGCCCCCGCCAATGTCTACGACCATATTGCCGCTGGGCTGGAAGATATCCATTCCAGCCCCTATAGCGGCAGCCTTCGGTTCATCCTCAAGAAATACTGCTTTTGCACCGCTGCGTTCAGCAGCTTCGCGAATGGCTTTCTGTTCAACTGATGTTATGTTCGTTGGAGCGCAGATGAGAATACGCGGACGGCTAAACCATTTCCGTCCCTCGACACGATCAATAAATGCTTTCAGCATAATTTCCGTAATTTCAAAATCCGCAATAACACCGTCACGCAGCGGACGAATCGCCACAATGTTCCCTGGCGTACGACCGACCATTCTATGTGCTTCCTCGCCAACTGCCAGTACGCGTTTCGTATCGCTTTCAATCGCAACGACTGAAGGCTCATCGAGTACAACGCCTCTTCCTTTCACATGAATAGATACATTGGCTGTGCCAAGATCGATCCCGATATCCTTGCTCAACATAAGGCTTAAGTCCCCCAACGAATAATAATTACAAAACGTACATTTGGTTCCCTTGACACAGAAACCGTTAACGCTTATTATTCGCCAAAAAAGACATATTTCCTCTATATTTCGAGAAAAAACTTCATAGCTTCCCTGCCGCCAGCACTTCACGTTTCTTCGAGCTCGTTTTCTTGTATTTAATCTTGGTCGCTTCTCCTCCCCTCAGATGCCTAATCGATTTGTGGTATTCGAGAATGTGCTTAACCTGATCGGCCAAATCGGGGTTTATTTCAGGAAGCCGCTCAGTTAAGTCCTTATGCACCGTGCTTTTGGATACACCGAACTCTTTGGCGATCGTTCGCACCGTGTGCTTCGTTTCAACGATGCAGCGGCCTATTTTAATGGTTCGCTCCTTGATGTAATCGTGCACGTTCCCGCCTCCCTTACTCGAGATAGTTTGGTACATTATATGAGTAGGTCGGGTATATATTCGTTATGGTCAAGCCTAACATGCCTGAATGTGAATAAATTTTCATAAAAACGTAAAACAGGCAGGGAATTGCTCCCCGCCTGTACGACTAAAGTCCTATTTTTTGAGGAGAGGTTACTCTCCAGCCGTCATTACTCCACGATCAACGAGCTTGGGTTAACCGGCTTGCCGTTGCTCCGTGTTTCATAATGAAGGTGAATGCCCAGATCGCGTTCAAGATCATTGCGGCCGGCTTTGGCGATCACGGTACCTTGACGAACCTCATCGCCCACGGCAACCGCAACATCCGTTACGCTTTGGTATACGGTCACAAGTCCGCCAGCGTGCGTGATTTCAATGACGTTGCCGTTCGTTGGTTCCGTCTTTACATAAGTAACTTTACCCGAGAGTGCGGCAAGCACATCGAAGGTTTTGCCGCTAGGGTCAACGAAGTCGATCCCCATGTGCGGAGAGAAAGTTTCTCCCACTTGCACCAATGCGGCTTCACGCTCTGCATCGGTCGATTTCTCATCATAGAACGGAAGCTCTACTTGAAGCGCTTCTTTGTTAGCGAGCGGCCACTGCATTAATTCGTCGCCAGCCACAACTTCGGGCGTTTCGTTATCTTTCCCTTGCGTTGCTGCATCCCCTTGTGAAACTTCAGTAGAGTCGGGTTTACTTGTTGTAGGACTCGTTTGATCCGCTCCCTGATAGATCCACATTAAGGTTACGATAATTGCTGCCGCGGCCATGAAGATTGCTGGAGATACCCATCGCTTTGCAAAAAGGTTCTTCCATCCACTGCTAGATTTGGCGGCAGACGTTCCTCCCAGAACAGTTTTGGGAGTTTCTTCTGGTCTTTGCTTCGGTTTACTTTGATTTTGATCATTCATTTTCTATCACCTCACTAGCCATTGTTGCCAGATCTGCTAGGTTTATACGTGAGGTTAATACGAAATATTGAAAGAGTTCACATTACGAGCGGCTAGCGAGCTGATCCGATAGCTCTGAATCTTGCACCACTTGAACGCTAGAATAATAATGAGCTAAAATTTCTTCGGCTGTTGCCCCCGACTGGGCCATACCATTCGCGCCCCATTGGCTCATTCCGACGCCATGCCCGTAGCCGTATGTCGTAATCGCAATGGACTTGCCTTTCACGCTCCATGTGAATTGAGAGGAAGCGAGTCCCAGCTTTTCTCTCACTTTCCTCCCCGTAAAGGTTACGCCTCCTATAATAATCTTGCTGATACGGTTGCCTTCCGTCCTCTCTACTACACGGATCGAGGATTTGGCTGAGCCCTTCTTCGTCACACCGAGCTTGCTGTAAAACTCGTTAAGCGAAAGTTCCACCGTTTCTTTATACCGGGGCGAAATCGCCTTATCCCATGGACTTTGCACACTGCGCAAGTAAGGAATCTCTTGCTTCCAATAATCCTCTGAATTTTCGGTATATCCGTTACTAGTCGAGAAAAAAGCGGCCTCAATCGGTTCGCCGTTATACGTAATAATTTTCCCTCTCGTCTGAGCGACCGCCTCTCCCAGCTTGCTCATATTTTTCTTTTGCTCATCCTTTGGCCACTTGGTGGCGAGCTCTGCAAGCGGAATGTAAACTTGATGCTCGGTTGTGTCGGTTACATCCGCTCCCTTTACCGGCACTCCGCTGACATTGCCTTGAACAATTCTCCGAACCATATACGTGCGTGCGGCTATAGCCTGTGCCTTTAGCGCCTCAAGCTCGAAGCCAATCGGCATTTCCGCAGCCACTACACCACGGACATAGGTTTCCAGAGGCACCCTCTCAATCCGTTTTTCCTTTGTTATATAGATGCGGACAATGAGATGATCAAATGCGTACGACGTATCCGTTTGCGATCCATTGCCGGAGGACGGCTTCGCCGCCTGCTGAGAACTGTCTCCATCTGCGGAAGGCCGTAACCCTTCGGCTTCTTCCGCGATACCGGCCCTTGACTCTGCTTGAATGCCTTCCTCTGCAGCGCTATTATCCGTTCTGTACCTGTCAGCATGCACATATCGGATCTCATTCAGCGAAAGCCTTACTAGCATCACGGATGCTCCAAGCATGGCTCCGATTGCGAACAACCCCATCCATCTGCTTGTCCGCAAACGGCCGAGCAACGAAACTATTGAAAACTTCCCTATCCTTCGTCTCATGAGCTCTCCTTCCATCTTGGCCGGAAAGAGAGGAACCTTGCTTTCGCCGAGTCCCTCTCTCTTAATCCGGTCCTGATGGTTCATTCTATGAGTAAAAATGATAGGGTAGAACCGGCTTAACGGCTAATCATGGCGGAGTGCGTCAACCGGCCGCAGGCTCGCCGCCTTATTCGCGGGCAAATAGCCGAACACAACGCCGACGAAAGCGGAGAAAGCAAAAGCTAACCATACCGTATCGCCCGGAACTTCGGTATCTGTCTGCATAACCATCCCGATAACGAAGGAGGCAATGTATCCGAGTCCAATCCCCAGCGCGCCTCCCAGGCCGCTTATGCATACAGCCTCTACCAAAAATTGAAATAAAATGTCCCGCTTCTTAGCCCCTAGCGATTTACGAATGCCAATCTCCCTCGTCCGTTCCGTCACAGATACGAGCATTATATTCATGATGCCGATCCCGCCTACGATAAGCGAAATGATAGCTACATATATAAGCTGCCTGTTCATCGTTTCATTAACTGAGTTTAACGTCTCCATCGCTTCTTCTTGATTAAGCACCCGGTAAGCATTCTCATTCCCCCGGAATTTCTCATAAAGTACCGCCTCTACCGCAGTTACGGTCACATCCATGAGGTCTGTATCCGTGACCGTTAAGTTAATAGTAGAAACGCCGCTCGTTTGAAATATTTTTTGAGCTGTTGTAACAGGTATTAATATTTTTTCGTCGTTCGAGCCTGTAATCGAGCTGCCCTGTGCTTCCAGCAGTCCGACAATCGTAAAGATGTAACCGTTAATCGTTATTTTTTTGCCGACTGCCGCAGCCGGGTCCTCTCCCTCGTCCTCAAACAAATCGGTTGCGGTATCTACGCCGATAAGCGCCACCTTTGTGTTGTTCTTAATATCTGGAGAAGCAATATATCTCCCATCCTGAACCGGAAAATCCTTCACCTCTTCGTATGCGGCAGTTATCCCCTCTACGGTGACGGATACTTGCGTTTTACCGTATTTCGCATAGCCGGTCGTGCTGGTGACCGGAGCAACTCCCGCCACGTTCACAACGTCGCCAAGCTCATTTGCCTCATCCACAGACAGTGTTGTAACCGTGCCCCTGCCAAGAATGGTGACAGACAGCGAGTTCGGACTCCCCAGAGATGAAACCTGTTTGGCCACCTCGTTGGAGGATGCCTTCCCCATAGCTACCAACGCGATTACCGTTGCGACCCCAATCAGAATGCCGAGCATCGATAGGATGGTTCTAAGCTTGTTCGATAAAACGCTCTTGACTGCCATCTTGAGGCCTTGCGTAAGTTTCATGGCTGCCCCTCCTTTCCTGCTCCGTCAACACCCCATCCCGAATAACAACTGTTCGGCTGGCACGTTTTGCAACCTCCATATCATGCGTAATCAGTACAATGGTCTGACCCGCTCGGTTTAGCTCCTCCATCATGTCAAGCACTTCCATGCCTGTCTTGGAATCCAGCGCTCCTGTCGGCTCATCGGCGAGCAGCATCGGCGGATTAGTCGCAAGCGCGCGGGCAATAGCTACCCGCTGCTGCTGCCCGCCCGACAGCTCATTCTGACGGTGGCTCATCCGCTGCCCAAGCCCTACCCGCTCGAGCGCTTCCATCGCGCGCTGCCTCCGCTCCTTGCCCGGCAAGCCCCGATAAATAAGTGGAAGCTCGCAGTTTTCAAGCGCGGTAAGCTTCGGAAGCAAGTGGTACCCCTGAAAAATAAAACCTATTTTCTTATTTCGCAATTCAGTCAGCTTATTATCATTTTGTCCTGTCACTTCAAGCCCTTCCAGCTTGTAGCTGCCTTCGCTCGGCAGGTCGAGGCATCCTATAATGTTCATTAACGTCGATTTGCCGGACCCGGACGGGCCAACAATCGCCAAAAAATCACCATGAGCGACCTTTAGCGACACCTCATGCAAAACCGTCATTTTTTCGCGCGCCATCAGATAGAACTTCGAGATATTGGCCATTTCAATCAAGGGAATATTTGGATGTGTGCTCATCGCGTACCACCGGTGCTGCGCATTCCGCCTCCGCCTGTTCCACCGTTGACCATTCCTCCCCCGCCCATTCCGCCAGGGAAGTTCATGCCGCCTCCAGGGAAGCCCCCTTGCTGCATGGTCATCTCTTCGGAATCGGTACCCATGCCCTGAGTTCCCTGAGCGATTGGCACAAGCACGCTGTCTCCCTCTTCCAGTCCCGTGACGATCTCTACAAAGTTCTCATCGCTAAGGCCGGTAGTGACCGCTACCAATTGCCCCCCAAGCGCATCAGCCATCCGGCCGCCAGCTCGTCCTCCGGCAGCAAATCCGCCTCCAGCAGCTGCAGAAGTTTCACCGCTCGCTCCCGTTTGACCTGCCGCTGCAGCAGCACGCCTGCCTTCAGATGCCGCTTGCCCTGCTGCGCCGCTTTGGCCTGTCGCCGCTCCCTGCTGGCCTCCTGCCGCGCTGCTTTGGCCTGTCGCCGCTCCCTGCTGACCGCCTGCTGCGCTGCTTTGACCGCCCGAACGGCCAGACTGCTGCCCGCTCGAAGCTGCCGCTCCTGTCTCTCCGCCATTTTCACCCGGAATACGCACAAATGATCGGGTGCCCATTTCTACGACGGCGTTCACCGGCACAAGCACGATATTTTCTTTGGACGCAATCGTTATCGCCGCCTCGCCGGACATGCCAACCTTTACTCCCTCAATGTCTTTAAGAAGGATATTTACTTCAAACGAGGAAGAGCCGTTGTTTGAGGTTCCCTCTATCGCAATTTCAGATACTACCGCATCAATC
>Ga0310903_10000195_pt1 | contig 11154 bp, 7 predicted proteins | sample C24D4metaG_FD_203914 | JGI IMG/M metagenome (GOLD analysis project Ga0310903, IMG submission 203914) | Lab incubated soil microbial communities from West Virginia University Organic Research Farm, Morgantown, WV, United States - C0D3 | ecosystem: Environmental > Terrestrial > Soil > Agricultural...
GGCTGGACGTCACTTCTGCTGGAGCGCGGATTGCGTGTAACCGCTGTTGATCCTGCCGAATTACATCCGTCCTTATTGGCCTATCCGACCTTGACTTATTTAAAACGGAATGCGTCGGAAGTAAAGTTTAATGCCGGCTCGTTCGACTTACTCGTCTGCGATATGAGCTGGAGCCCTATGCTGATGTGTAAGCTTGTGCTTGATCTGGAGCCTGCCCTTGCGAAGGGCGCTACAGCAATTATTACGGTTAAGCTCATGCACCGGAAGCCGCTTCAAACGATCAGAGACGTTATTTCAAGACTATCAACCGAATTTACACTTCAAAAAGCGAAGCAATTGTTTCACAATCGCGAAGAGATAACACTGTTTTTGATCAAAAAATAACGAGAGCCGCCCTAACCGTAAGGCAGGGCGCTCTTTTCTTCTGTCTGAAGTGTAGTATTCCTACTCAACTGGCGAGTGCTGTTAAGCTTGAAGGAGGCTTTTTGCGGTGCCCAACTTGAAAGCGCTTTATACAAATTTGAGGATTAAACACAAAATGTTTGTGTTAATTTCAGTCGTTATGCTCGTTGTTGCCGTGCTTGCGATAATCATCCAGCAGTATGCGTTCGATTTTTATGATCAGGAAATTTACAAGCAATCTTCCAAAGCGCTTAGCTTATCATCGCTTAGCATCGAGAACGAACTAAAAAAGATGGAGAAGCTGACGTTCATGTTAGCGACGGATTCGACCATCCAAAAATATTTGAGATCGATTAAGAGCGGTTTGTCTGATTACGATAATTATGTCGTTCGATTGACGGTTAAGGAGCGGATGGTTAATATCGGAGCGCTCGATAAATATGTGCTATCTGCGCAGCTTTATGACGTGAACGACAATGAATACGCGGTCGGGGCCAATTCGATTACGGTGTACCAGGATCGTCTGAACGTGTATAAGAAATTAACGGCGGTAAATATGGGAGGAAATACTTGGATCGCTCCCTACAGCAATGATAAGTCCTTGGTTGCCGCGCGCGAGGTGCGTTCGTTCCAGCAGCTGAAGCTGGATTACATCGGCACACTAGCGCTTCGAATCGATATGGACAAGCTATTTCATGACTTGGCTAAGGGCATGAACAGTAATGACGCCCAGCTGATCATTATGAAAAACGATGAAGCTGTTTATCCTGAAGCATCGGCATTCCCAATCGATACGCTGTCGGCGCTGCCCGGCGATGAAGGGTATAAGGTTATTCGTTACGAAGGGAAGCCGTATTTCGTTACTTATATCGCATCAACGTATACCGATTGGACTTACTATACGTTAATTCCGTTTGACGATATTTTTGACCGCGTTGCAAAGGTGAAAAATACGATTATTATTATTTTCATCGTATTGTTTGTCGTCATCCTTATCATTGCCGTCGGATTCGCTAACGGTATTACGGAGCCAATCGAACGATTGAACGCCAAGATGAAGCGGGTGCAGCTCGGTAATTTCGAATATAACGAAGAACCGAACGAGCGAGCGCTGGCGATGGATGAAGCCGGACAAATGCATCGTAATTTCCGTATAATGGTCGAACGAATCAATGCGCTTATTCATGAAAACTATGTGAAGCAGCTAACGATTCGCGATACGGAATTTAAGGCTCTCCAAGCTCAAATTAATCCGCATTTTTTGTACAATACGTTAGAATCGATAAACTGGTCGGCCAAGCTAAACAATCAGACGCATATTTCTCAAATGGTCGAAGCATTAGGCTCATTGCTCAGAACCTCAATCAACCTGAAGGAGCCGCTCATTCCGTTGAGCAAGGAGCTTGACATCATTAATCACTATATCACCATTCAAAAATACAGATTCGAGGAACGGCTGGACTTTCATGTCGATGTCCCCGAGAAGCTGCTGTATTGCAGCATTCCTAAGCTTTCGCTGCAGCCGCTCGTCGAGAATGCGATCAACTACGGGCTTGAACAAATGATTGACACCTGTATGATAAAAATTCATGCTTATGTGGAGAATGAGCTGTTGTTCATCGCGGTAGAGGATAACGGTCCAGGTATGGAGGAGCAATTTGTCGCACAGCTATTGAGCGGCCAAGTGAAGCCGAAAGGCTCGGGCCTTGGCTTAAAAAATATTGAGGACCGCATAAAGCTTCTTTACGGCGATGCATATGGTCTGAAAGTCGAGAGTGAGCTGAACCGTGGCACGAAGGTCACGCTGATGCTTCCTTACGAAATGAGGGATTCCGATGTATAAGGTGCTGCTTGTTGATGACGAGCGAATAATTGTCGAGGGTATTTCGCGCAAAGTGAATTGGAATGCTTATAAGACGGAGCTGGCGGGAACGGCGCGGAACGGGCTCGAGGCAATGGCTTTTATTGAAAGCCATATGCCGGATATCGTTATTTCGGATATCAAAATGCCAGGCATGAACGGGCTGCAGCTCGTTGAGAAAGTATCCGAGAAATACCCCCATATCGCTTTTATTTTATTATCAGGCTTCAGTGAATTTGATTATGCCCGTTCTGCAATGCAATTTGGCGTCAAGCACTATTTATTGAAGCCATGCAATGAGAATACGATTACCGATGCGTTGACCGAGGTCATTGCAGAGCTCGAGAAGCAGCATACGCAAGAAAGCTTCATGCTCAATATTCAGAAGGAATTGTCCAAGGTGCTTCCTCATGCGAAAGAACAGTTTCTGAAGGAGCTTGTAACAAATAAAACCTATGGTCAACGCGACTGGGACGACTACGGAAACCTGTTTCATATTACGGTAGAAAATGATAAGGTGCAGCTGCTTTTGTTTCAAATCGAGGGACAATTTGAATTTGAGCACATGTTCGCTGTAAAAAACATTGCGCAGGACGTGCTCGGCAAATCGATTGTGCTCCTCAGCACGACCATAGGGAAGCATGTGCTGCTGCTGATTAAGGAGATCGTGGAATCCGACGATTTATTTGCACGGCTGAATGAAATTAAGCAAACCTTCTCAACCTACTATAAGCTGGACGCTACTGTGGCGGTTAGCGATGCCGGACAAATCATAAATGCCCGCAAAATGTACCGCGATACGCTGGAATGTTTAAACTACCAGTTTTATTTGGGAGAAGGCAGCATCATCACGCAGAAGGATGTCGAAAGAGGCGACAGTAGCTCGCATAAGCCTTTCTTTTACGATGAAGAGCCGCTTTGCATGCATGTAAAATCGGGAGACTGGTCGTTTGTGCAGGCTGAGCTGCAAAACTACTTTACATTGCTGGCTGACAGCCGGATGGATACCCATCTGTCTATGTCTTATGTCATTCCGCTCTATATATCGATTGTACGGCAAGGAAATCCGGAGGAAATTAACGACTACTTAAAAAAGATCGCCAGCTTCGATCAATTTTTCACGCTGCGGGCTACCCAGCAATTCGTAACCGAAAATGCTGAGCAAATTTGCTTGAATAACTTCCAAACGCATACCAAAAAGCACTCCTCCATTATCCATAAAATGATTCAAGTGATTGAAGAGCATATTTCGAATCCGGAGTTGTCGCTTAACTGGGTAGCCAGTGAGATTTTGTATATGAATGCCGACTATTTAGGCAAGCTGTTCAAGAAGGAAACGGAAGAGAAGTTCTCTAACTATGTCATGCGTTTAAGGATGGACATGGCGATGGAGGAAATCGAAAAAACCGGCGATGTGAAGGTGTTTGAGCTAGCCGAAAAATTCGGGTTTGGAGACAATCCGCAATATTTTAGCCAGGTATTCAAAAAACATACAGGCTTCACCCCATCGGAATACAAAAGGTCGCCATAATGGCGACCTCTGTTTTTTTAACAAAGAAAGCGGTTTTTTTAATTCCGACAATTCGACATCGAGCCTATAATAAGGCTTGTAAACAACATTAAAGAGTCTGGAAGGGGCGTAACACAATGAAAGCACCGAAAAAAATGCTTTTAATGCTCATGGCTTTTGCACTCGTTCTCGTAAGCGCATGTGGCGGCGGCAACTCAGGTAATGGAAATATAGCTAACTCCACCAACACCCCGAAATCGGGCAATGAAGTAAAAGAGGATACAACGGACGCTAAGCCGGTCACTCTGCGTATCGCCTGGTGGGGCGGACAGCCTCGTCACGATTACACAATGAAGGTTATCGAAATGTACAAAGCAAAAAACCCGAATGTAACGATTGAAATGGAATATGCGAACTATGATGATTACTGGAAAAAGCTAGCGCCTCAAGCGGCTGCGAACGAGCTTCCAGATATTATCCAAATCGATACGCAAAACTACTCGCAATATGCAGGCAGAAATCAACTCGCTGATTTGACTCCTTTCCTCGGGAAACAAATCGATGTGAGTGATATTAGCCAAAATGCGATTGACGGTGGTAAATTGGGCGACGGTCTATACGGCATTAACCTTGGCGTAAACGCCCTTGGCTTCAACTATGATCCGGCTCTTCTGAAAAAAGCGGGCATCGATTCCATCCCTGAAAACTTCACTTGGGATGACTACGTTGAAATGGCCGGCAAAGCAAAAGCAGCAGGTCTTTACTTCGATAACGGTATGCGCGCGGAAGTGTTTTTCGGCTACTACCTCCGTACATTAGGCAAAACTTTGTTTAATGCAGACGGTACCGGTCTTGGCTATGAAGACGATAAAATGTTCACGGATTTCTTCGGAATGCTGGCTAAACTGGTTATTGACGGCGCAGTACCTTCACCAGACGTGCTTGCTCAAATTAAAGGCGCGGAAGACAGCCATCTCGTACTTAATCAAGGCATTGGCGTATGGCAATGGTCCAATCAATATGTCGGCTTGCAGCAGGTTGCTAACCGTCCGCTAGCGATCGCTCCAATGGTTGGTCCTAATATGGAAAAAGGTCTGTTCTTAAAGCCAAGTATGTTCTTCTCTGTTTCTGAAAATTCGAAAGTAAAAGAAGAGGCAGCTAAATTTATCAGCTTCTTCGTAAATGATATCGAAGCGAATAAGTTAATTTTGGGCGATCGCGGCGTTCCGGTTTCGGCTAAAGTAAAAGAAGCGCTAAAAGAGGTTTCCACTGAAGCTCAAATCCAAGTGTACGACTACGTTGCCTGGGCTGAAGCAAACAGCTCTCCAATGGATCCTGCTGATCCGATCGGATCTGCTGAAGTGTTCAAATCGTTGACCAGCCTTGCAGAGCAAATGAACTACAACAAAATCAAGCCGGAAGAAGCTGCAAAGAAATTTAGAGACGAAGCAACCGCCATTCTTAAGAAAAACAAGTAATAGAACTTGATCAGATGCGGTGGTTGGTCGGCAGATCGGCCATCGCTCTTTCATAACTGGCATGTGAGTCTTCGCAAAAGGAGTTGAAAAAGATGAAATCGCTATCACTCAAAAACAACTTGATCGGCTACACGTTTATTGGCCCGTTCGTTATCGGGTTTCTAATATTCACATTGATTCCAGCAGCGGCATCGTTATATTTTTCGGTTACGGATTATGATCTTTTGTCGACACCTTCCTTTATCGGATTTGAGAACTACCAGTCGATGTTTACCGATGACTCAAAGTTCTGGGCATCGCTCAAAGTAACCTTTCTGTACGTATTTATCGGTGTTCCGCTTAGACTAGCCTTTGCATTATTTATCGCAATGATATTAAATACAGCCTCGAAAGCAATCGGGTTATATCGGACCGTTTATTATCTTCCTTCGATTATTGGCGGCAGCGTTGCAGTATCCATTATGTGGCGCAATCTGTATGGTGACGAAGGAGTCATAAACATTTTTCTGAATGCACTCGGTTTAGATAGCGTGAGATGGTTTGCCGAACCGGCAGCTGCACTCTGGATGCTCATTACGTTGTCGGTATGGCAGTTTGGTTCCTCGATGCTTATTTTTCTGGCAGGCCTCAAAAACATTCCGCCGGAATTATATGAAGCATCGAACGTGGACGGAGCCGGCTCTATTATTCGCTTCTTTAAAATCACACTGCCTATGCTCAGCCCGATCATCTTGTTTAATACGATCATGCAGACAATCGGAGCGTTTATGACATTCGTTCCTGCTTACATTATTTCCAAAGGGGAAGGCGGTCCGCTGGACGGCACGCTGCTTTACTCACTTTACTTATTCCGCCAAGCATTCGTCTATTTTGATATGGGTTATGCGTCAGCAATGGCTTGGGTCATGCTCATTATTATTGCGATTTTGACGGGAATATTGTTCGCCACATCCAAAAAATGGGTACATTACGAGTCGAAAGGTGGCCATTAATCATGATATTAAAAAAACTGAAATGGCCTATCTACCATATCTTTGTCGCCGCACTCGCATTAGTGATGGTTTATCCGGTATTGTGGCTGCTGATGAGCTCGTTCAAGCAAAGCAATCTGATCTTCGCAACGGCGGATTCGCTTATACCTCAGCCGTGGATTTGGGAAAATTACAAAATCGGTTGGATCGGCATCGCAGGCCAATCATTCGGCAACTTTATTATGAACTCGCTTGAAATCGTTATTTTGTCAACGATTGGCGCTGTATTATCATCGGCATTTATCGCGTTCGGCTTTGCAAGGCTTAACTTCACGGGCAAAACGTTCTGGTTCGGCATTATGATGGTGACGCTCATGCTTCCGCATGACGTAGTGCTGGTACCGCAATATATTTTGTTCGCCAAGATCCACTGGCTTAACTCCATCAAGCCGATCGTTATACCGCAGTATTTCGGCATTCCGTTTTTCATTTTTTTGCTCATCCAGTTCATTAGGACGATTCCAAATGAGCTTGACGAAGCAGCGACGATCGACGGATGCGGAAAGTTCCGCTTGTTTTTCCGGATTATATTGCCGCTGGTCGTACCGGCGCTTGCCACTGCTTCTATTTTCTCGTTCTACTGGCGCTGGGAAGATTTGCTCGGTCCGGTTCTTTACTTGAACCGTCCCAGTTTGTACCCGGTATCGATGGGACTCAAGATGTTCCTCGACAGCGATACAGTCTCAAACTGGGGAGCGATGTTCGCAATGTCGATCGTCAGCTTGATTCCGGTGCTCGCTATATTCTTTGCTTTTCAGAAGTACATCGTTGAAGGTATTAGTACAAGCGGATTAAAGTAGAAAATTATTTGAATCAGGGGAGAGGAAGATGGAAATGCCGCAGCTTCAATTTGACGAGAATCATATTCGGGACGTTATCGATCGTGTAGTAGACCGTACATTTAGAATGGACTTTAGCTGGGATTGGCCGGGAGGAGTCGCTTTCTACGGAGTGGCCGAAGCCTATGAAGCAACAGGAAACGAGCGCTACATCAGGCTGCTGCAGGAATGGGTTGACGAGAAGCTGGAAGACGGACTGCCAAAGCTCTCCGTTAACGGCGTGTCGATTGGACATGCGCTGATCTCCCTTTATAAAGCAACCGACAATCAAAAGTATTTGGATGTTGCTATTCAAATGGCTGAGTATTTAAAACATGACGCGGTACGCTTCGCGGACGGAATTTTCCAGCATACCGTAAATTCGGAAACGTATAATTTCCCTGAGCAGGCATGGGTAGATACGATGATGATGGCTGGCTATTTCCTCGTGCGGATGGGACATTTGCTGGATCGCGCCGATTATTTGGAGGATGGACTTAAGCAGTATCACGGCCACGAGCATTTTCTGCAGGATCCTGTTACGAATTTGTATTACCACGGCTGGGATAATATCGCGCAAAATCATATGTCCTCCATCTTCTGGGCACGAGGCAACTCATGGGCTGCTCTTACGATGGCTAAGGCTTTGCCTCATATTGCCGTTCAGCATCCGTCGTTTATGATCATCGAAGGCTCGATGCGTGATCAGCTAAGCACACTCGTTCGACTGCAATCAGACAATGGATTATGGCATACGGTTTTGAACGACGATACTTCCTACCATGAAACCTCGGGATCAGCAGGGATAGCGACGGGCTTGTTCGCTTTTGGTTCCTTGTACAACAAATACATTCAACGGTCGATCGAAGGCATTTTAAGTCAAATTACCGAGGATGGCGCAGTGTTGAACGTATCTGCAGGTACGGCTGTCATGAATGATCTGCAAGGCTATCGCGAAGTGGCGCATAAACGCGTTCAAGGCTGGGGGCAAGGCTTAGCTCTAGCGTTTCTGGCAGAGCTGCTCAATTCTAAAAAACGTGTATTTTCATAATTCATCAGATTGTTAAAATGAACAAAAATATGTTAAAGTAGCACTAATAAATATAAATTCAGGAAAGCATCCTGATGCCGTTTGCAACGATACAAACGGCGTCGGGATGCTTTTTTTTGTTCAAGCTTGGGAGGGAAAAGCATGGAAAGCGCAGAAAGGCTGTTTGCGTCTTACCGGAATGGAACGGTGCTCGGCGGACGTTACCGAATCGTTGGCATTTTAGGGCGGGGCGGTATGGGGGTTGTGTATGCCGCCGATGATTTGAAGCTTGCGGGTAAGCTTAGAGCGGTTAAGGTGATTGTGCCAATGCCGGGAGGAAGCGGCAGGTATGCCGGTGAAGCGAATATGATGATGAAGATTAGCCATCCTCATTTGCCGGTTATCGTCGATTATTTCCCTCCACATGAGGGGGGGTGTGAGGCGCTCGTCATGGAATATATAGACGGCCACACCATTTCCGATCTATTTCAATCAAGCTTTGCGGGGCTGACGTTTATGCAAATCGTCCATATCGGTTTACAGCTATGCTCCGCACTCAGCCACTTGCATAGTCATACGCCGCCTATTATCCACCGTGACCTGAAGCCGACGAATGTTATGATCGACAGCAAATGGCATGTAAAGCTGATCGACTTCAGTATTTCGCGGCAATTCAAAGCAGGACAGCAGCAGGATACCGCACAGCTTGGAACAGTCGGCTTTGCAGCGCCGGAGCAGGAGGGGACAGGCCAAAGCGATGAACGGACTGACATTTACGGGTTCGGTGCGCTCCTCTACTTTATGGCTAGCGGCGGGATCATTTATAAGCGGACTGATGGAAGCAGAAGAGCGCATGAGCCGCTCGCTCAGTTGCAGAACGATATTCCGAATGGATTCAAAGTTGTTCTGAGCCGCTTGCTGCAGCCCGATCCGCAATTTCGATATCGGTCCATGCTTGAGGTAGAGGAGGCAATGAAGCCATTTTTACCGCCAGCATTACCCGATGATCCTTTGCTTGCGAAAAAAAATATGCGGCGTCCCCAAACCCGTCGAATGCTTATTTGCGTCCTGTCTTTAGCTCCGGGTGCAGGAGCAACCTTTCTATCGCATACGCTTGCAGCATTGCTAGGGCAGCAGGGCATAGCCGTTACGGCAGCCGAATATGAACATGCGAGGCCGGAATGGCATGCTTGGTTATCGGGACGTAAATGTCTAAGGAAGAACGGGATAGCGCTGGACAAACGTTACGTTCATTATAAACAAGACGAGCTGTCTGTGAATTGGTTTTCGCTTCTATCCGAGCAAAACCCCGAGTCAACGCATGATGAGCAGCGATTTGAACAAATGCTTCGGCATGCAGGAGGCTTGGTCAACCTGATCGATTTATCCGGCGACTGGCATGAACCGGATGCTCTCCAGCTGCTGAAGCAAGCGCAATTTGTGTTTGTTGTTGGCGATCCCTCCGTCGCTAAATGGCAAGCGGGTGAGCTAAGACAGCTTGGCTCCATAAGGCAAGAGCTGCATTCGTCGGGCGGGAAAATGAAGTTTATCGCGAATAAGGATCTTTCTTTTCGCGGCAGAAACGAATGGTTATCCCTTTTCCCGGAGCGGCCGCATGCTATTGTGCCAAGACTGCCAGAGGAGATCATGTTGACGCTGCAATGGAATGGCCGATGGGCTGCGGACGACTCTCGTCTATGTAAGCGGCTGGATCAAGCGCTGCTGCCTATTTTAAAGCTCCTTTACAAGGAAATAAACACAGATTGACCGTTTTTGTGGTACAATGATACGGGCAAATCGAGTAATTTGCAGTTTTGATTAAGGTGTATATATGAATGGAGATAAAGACAAATGAGTTTGTTAACAGTTGAGCAATTATCACATACTTTTGGCGATCGTGTATTGTTTAGAAATGTATCTTTCCGTTTGCTGGAAGGTGAGCATGTCGGGCTGGTCGGCGCGAACGGTACAGGAAAATCCACGCTGATGAATATTTTGACAGGCAAACTGCTGAAGGACGAAGGCAAGGTGGAATGGACGCCACGCGTTCGTTACGGTTACTTGGATCAGCATACGAAGCTTGAAGCAGGCAAAACAATCCGAGACGTTTTGAAAGATGCGTTTTTGCCTTTGCTCGTATTAGAAGAGGAGCTTAACCATATTGCTGCGCAAATGGGCGATGCCGATGCAGATACGCTGGATCAGCTCTTAGTTCGTATGGGCGAGATTCAAGAGGAGCTTGAAATTGGCGATTTTTATTTAATTGATGTGAAGGTCGATGAGATGGCAAATGGTTTAGGTCTTAATGCGATCGGTCTTGACCGCGACGTTACGGCGCTTAGCGGCGGACAACGGACGAAGGTTCTGCTCGCCAAGCTGCTGCTTGAGAAGCCGGGCGTCCTATTGCTCGATGAGCCTACGAACTATTTGGATGAAGAGCATATTAACTGGCTGACTAATTATTTGAAAAATTACCCGTATGCCTTTGTACTTATTTCTCATGAAACGGGCTTTATGAACCAGGTCGTCAACGTTATTTATCATCTTGAATTTACGAAGATGACGCGTTACTCGGCCAATTATGAGAAGTTTCTTGAGATGTCTGAACTAAACAAAGCGCAGCATATCGACGCCTACGAGAAGCAAAAGGATTACATTAAAAAACAAGAAGATTTCATCCAGCGCAATAAGGCGCGTGCTTCAACCTCCGGCCGCGCAAAGAGCCGCGAGAAGCAGCTTGATCGCATCGACCGCATCGACAAGCCGGAGGAGGCAGCCAAGCCGACCTTTAACTTTAAAGAGTCCAGAACGAGCGGCAAGACCGTATTTGAAGCCGACGGCATGGTTATCGGATACAATAAGCCGCTGCTGCCTAAGATGGATATGGTGATCGAGCGCGGCGATAAGATCGCAATCGTTGGCTGCAACGGCGTTGGTAAATCCACGCTCCTCAAGACGATTCTTGGTGTTATTCCACCGCTGGAAGGCAAGACCTATCTTGGCGATTATTTATCTCCTGCTTAC
>Ga0310903_10000202_pt1 | contig 11074 bp, 9 predicted proteins | sample C24D4metaG_FD_203914 | JGI IMG/M metagenome (GOLD analysis project Ga0310903, IMG submission 203914) | Lab incubated soil microbial communities from West Virginia University Organic Research Farm, Morgantown, WV, United States - C0D3 | ecosystem: Environmental > Terrestrial > Soil > Agricultural...
CGTCCCGACTGACACTTCGTGCATCAGCTCGACGTGGCTGTTCCCGCCCGCCGTGTAGAAGAAGATCGCCGGCAGCAGGAGCGCGGCGATGGCGACGACCATCTGGCCGGCGGTCGCCTCGGCAGCGAGGCGGTTGAATTTCTGGTGATCGCGTTTCCACCCGCCGACGAGCATCGACAGGCCGCCGACGAAGAGGAGGTTGCCGAGAATCGATCCAGTGAGCGACGCCTTGACGACCTCGAGCAGCCCGGCGCGAACCGCGAGGCCCGCGATGATCATCTCCGCGAGGTTGCCGAAGGTGGCGTTGATCAAAGCGCCGGAACTCGGACCCAGATGGCGAGCGAGGTGGCCGGTGCTCTCGCCGATGAACGCGGCGAGCGGGATGACCGCAAGCGCCGAGAAGACAAAGACGGGGACGGCGCCCCATTCGAGCATCTCTGCGCCAAACGCCACCGGCGCGGAGGTCAATAGGATCCACTTCCAATAGCGACCAATCACGGTGAAGAAGTGTCGCACAAACCGCGGCGGAATTGGACGCGGCGCGGCACGCGCGTGATAGAACTCTCATCCATGGAGATCATCGAAGTCATTCCGAACGTCAGCGAGGGGCGCCGCACGGAGGTCGTCGAGCAGTTGGCGGCCGCGATTCGGGCGACGCCGGGAGTTCGGCTGCTCGACTACTCGTCGGACGCATCGCACAACCGGTCGGTCCTTACCTTCGTCGGCGATCGGGCTGCCGTCAAAAACGCCACGCTCGCGCTGTTCAAGGCGGCACTCCCGGCCATCGACCTGCGCACCCACCGAGGTGAACACCCGCGATTGGGTGCGATCGATGTGATTCCGTTCGTGCCGATCGAAGGCGTAACCATGGAGGAGTGTGTCGCGCTGGCAAAGGAGGTCGGCCGCGCAATCGCGGAGCAGTTCGGTGTGCCGATTTATCTGTATGAGGAAGCGTCGGCCAATCCGCTTCGAAAGAACCTCGAGGACATTCGCCGGGGTGAGTTCGAAGGCCTTGCCGCAAAGATGCGCGCGCCGGAATGGGCGCCGGACTTCGGCCCGCGCGAACCACACGCCGCCGCCGGCGCGTCGGTTGTCGGCGCGCGGATGCCGCTCATCGCCTACAACATCAACCTCAACACGAATCGCCTGGATGTGGCAAAGAAGATCGCGGCCGCGATCCGCCAAAGCAGCGGCGGATTGCGCTACGTCAAGGCCGCCGGCTTCATGCTGGAGGACCGAAATCTCGCGCAGGTCTCCATGAACCTGACGAATTATCAAAAAACGCCGATCTTCCGGGTCTTCGAGATTGTGAAACGTGAGGCAGAGCGTTACGGCGTGTCGATCCTGGAGAGTGAAATCGTCGGCCTGGTTCCGTCAGCCGCCCTGGTCTCAGCGGCGGAGTTCTATTTGCAACTCGAGCGGTTCGGGCCGGAACAAGTCCTGGAGAACAAGTTGAAATAGGGTGCCGGCGTGCCGCGAGTGCCAGGGTACGTGCCGGGTGTGGCGAGAGCCGACAGCCAGCAGCTAGACGGACTCCTCCTCTTTTCGAGCCGGCACAATGCCAAACGCCCGCATCTTGCGATAGAGGTTGCTACGCTCGACGCCGAGGATCTCCGCCGTGCGCGAAATGTTCCCCTGCTGTGCCGCCAGCGCGCGCAGAATGAAATCGCGCTCGAACCGTTCGCGGGCATCGTGCAGCGTGAGTGGAGGCACCCCCTCCGTCTCGGTGGCCGCCATCGCGGCTCCCTCGAGAAACTCGAGATCCGCAAGCGTAATGGTGTCTCCTGGCACCATGATCATGAGTCGTTCGATCACATTCCGCAGCTCGCGCACGTTGCCCGGCCAGCGATAGCTTCGCAGTCCTGTTGCCGCTCCCGGGTCCAGCCGCTTGGAGCGCCGCCCGTATTCACGGGCAAGTTCCGACATGAAGTGTTCGGCAAGGAGTGGAATATCAGCGTCGCGATCTCTGAGTGGCGGAACAAAAATTGGAATGACGTTCAGACGGAAGTACAGGTCCTCTCGGAACCTGCCGGCGCGGATCTCCGCAGGCAGGTCCTTGTTGGTGGCGGCCAAAATGCGGACATCCACTTTTACGCTGGTGGTGCCGCCAACTGGTTCGACAATCTGCTCCTGCAGGGCGCGCAGAACCTTGGCTTGGGTTTTCACGCTCATGTCGCCGATTTCGTCGAGGAAGAGCGTCCCACCATCCGCCGCCTCGAATTTGCCACGACGATCGGAGACCGCGCCGGTGAACGCGCCTTTGAAGTGACCGAATAATTCGCTTTCGATCAGCTCCTCCGGAATCGCGGCACAGTTCACTTCAACGAACGGACCCGCGCGGCGCCGGCTCAAGGCATGGATGCTGCGCGCGACGAGCTCTTTTCCCGTCCCGTTCTCGCCGAAGATCAATACCCGGCCGTTGGTCGGCGCCGCCATCGCCACCTGCTCACGCAATTGAGCCATGACGTAGCTCTCGCCCACCATCGTCAGTCGCTTGTCGACGTGAGCGCGAAGGGCCCGATTTTCGGCCTCGAGCTGGCGCTGCCGCACGGCGTTTCCGACGACGAGCACGGTCTTTTCGAGTGACAGTGGTTTTTCGACGAAATCGAAGGCGCCCATCTTGATCGCGCGAACCGCCGACTCGATATTGCCGTGGCCGGAGATCATGACCACGGGTGCGTCCACGCGCCGCTCACGAAGCCGCGCAAGCGTCGCCAACCCGTCGATGCCGGGTAACCAGATGTCGAGGACGATGACGTCGTACGGCGCGCGCGAGACCCTGTCGAGGCAAGCTTCGCCGCTGTCGACGACATCGACCGCGTACCCTTCGTCGCGGAGTACTCCGCTCAGCGCGCTTCGCACGCCGGCTTCATCGTCGACGACTAGAACGGTGGGTTTCATTGCAAGCTGGAAGCTTACACAGGTAATTCAACCGTGAATACCGTGCCGGTCGGCGTATTGTCGCCGGCCTCGATGCTGCCGCCGTGCTCGGCGATAATCCGACGCACGATGGCGAGACCGAGGCCACTGCCCCGCCGCTTCGTTGAATAGTACGGCATGAACAGTTTGTCGCGATCTTCAAGCGGGATGCCCGGACCGTTGTCCGACACCGTCAACCGGACGACGCCGTTTGCCGCATCATGAAGGGTCGCGACGACGATCGAGGGTGGATCGCCATTAGCGCGCAGCGACGCATTCGCGCCACCCAGCGCTTCGACCGCATTATCCACGAGGTTGATGACCACGCGCCGAATCTGCTCGACATCGAGTCGCACAGCCGGCAGCCCGGTTGCGAATTGCTGCTCGATGACGATACCGCGAAAGAGTCCGTTGTAAAGCGCGAGGGTTTCGGTGAGCAGCGCGTTGACGTCTGATGGTATCGCCTTGGGCGTCGGCATGCGGGCAAACTGCGCGAACTCGTCGACGAGCGCCTTGAGCGATTCGACCTCACCGACGATCGTGGTCGTGCATTCGTCAACCAGCGCACGTGCCGGTGCCGGAGCTGAACTGAACTGGCGGCGCATTCGTTCGGCGCAAAGTTGAATCGGCGTCAACGGATTCTTGATTTCATGCGCCAATCGCCGCGCCACATCACGCCAGGCGGCGACACGCTGCGTTCGAATGAGCGGCGTGACATCGTCGAATACGAGCACGGAGCCGGCAAACGCGCCGTCCTCTCCTTGCAGCGGGGTCGCGGCCGCAGCCAGATGAAGTTCCCGCCCATCGCGCGTCAGGGCAATCTCCTGCGCCGCCGCTTCGCTCGAAACTGTCTGCATTCGCGCCAGCAACCCTTCGAGTGGACGCAGATCGTCGCGGCCGAACACTTCGGCGGCCGAGCGACTGACGACATCTGCTTTCAGATCGAGCAGTCGGAGCGCCGCGGTATTGATCGTTTCGATTCGTCCGTCGGCGCCCACCGAGATCACCCCGGTCGCGATTCGTTCGAGCACGGTTTCGATGTAGCGGCGCCGCTCGTCGAGCTGCAGGTTCTTGCGCTCGAGATCCACTCGTGATCGCTCGAGCTTTCGCTGACTCGCCGCCAGCTCACCAGCCATCGTGTTGAACGCTTCGACCAGCGATCCGAATTCGTCGCGCGTCTCCGGCTCGATGCGGTGGTCGAGGCGACCGGCGCCGATTTCGCGCGCCCCGGCGGCAAGCAACTGCACAGGCCGGGTGATGCGTTTCGCCAGATACAGTCCGGTCCATGTGGCGCTCACGAGAATCATCAGGGTCATCATCAGAAACAGCGAAAGATAGACCCCCTGCAGCGGGCGCCGCAGCACCTGTAGCTGGCTGTAATTCTCGTAGGCTTCAGTAATGTTTCGCGCATGGGTGGCCACATCACCGGACAGAAATCCGCTCGCGATCACCACTCCGACCGGCCGATTGGTCGTCGGTTCGCGGATGACTGAGCCGGCGCGGACGAGCTCCCCGCCGCCGTCCATCGAATCAAGTATCCGTGTTTCGCTGCTGCCCGACAGGACCTTCTCGGCCAGCCGATCGGCCACGCCTTTTTGGTGTCCCCGCGGCACCGACGGCGATTCCACCGCCACCAGCGCTGTCGGCGCGCCTGCACTGGCGACGCGATAAACCTCGACCAGTCCCAGGCGGCCGAGAGTCACTTCAGGCGCAATCGCCGCTCGCACCGCCTCGATGTTGCCGGCCGCCACCGCCGACGCGGGAATTGCTTGTGCAAGACGCTGGGCGTGATCGGCCATCAGACTTTCATGTTCCCGGTAATACGTACCGCCGATCTCGTTGGCGTGTCGCAGCACCTTGTCCAGCGGTTGGCTGAACCACAACTGGGTCACGCTTCGTATCAGTTCGCCCCCGACAGCGAGCACGAGCAGTGATGGAACAATGGTGAGGCCAAGCAGCGCGAGCACGAGCTTCGCGCGGAACCGCGAGAACGGGAGACCCCGGCGCCGCTCGACGAGCAGCTTGACAATATTGCGCGCCAGCACGAATACCAGCGCGACGACCATGGTGAGATCGGCGGCTGAAAGCGCGTAAAGCAGGACCTCACTCAGAAAGTCCGGATTGAGCTGCGTCGACTTGTCGGCAAGGAAGATCATCGCCGCCAGCGCGGCGAAGAGCAGCGCGATGCCGAGGAGAATCAGGCGGGGATTGTCGCGGAAGGGACGACGTTCGGCCGGTGCTCTTTGTACCGGCGCGGCCGGGCGCCGTCGTTCGCCAACGGTGGTCATCACCCCTTGGATTTCTGCAACTCGTCGACCTCGCGCTTGAACTGGCCGACGTCGCGGAATTGGCGATACACCGAGGCAAACCGCACGTACGCGATTTGGTCCAGCTGCTTCAACTCCTGCATCAAGCGCGCGCCAATCTCTTCAGTCGTCATCTCGCGCTCGGGTCGCTCCTGCAACTCCGCTTCGACGCGATCGGCAATCGCCTCGAGTTGCTGGATACTGACAGGTCGTTTTTCAGAGGCCGTCAACAGTCCAGCGATCAGCTTCTGCCGCTGAAAGGCTTCTCGATTTCCGTCTTTCTTGACCACGCGATACTCGATATCTTCGAGCCGCTCACGGCTGGTGAATCGCTTGCCGCAGTTGAGACACTGCCGCCGGCGACGGATGACGTCCCCCTCTTTGCTCTCGCGCGAATCGACCACCTTGTCGCCGAGATGGCCGCAATACGGACACTTCATCTCAGGCCTTCGCTGCTCATCGCACCCGCGGCACTCGTGGCACCCTTGGCACTCGTGGCACTCGTGGCACCCTTGGCACTCGTGGCACCCTTGGCACTCGTGGCATCCTTGGCACTCGTGGCACCCGACGCAATCTCCCTCGCCCTGCCAAACGTCAACCCCTCCCGCGCCATGAACGCCAGGCCCAGCAGCGTGACCGGCACGAACGAGAGTGCATGCAGCACGATCGCCGCGCCGACCGCCTGGTCGACTGAAGCGGCGAAGAATTCGGTCACGGCGAATTGATATGCGGCGTGAAATGCGCCAAGGCCACCTGGCGTCGGTGCCGCCACACCGACCACGAGAATGGTCATCACCAGGAACGAACCCGGGTAGGGAAACGTAATGTGAAATGCGCGTGACGTCAGCCAGATTCCTGCCGCGATCGACATCCACATCGGAATCGACAACAGCACCGCGGTTACCAGCCGCGCGGGATCGCGCATGACGGCAAGCCCCTGCGCAAAGGTTTCGACGAAAGACGCCAACATGCGGGCGAGTCGAGTCGGCAGCACCCGCTCGACGCGGAGGGCAGCGCGGCCTAGACGTTCGGGATGACCGGCAAGGGCGAACAACACAATCAACCCGCCCACTGCCGACGCGGCCGCGATTGCACCGCCGGCCTTCACGAGCGAGAGGCGGGCCGGATCGCCGGAAATGATCGCCGTCGCCGAACCGAAGACGAAAAACGCAAACAGGATGAGCACCGCCGCGAGATCGAGCATGCGTTCGAGAATAATCGTCGCAAACGCCGACATCGCATTCAGCGACTCGCGCCGGGCGAGCAGGTAGGGGCGGAGCACTTCACCCACTCGGCCAGGAATCAGTGAGTTCGCCGCGAACCCGATGACCGTGGTTTCAAACGCCACGGAGTAACGAGTCGGTCCGATTGGTGCAAGGAGGGATTGCCATCGAAGGGCGCGGATGGCGTAGGTCAACGCGGTGACGATCGTCGCCAGCGCGATCAGCCACGGATCGGCTCGGCGAGTTTCCGCCCACACGGCTGCCGGGTCGGCCTTGCGAAAGAAGAATGCAAGAAGTCCAACCGTCAGCAGAACAATAACGGCCGTGCGAAGGTGTCGGCGCATCGAGTAAACAGCCTTGCCGAAAGGCGCGCAGGCGCCAGGACCGGCAGGCATTAGAATAAGTTCCGCTCCAATTCTATGGGAAAACGCGAGTTACTGCTCATTGCCGCGTTCGTCGTGGTCGGGGCGATCGTTTACCAGTTCACCGCCCCTGCTCCGGCACCCGGTGAGCGCAGCTTCGGCGCCGGACAGGTGCTCGACCACATCCGCCGCGCCATGCGGGGAAATCGCGCGTCTGCCGAACTGACGACGCGGAGCTCGCATCCCGTCGACGCAGACGTGTCCGAGCTCCGGTTAGCTGACCTGAAGTCGACCAACGTCACGATCACTGGCGAAGACCGATCGGACATCGAAGTGGAGCTGCAAGTCCGTTCCAACGCGTATGACGAGCAAGAGGCGCAGCGAACGGCCCAGGAGAGCGTGTTGAAGGTCGATCGCGCCGGGACGCGAATGGTATTCACGGTGGCCTATCCCCAGGCGGGTGTGCAGCGAGGGTCGGTCACGATGAGAGTACCGAAGCGTCTAGCCGTACAAATCCAGGGAGGCGGCAACGATCTCCGCTTCAATCACATTGCCGGGCTGCAGCTTGGCGGGGCTCGCGGGAAGCTCGCAATCACCGACGTAAAAGGACTCGTGTCGGGGGCGCATCGCGGAGGCGAACTGAGTGTGGTGAACGCGGGCGCCGTGAAGTTGACGACAAACGGCACCGACGCGGAGCTCGAACGCATCGGCGGCGAAACGTCGATGACGATGCGCGGTGGCGAATTGAAGTGTGCCGAACTTGCCGGACCGATCGATCTTGACACCCAGGGCACCGAGATCACCATCGATCGGCTCGAAAAGACCAGCGGCATGGTGCGCATCACTGCCGTGGGTGGATCGCTCGACGTGAAAGGCTTGCGAACCGAGGGACGTTTCGATGTCCGCGCATCGGCCGTCGATGTCATCATCGACCGCGCGGCGCCACTGGCCATCTATGGCGAAGGAGGCGGCTCGATCGAGATCACTCCGCCGTCAGGAGGCTATCAACTCGACGCGGTTGCGACCGACGGCGAGATCGAATTGCCCTCCGACCTGCTCGAGGTGACGTCGAGCGGCTCGGAGCGCCGCGCGACCGGGCCGATCAAAGGTGGAGGTCCGACAATCACGATTCGAAGCCGACGAGGAAGTATTACCGTGCGAGAGAGAAAATGAAATTGCTGATTGCTGATTGAAGCAAGGTCGTTCACCCAAACCCATCAATCAACAATCGACAATCAGCAATCAAGAATTTCGGCGCGTTGAGTTGACGTCGCGTCTCCAGTGCCGTAAGCTTTTCCCTCTTCTCGCGAGGTCACCGTGCTCTCCACTGCTCCCCTGCTTGAAACTTCACTCGAAGGCCTGACCCTCAATCGACGCGGCAAGGTCCGTGACGTGTACGATGTGACGCTCGCCTCTGGTGAAGCGGCTCTGCTCATCGTCGCCACTGATCGCATTTCAGCGTTCGATTACGTGCTCGGCTCAGGGATCCCCGACAAGGGCAAGGTGCTGACGCAGCTCTCGGGCTTCTGGTTCGAGCGCATGGGCGATCTCGTTCCGCATCATCTTCTGTCGCTCGAGGTCGACGAGTTTCCAGAGACGGCCCGCCGGCACGCCGACATTCTCCGCGGACGGACCATGCTCGCCCGGCTGACCAATCCCGTGCCGGTCGAGTGCGTGGCGCGTGGATACCTGTCGGGTTCGGGTTGGAAGGAATACCAGCAGAGCGGCAGCGTCTGCGGCATCAAACTGCCGGCGGGTCTGCGCGAGTCCGATCGTCTCCCCGAACCGATTTTCACTCCGGCGACAAAAGCGGAGAGCGGCCACGACATCAATATCAGCGAAGAAGAGGCGGGACGACTCGTCGGCGCGGAATTGATCGCGAAGCTGAAAGCGCTCACCTTGGAGATCTATCGCCGCGGTTGCGCGCACGCGGAATCGAAGGGGATCATCATCGCCGACACCAAGTTTGAATTTGGACTGGTGGGCAAGGAGATCATCCTGATCGATGAAGTGCTGACGCCCGACTCGTCGCGCTTCTGGCCTGCCTCGCAATACGAACCAGGGCACGGTCAGCCCAGCTTCGACAAGCAATACGTCCGCGATTACCTCGAACGGATCAAGTGGAACAAACAACCTCCGGTGCCGTCGCTGCCCGATGACGTCATTCGGCACACCCGCGAAAAATATCTCGACGCGTTTCGCCTCCTGTCCGCACGAGAGCTTCGCTGACCGTGCGCGATCAACTCGAAAGGCTCGTACAGGAACTCCTCGAAAAGGGAGTTCTCTACGACGATGCACGGCGGGAGTTCGAGAAGATGTTCATCGCCCGCGCACTGCAGCGGTCGAAAGGGAACGTCGGCAATGCCGCCGAACTGCTCGGCATGCATCGCAACACCATTGCGCGCAAGATCAGTGAGTATCGAATCAAGAGAAGCGCCTAGCCGCCCCGCCTTGACCGCAGACAATTCACCACGCGACAAAATTCACCAATTCACCAACCGCTAGCACTCTCCCCCCGCGACTGCTTGACACGCTCAATCGCCTTCCATAGAATTAGCAGTCGGCCAGGCTGATTGCTAAGCTCCAGGGCCGGAACACTTCATTTACACAGGAATCGGCCTAATAACAGCTGGGCTGGCCGTCCCGCCGAGAAGGCCACGGGCGGTGCGCCCCCAACAACCCGGAGAGACGAAGACTATGGCAACAACCGCAACCGCAGTGAAGATTCGTCCCTTGCACGACCGTGTGATCGTGCAGCGCCTCGAGGAAGGCGAACAGAAAATCGGCGGGATCATCATCCCCGATACCGCCAAAGAGAAGCCGCAGCAGGGCAAGGTCATCGCTGTAGGCAAGGGCAAGGTCGAGAAGGACGGCAAGGTGACGCCGCTCGACGTCAAGGAAGGGGACACGATTCTCTTCGGCAAGTACTCCGGCCAGGAAATCAAGATGGACGGCGAGGAGTACCTCATCATGCGCGAAGAGGAGATCCTCGGGGTCATCACGAAGTAACCATCCACAAACCAGCGGAGATTGAAGAAATATGGCTAAACAGATTATTTACGGCGAGGAGTCGCGCCAGGCTATCCTGCGCGGCGTCAACCTGCTCGCCAATGCCGTGAAGGTGACCCTCGGTCCCAAGGGCCGCAATGTTGTGCTCGACAAGAAGTTCGGCTCCCCGACCATCACCAAGGACGGCGTGACCGTCGCGAAGGAAATCGACCTGAAGGATCCGCTCGAGAACATGGGCGCCCAGATGGTGCGCGAAGTGGCGAGCAAGACGTCCGACATCGCCGGCGACGGGACGACCACGGCCACCGTTCTTGCGCAGGCCATCTTCCGTGAAGGGGCGAAGAACGTCGTCGCCGGCGCGAACCCGATGGAGCTGAAGCGCGGTATCGAGAAGGCTGTCGAGGCGGTCATCGAATCGCTGAAGAAGCAGTCGAAGCCCGTCGCCGGCAACATGATCGCCCAGGTCGGCACGATCTCGGCGAACAGCGACGATACGATCGGCAAGATCATCGCCGAGGCGATGGAGAAGGTCGGCAAGGACGGCGTGATCACCGTCGAAGAAGCCAAGACGCTCGAGACATCGCTCGAAGTTGTCGAAGGGATGCAGTTCGATCGCGGCTACCTCTCACCCTACTTCGTGACCGATCCGGAGCGCATGGAAGTTGTGCTCGAGAACCCGGTCATTCTGATCCACGAGAAGAAGATCAGCTCGATGAAGGACCTTCTGCCGCTGCTCGAGCAGGTGGCTCGCGCGGGCCGTCCGCTCGTGATCATCGCTGAGGACGTCGACGGTGAGGCGCTGGCCACGCTCGTCGTGAACAAGCTGCGTGGCACGCTGCAGGCTGTCGCGGTCAAGGCCCCGGGCTTCGGCGATCGCCGGAAAGCGATGCTCGAAGACATCGCGATCCTGACCGGCGGACGCGCAATCACCGAGGACCTCGGCATCAAGCTCGAGAACATCAAGCTCGAGGATCTCGGCAAGGCGAAGAAGGTCACGATCGACAAGGACAACACGACGATCGTGGAAGGCTCGGGTAGCCAGAATGCGATCGAAGGCCGGGTCAAGCAGATCCGCACGCAGGTCGAGGAGACCACGTCGGACTACGATCGCGAGAAGCTGCAGGAGCGGCTCGCGAAGCTCGTCGGCGGCGTCGCCGTCATCAAGGTCGGTGCAGCAACCGAGACCGAGATGAAGGAAAAGAAGGCGCGCGTCGAGGATGCGATGCACGCGACGAAGGCGGCGGTCGAAGAGGGC
>Ga0310903_10000206_pt1 | contig 11016 bp, 10 predicted proteins | sample C24D4metaG_FD_203914 | JGI IMG/M metagenome (GOLD analysis project Ga0310903, IMG submission 203914) | Lab incubated soil microbial communities from West Virginia University Organic Research Farm, Morgantown, WV, United States - C0D3 | ecosystem: Environmental > Terrestrial > Soil >...
GCGGCGTCGTCGAAGAGTACGCGCCGAACTTCTACGGCGAATCGACGAGCGTGCTGCATCGCGGCACGCCGACCGATCGCGTTGTCCTCAGCTGGAAGATCGCCGAGCCTCACGTCGTGCGGCGGCTCGAGCAGCAGTCGCCCGAGTTGCGCGTGAAGACACACGAGGTGGCCGAGGCGCCGATCGTCAATACCACCGTGATGGAAGGTGAGTGGCGCAAGACGACGAAGATCGATCTGACGATCCAGGAACGCCGGTTGTGGATCGAGATCCCGACGGGCTTCACCGAGATGCAGCAGCGGGCGCCCGATCGCGCGCTGGCGTGGCGGATGGACGTGCGCCAGATGTTCGACGAGTACTTGGCGAAGGGATATCGCGCGGTTGATTTCGTGTTGCAGCGAGAAGCGGGATTCGGTCGTTATCTGTTGGCGAAGGATTAATCAGCCTGGGGGCCAGGACATCACACGCCCACCGAGCACGTGCAGGTGGATGTGAAACACCGTCTGGCCCGCCTGCGCGTTGCAGTTGAAGACCGTTCGATACCCGGGACCATCGTGCCCGCGCTCTTTCGCCACCTTCGCGGCCGTCCGCACCATCGCACCGACGAGATCATCCTCAGCGGCCGTTAGATCGTTCAGCGTCGCGACGTGCTTCTTCGGCACGACCAGGACGTGCATCGGCGCCTGCGGGTTGATGTCGTTGAAGGCGATCATGCGATCGTCCTCGTAGACCTTCGACGCGGGAATCTCGCCCGCGATGATCTTGCAGAACAAGCAGCTCATGGCGCGACGATCTTCCGCTCGATGATGGCGACGCGCGGGATGTTCTGCAGGTCGTTGCTGATGCCCTCCAGCCGCAGTGCCGGAAAACTCGCCACCAGGTCAACGACCGCATCGGCATGCTCGTGGCCGATCTCCAGGAACAGCATTCCACCGGGCACGAGGTAGGCGGTCGACAGATCGACGATCTGCCGGATGTCGCGGAAGCCGTCTTCGCCGGCGACCAGCGCCAGCGCCGGCTCGTACTCGCGCACTTCCGGCGCGAGGTTCTGATACTCGCGCTCGGTCACATACGGCGGATTCGCGAGGATGAAATCGAACTTTTCCATCGAGCCCGTGAGATACGCCGCTTCGCGGAACGCGATGCGATCGGAAACGCCGTAGCGCCCGGCATTCTCGTGGGCGATTTTCAGCGCGTCCTCCGAGATGTCGGTCGCGACCACCTCGACGTAATCACGCTCCGCGGCAACCGTGACGGCGATGCAGCCGCTGCCGGTGCCGATGTCGGCGACCCGTTGACGACGGTTGGGTAAGTCTTCCGGCAGGCGCGCGAGAAGCTCTTCGACGATCAACTCCGTTTCAGGCCGCGGGATCAGCACCGCGGGCGTGACGTGGAAGTCGCGGCTCCAGAATTCCTGCACGCCGCGGATGTAGGCGGCCGGCTCTCGGCGGGCGCGGCGCTCGATGAGCGCGTCCAGTTTTCCGCAGAACTCCGCGGTCGCCTCGTCGGTCTCGTGGGCATAGACCATCGCGCGATCCCAGCCCAGGACGTGACGGGCCAGCAGGTTCGCATCGCGGCCGGCCTCACCGTGTTCAATCCCGGCCGCCGCCAGCCGGGCCCGCGCTGCGTTGATTTTCTCGCGTATGTTCACTGTTTTCTCGGTGGCGGATCCTGATCGTCGTCGCGATCTGGATCCGTGACGTCACGCAGTTTCTCCGCTGTGTAGTACGTCGTCAAGGCACTAATTAACTCGTCGAGGTTGCCGTCGAGGACGTTGTGCAACTGGTGGGTCGTGAAATTGATGCGGTGATCGGTGACGCGGCTCTGCGGAAAGTTGTAGGTCCGGATCTTTTCAGATCGATCGCCGGTGCCAACCTGGCCCTTGCGCTCCTTGGCGATGGCGTCGTTCTGCTTCTGCAGCTCGGCCTCATAGAGGCGTGACCGCAGCACCTTCATCGCTTTGGCGCGGTTCTTCACCTGCGACTTCTCGTCCTGCTGCGACACGACAATGCCGGTCGGGATGTGGGTAATGCGAACTGCCGAATAGGTGGTGTTGACGCTCTGGCCGCCGGGACCGCTCGAGCAGCAGCAATCGATGCGGATGTCCTTGTCCTGGATCTGGATGTCGATCTCGTCCGCTTCGGGCAGCACGGCGACGGTGGCCGCAGAGGTGTGGATGCGGCCGCTGGCCTCGGTGGCCGGCACGCGCTGCACGCGATGCACGCCGCTCTCATATTTAAGCCGGCTGTAGGCGCCGCGGCCCTCGATGCTGACGACGACGTCCTTGATGCCGCCATGGCCGGCTTCGCTGAGCGACATCAGCTCGATCTTCCAGCGCTGCCGCTCGGCGAAGCGCGTGTAGCAGCGATAGAGATCGCCGGCGAACAGCGCCGCCTCTTCGCCGCCGGTGCCGGCGCGGATTTCGAGCATGACGTTGCGCTCGTCGTTCGGGTCCTTCGGCACGAGCAGCATCTTGAGGTCGTCGGAGATGCGCTCCTTGCGGACGTTGAGATCGTTGAGCTCCTCGAGCGCGAGGTCGCGCATCTCGGGATCGCCGCCCTTGATCAGCTCCTCGGCGCTCGTGATCTCGGCGACGACGGTCTTGTACTCGCGGTATTTGTGTACGAGCGGCTCGATCTCGGCGAGCGTCTTGGCCTGCTTGCGGTACTCGTTGGGATCGCTCTGCACCTGCGCGGTGCCAAGCGACGCCATCAGCTCTTCGTACTTGGCCTCGGTCGATGCAATCTTGTCGAACATATTCTCCGGGCGAACTAAAGTTCGCCCCTACGTCCTCATCAGCCGCCCGACACGGGCGGAAGAAATGCTATTTCATCTCCATCCGCCACGGCGGCGGTGAAGCGAGAGTAGTCGGCGTTGACCGCGCACGAGATCGATCTCTCGTACGCCGACAACTCCGGGTACTCGGCGACGAGCGACGACCACACCGCCGCGACGTTGGCGCCGGCCGGCGCTTCGCGCGTCAGCTCGCCGCTGCCGGCGATGTCGCGCAGCCTCGCGAACAGGCGAACGGTTACGCGCATGCGATGCGCAGCGCCTCCTCGCGCGCCGCGGCGTTGTCGGGATCGGCAGTCGCGCCTTCGATCCAGACGTCGCCGCCCTCGAAGTACTCGTGCTTCCAGATCGGTACGATCTGCTTGATGCGCTCGATCGCGTAGCGGCTCGCCGCGAACGCATCGGCGCGATGCGGCGATGCCGCCGCGATCGCGACGCTGGCCTCGCCGATCGCCATGCGGCCGATCCGGTGATGAATCGCCAGTGTCACGGCCGGCCACTTCTCGCGCGCTTCGGCCACGATCAGATCGAGCCCGCGCAAGGCGAGCGGCTCGTACGCCTCGTACTCGAGATGCAGCACCTTGCGGCCCTTGTTGTGGTCGCGCACCAGCCCGAGGAATACCGCGACCGCACCGATCCCGGACCCGTCCAGCGCCTTCACGAGCGCGGCGTGGTCGAGCGGCGCGGCGGTAATGAGGGTGGACGGAATCACAGTCCTTCAGTATAGGATGTCAGCACTCCCGCCGACCCCACCCCAAAAAAGAGGCATTCATGAAACGGTACATCGTGTGTGTTCTTGCTTTCGCCACCATGGCGGCTTCGACGCCCGCCGACGCGCAAGTCGGAGGGCTCCTTCGCAAGAAGGCCGGAGAAGTCCTGGGCAAGAAACCTGAGCCGGCCAAGCCCGCTCCACCCCCGGCTCCAGCAACGGAAACCGCGCCGGCGACTCCGGCGCCCGCAGCGGCGCCCGCACCGGCGGCAACCGCCAACCGCGACGCGGCCCCGGCCGCGCCGAAGAAGGCGGGCTCGGCTCTCGATGTCAGCGAGTTGCCGCTGCAAGCGGCGGCTAATCAGGTGCTCCGCGGCCGTTTCAACGAGCGGCCCAATGGTGATTGGGATCAACTGCCGTCGATTCCGGCGGCGGCAACGGCAGCGGCGTACGCCCTCAACGATTCCGCGCGCGCGACGCTCGTCGAGACCGTGGGCTCGGCGCTTAAGACCCTTGTGATGTCAGCGGCGTATGCCACTGAGCACAACGCGTTCATCAAGAGCGAGCACCAGGGCGTCGATCACGGCATCAAGGGCGTGGTCACCCTCGAAGAGGCCATGAAGAAGGGCGACATGAAGCAGATGGAAGCCTTGCAGGCTGGCATGATGGTCACGGTCACCGTGGATCAGGTGAAAGCGATGCCGGGCGACATCCTGAAAACGCAACTGATGGAGAGCCTGCCCAAGTGGAAGGAATATGCGGCGAACCCGAAGAACTCAGCGCGCGCCAAATACCAGAAGATGGTGGCCAAGGCGCAGTCGATCGAGACGCTGCCCACCTCCGACGAGAAGTTCAAGCGCGGCTACGCCGTGATCCAGTCGATCGATAACGGCGGACCGGATACCGAAGAGGCCGTGTATGCGCTCGCCGCGCGATCCAAGCAGGAGCAGGAGCAGGCGGCGTATGACGCCCACTCCCTCAAGGGCCAGTTGAAACAGCAGTTGACGGCGTTCGTGGCGATCGCCTCCAAGGTCAACTTCAACGCGCCGACCGTCGAGAAGAACCGCAAGACGATGTTCGTCAACGCCGCAGATGAGAAACAGGGCGCGATCTGGAAGGGCTGCTTCCGCGCCGGTCAGCCGGCCACCGCGGCGGCGTTGAAACTCGCGAAGGCGTGGCTGGCGGAGTTGTAGACCTCAGCCCAGCCGAACGTTCCAGAAGTGGTTGAGGGGGCGGTGGCCCTTGCCGAGCGCGATGCCGTGGCGCATCGCGCCTTCGACATAGGCCTTCGCCGCCGGTACCGCCTCGATTAGCGGCGCGCCCTTCGCCAGGTGCGCGGCAATCGCCGCCGCAAACGTGCACCCGGTCCCGTGCGTATTCGGCCCCTCGATACGCGGCCCGATCCACTCGTGGAACTCGCCCTTTTCCAGCAGGATGTCGATCACTTCCGGACCGGCCAGGTGGCCGCCCTTGATCACCACCGCCGATGGCTTCAGCATCGCGATGCGCCGCGCCGCTTCCTTCATGTCGGCCACCGAGGTGATCGACATCTTCGCGAGCACTTCCGCCTCTGGAATGTTCGGCGTGACGACGCGCGCGAGACGCAGCAGCGTCCAGCGGACGGCGTGCACCGCTTCCTCATCGAGCAGGTGAGCGCCGCTCTTGGCGACCATGACCGGATCGACGACGAGATTCGGCAGCTCGAGCGACTCGACCGCTGCCGCGACCGCCTCGACGATCGTCGAGTTGGCGAGCATGCCGGTCTTGACGGCGTCGCAACCGAAGTCCGACACCACCGCCTCGATTTGTGCGGTGACGAAGTCATCGGGGACGACGTGGACGCCGTTGACGCCAAGGGTGTTCTGCGCGGTGAGCGCGGTGATCGCCGAGGTGCCGTAGACGCCGTGCGCGGCGAATGTCTTCAGATCGGCCTGGATTCCGGCGCCCCCGCCCGAGTCGGAACCTGCAATTGTCAGCGCGGTAGGCATACCGGTATCATTCCCTGCCATGACATCACGACCTTCTGTGTCGCATGCATCGACGATTCTCGATCAGGTCAGCATGAGGGCCGCCACCGCCAACGCGTGGACCGGCGTGCAGATGCTGTCGGTCGGCTTCGTGACGGTGTTGACGGCCGCCGCGGCGCAGCTGAGCTTCCCGCTGCCGTTCACGCCGGTGCCCTTCACGATCCAGCCGATGATCGTGCTGATCGGCGCGGCCGCGCTCGGTTCGCGCCTGGGCGCGCTCGCACAGATCTTTTATCTCATGCTCGGCGTCGCCGGCCTGCCGGTGTTTGCGTTCTCGCCCGAGCTGCCGAACGGCATTGCGCGGCTGCTGGGTCCGACCGGCGGCTACCTGATGGCCTATCCGATCGCCGCGTTCGTGACGGGACTGCTCGCGGAACGTGGACTCGATCGCCACTACCTGTCGTCGATTGCCGCGATGGGCATCGGCCTGTCGGTGATCTTCCTCGGCGGCGTCCTGTGGATCGCGCGCGCCGCGGGCATCGAGACGGCGCTGGCGACGGGTCTGTACCCCTTCATCGTCGTTGATGTGGTCAAAGTCGTCGCGGCTGGCCTTGTGCTGCCGACCGCATGGAAATTCCTACGGCACTAAAACGAACGGCGCTGGCGCTCATCGCCGGCGCCCTCTTCGTCACCGTCCCTCAGGCGCACACCCACCTTCGCGCCGAGCGCTTCGGTGGGCAGGCCCAACAGCAGGGCGGCATCCATCGCCTGTTCCCGCCGTCCGATCTCGGACTGCTCGACGCGCCCGATCGCGATCTGTGGCAGCGGCCCGATCAGATCATGGATGCGATGGGCATCGCCGACGCGTCGATCGTCGCCGACATTGGCGCCGGCAGCGGCTGGTTCACGATCCGGCTGGCCCGCCGCGTCGGGCCGCGGGGCCTCGTCTACGCGGAAGACGTGCAGAAGGAAATGATCACCGCGCTGTCGCGCCGCGTCGGCCGCGAGGGGCTCAACAACGTGCAACCGGTGCTCGGCCTCAACAACGATCCGCGGCTGCCGGGAAAGGTCGACGCGGTCCTCGTCGTCGATGCGTATCACGAGATCGAGGATCGCGTGGCGATGCTGTCGAGCCTCGCGCGCGCGCTGAAGCCGCAGGGCAGAATCGGCGTCGTCGACTTCAAGCTGGATGGCACGGGCCCTGGCCCCTCAGCGGAAGAGCGCGTCAGTCCGGACGTCGTGGTGAAGGATGCGGAGAAGGCAGGGCTTCGGCTGATTCGCCAGGAGCCTTTTCTGCAGTACCAGTACTTCTTGATCTTCGGGAAGTAGTTGGCAGTTGGCGGTTGGCAGTTGGCAACCTACTCCGCGCGCAGCGCCATCATCGGATCGATGCGCGTCGCTTGACGCGCAGGCAGCCACGTTGCGACCAACGCCACCAAGCCGAGTCCCGCCGTCACCGCCACATACGTGAGCGGATCGAACGGATTGACGCCGAACAGGAACGATGAGAGCAGCCGCATCATCGCCGCGGCGCCGATCAGACCGATCGCCAATCCGGCGGCGGCGAGCGTCAGGCCGCGCGTGACGAAGATGCGCTGCACCGATTCGCCCTGCGCGCCGAGCGCCATGCGAATGCCGACTTCGCGGCGGCGCTGCGACACGATGTAGGCGATCACGCCGTAGATGCCGACGAGGCCGAGCAGCAACGTCACCGACGCCGCGATGCCGAGGATCACCAGCACGAACTGCGTTTGCGCCATCGACTCGTTGTAGACCTGCAGCATGGTCCGGACGCGCGCCAGCGGCAGGTTGGGATTCACGCTCCACACCGCCTGTTGCACTTCGCCGAGGAAGCCGGGCTCCTGCAGGCGCGACGAGCGGATCACATAGGCCAGCGAGCGCTGGATAAAGATGCCTCTGGGGTCGGCCTTGTCGCCGTTCAGCATCGCCCAGTACACAATCGTCGGCGCCGGCTTGGTCGCGCCGTCCTGGCGTTCGTTGCCGACCACACCGACGATCTCGTACCACGGCGACTTCGTCGATCTCCGGATGCGCTTGCCTAATGCCTTGGTGGGCTCTCCCCAGTACTCACGCGCGAGGTTCTCGCTGACCAGTGCGACGTTTGCCCACGTGTGGACGTCGTTCCACGTGATCCCCCGACCCGCGATCACCGGATTGCCCATCGTCGAGAAGTAGCCGTCGGCGATGTACTTGTGGCGGCGCAGCGGCGGGATGCCGGCGTCCTGCTGCGGAAAATCCTCGACCCAGATCGGATCGTTGTTGTTGTTCCCGCCCATCGTGACCTCGGAGGTCACGCCGACCGACTCGACGCCGCCGATCGCTTCGAGCTTGCGTACGATCTGCTCGTGCGTGCGCGCCGTCTGCGCGGGGTCGTTGACGACCGCCGACGGGATCGAGATGCGCATCGTCAGGATGCTCTCGGGATTGCGGAATCCCGGCGGCACGTCGCGAATGGCGATGAAGGTCCTGACCATCAGGCCCGACGCGACGAGCAGCACCGCCGCCAGCGCGACCTGCGCGACGACGAGCGTGTTACGCGCGCGGTGCCGTTCGCGGCCTTCGCTCGATCCCCGCGACGCATCCTTCAACGCCGCCGCCATGTGCGGCCGCGCGTACTTCAGGATGGGAATCGCGCCGAACAGCAGGCCGGCGATGAGCGAGACCCCGAGCGTGAAAAGCAGGACGATCGGATCGAGCGTGATCTCGTTGAGCCGCGGCAACTGAGCGGGCTGCAAATAGAGCAGCAGCTGGATACCGCCATACGCGAGCGCGATGCCCAGCACGCCGCCCATCAGCGCGACCAGCAGCGATTCCGACATCAATTGCCACGCGACCCGTCGCGCTTCGGCGCCGAGCGCCATGCGGATGGCCAGCTCCTGCTGGCGCGCCTCGGCGCGCACCAGAAACAGGTTCGCGACGTTCGCGCACGCCACGAGCAGCACGAGCCCGACGGTGCCGAGGAGGATCCACAGCATGTTGCCGATGTCGCCGACGACGTCGGCGTCGAGCGGGCGCACCAGCGATCCGAACCGCGCGTCGTCAAACATCTTTTTCGTGAAGCCCGGCGGCAGCGGGAAGCGTTCGGTCAACGACGGCAGGAGCCGTTCGACATCCGCATTGGCCTGCGCGATCGAGACACCAGGCTTGAGCCGCGCGATGCCCTGGTAGTTGAAGCCCGCCGCGTGAATCGTGGCGCGATCGATCTTCTGCGGATGAATGACGAGCGGATTGGCGCGCAGGAAGCGAAAATCCTCCGGCAGCACGCCGACCACTTCGCGGGCCGCGCCGTTGAACATCAGCGTCTGGCCGATCGCCGACGGGCTGCCGCCAAAGGCGCGCTGCCAGTATCGATAGGAAATGAGCACGACGTTGGGACCGTTCGGCAGGTCGTCTTCCTTGGTGAAGAGGCGCCCGAGCGCCGGCTTGATGCCAAGCACCGGCAGCGTGGCGTCGGTCACCCACAGGGTCTCCACCTGCTCCGGTTCGCCGCGGCCCGTGATCGTCGCGGTACTGCTCTGCCAGAGTCCGATATCCTCGAACGACTGGCCGTTCTCGCGAAGCATGTAATAGGTGCCGGCGGATTGCTGTAACGGCCCCTGCATCACCCCGGGCGCGGTCAGCCACGCGCCGACCAGCGTCTCGGGATGCGCATAGGGCAGCGGTTTCAGGATCACGCCGTTGACGACGCTGAAGATCAGCGCGTTGGCGCCGATGGCGGCGCCGACAGTAATAATCGCGGTCAGGGCAAAGGCCGGGGATTTGAAAAGGCGGCGAAGAGAGTGTTTCACCTAGGGTGAGACGAGCCCGGCTGGCCGTAAGTTCGCGAAGAATGGAACATTCCGGTAGGCTCCCTTCGTCTTCCGATCGATCACATGAGAGACGTCGCCTCCGCCCTACGCGCGCTCCGCAAGGCCCCACTGGCTTCGCTGACGATCGTCCTGACCATCGCCCTCGGCCTGGGCATGGTGGCCGCCGTCTTCACGCTGCTCACGGGCTTCGGGTTCCGTGTCGATGAAGTGCCCAACGTGCACGAGTTTTACGGCGCTGAGCGCCCAAGAACGGCCGATGGGGACCTGGTGCGGCTGACCCTGCCGGTGTACGAAGCGCTGCGGCGCGAAACGAATGTCTTCACCGATGTGTTCGCCATGGTGCCGGAGACTGACAGCCGGGTCGGGGGGCGCACGATGGGCGGCAACCTCGTGACCGGAAATTTCTTCCAGGTGCTCGGTGTCGGCGCGGCCCGGGGACGCGTACTGACGCCGGAGGACGATGAGAAGCGCAATCCCGTCGTCGTGCTCAGCGACCGCGGCTGGACGAGCCATTTCGATCGCGACCCGAACATCATCGGCCGCACGATGCTGATCAACGGGGTCCACTACGACATCGTCGGCGTCATGCCCAAGGGCCTGCGCGGGCTCATGCCGGGCACGCCGGACTACTGGGCGCCGCTCTCGCTCATCGACCAATTGCAGCCGGCGCTGGTGGCCCGTGCCAAGGAGCTCGAGGTCGACATCATCGGCCGGCTGCGGCCCGGTTTGTCGCGCGAAGTTGCGGTGGCACAGTTGGTATCGTGGGATTCGGGCCGTGCCGATGCCGCGGCGGCGGCGCGGCGCGTCGCGGGCATCACGCTCGTGCCACGCAGGGGCACCATGCCGCAGCCGATGGAAGTGTTCATCGTCTTCACGCCGCTGTTCTTCGCGTTCGGACTCATCCTGATGATCGGCTGCGCGAACGTTGCCAGCCTCCTCCTCGCGCGCGGCGTCTCGCGTCAGAAGGAGATCGGCGTTCGCCTCTCGCTCGGCGCGTCGCGCCCGCAGATCGTGCGCCAGCTGCTGACCGAAAGCCTGGTGCTCGCCCTGGCCGCAGCGGCGCTGGGCTACGCGATCTCGCGGATCATTCTCGAGTCCATCGTGTGGGGCGTGATGTCGACGATGCCGCCCGACATCGGGGATGTGCGACTGATGGTGCCGGACGCAGACTGGCGAGTCGGGGTGTTCCTGGTGTTCGTCGCGATCGCCGCCAGTGTGATGTTTGGTCTCGCGCCCGCGCTGCAGGCGACGCGGCTCGAGCTGGTGCGCATCATGCGCGGCGAAATCGTGAGGGATGCGCGGCCCGGCCGTGCGCGCAACACGCTGATTGGCATGCAAGTGACGGCCTCGGCGCTCCTGTTGATCTGTGCCGCGGTGTTCCTCCGCAGCGCGTTTGCGTCGTCGACGGTTGATCCGGGTTTCCGCACGGCGGATACGGCGATGGTGCCGATCACCAACGAGTCCTTGCGCGGCCGGCTGTTCGAGGCGCTCACACGCGAGCCATTGGTTAGCGCCATCGGCGCCGCGTCGCCGGGCTTTGCCGCGGCCTCTCGCCCCACGCTGGCAGAGAGCAGGCAGGCGAAGTCGCCGGCCGCGTATCAGCTGGTGTCGCCGGAGTATTTCGAGGTGTTCGGCATCGACATCGTTCGCGGGCGCGTGTTTACGCCCGGCGAGAACAGCGTGAATGCCGCCGTGACCATCATCGGCGACAGCTTCG